>Ga0172376_10002444_pt1 | contig 22699 bp, 13 predicted proteins | sample Lak35m_FD_121114 | JGI IMG/M metagenome (GOLD analysis project Ga0172376, IMG submission 121114) | Freshwater microbial communities from Kabuno Bay, South-Kivu, Congo - kab_092012_35m | ecosystem: Environmental > Aquatic > Freshwater > Lake | place: Democratic Republic of the Congo: South-Kivu... | reverse complement strand
CATGCACCCAGACCAGCAGGCTCATGGGGGACTCCGGACGGTACGATTCCGGAACCCACGCCCAGTACTCGCGGTCATCGCCCGGCAGTTTTCCCGTGATGCGGCCGGTCTTCAGTCCTGCCTGCGGTTCGCCGGTGGACGGGCTGCTGGCGAGATCGGACGGGATCGCGCTGGGCAGCCGTCCCGGTTTCAGAGTGAGCGACAGCGCCTGGTCGCCGCGCCGGACGTCGATCGTCAATTCCTCATCAATCCGTAACCGGCCGACTCGATCCGCGAGCTGCCGGGCATCGGTTACGGCTTCACCGTTGAGCTTCGTCAACCGGTCACGGACCTGCAGGCCGGCCTTCTGAACCGGACTGTCCGGGTAGATGTAGCGGACCTCCACTCCGGGTTGATCTTTCACGGCGCTTCGCGCGGGCAGGATGCCGAGAAACGGAATCTCATACGGCTTGAGTTCCGCCACCAGGGTCAGTTTCGCGGACTGCGACTGATCGCCGCGCTTGTAAGCGATCTCCAGCACGTCGCCTTCAATGCGGCTCTTGATCTGATGCATGAACTGCATCATCGAACCGACGGTCTGCCCATTGACTTTCTCGACCACATCGCCCGAACGCAGTCCGGCGTTCCAGGCGGGGGAATCGAACCACACGCGATCCACTTTCGGCGGATCGGCGTAGAGATCCTTCGTCTTGAAGGACAGGCCCGAACGGCCCGGTCGCAGATCGCGTCCCTCACGCAGCCGCGGCAGTTCCGCGAGGATGTCCGTCAGCGGAATGGCGAAGCCGATGCCCGAGTCGTACCACTCGACACCAGCCGTCGCGTCACCGGCTTCCTGAGCCAGCGGCGTCAGGATCCCCAGCACTCGACCTTCCAGATCGACCAGCGGTCCGCCGTAGTTGACCGGCGAGATCTTGGCATCCGTCTGCGTCGCCAGGCCCCAGATGCGTTTCACTGCGCTGACAATTCCCACCGAGATGCTGGGCGATGCCGAGTCATACGTCCGGCCCAGCGCGATCGACCATTGACCAACCCGCACGCTGGCCGGATCGGCCGGCTTCGCGGGAGTCAGCCCCTGGACCGCGATGCGCAGCAGAGTGATGGAACGCACCAGATCCGTGGCCACAATCCGCGCGGGAAAGCGTTTGCCGTCCGGCAGAGTGACCAGTACCGACGCCGGCCTGGAGATGAAGTTGAAGGCACTGGTCACGATCTCGCCATCGGGCGAGACGATGACTCCGGTGGTGGAGGCCGTGCCGGCAATGACTTCGCCGATGGTGTCCAGTCCGCCGACTGTGTCGATCCGCACGGTCGAGGGTGATGCCAGAAGAGCTGCCTCCCGGAACGCCCGCTCTTCGGCCTGCTCCAGATTGTCGCTCGCCACCTGCGCCACGCTCGCGCGGCCGCTCAGCATCATCAGCAGCAGCGCCATCAGACCGCAGATTCCTGAACGCAGCACGCCGGTCGTCAGGTTCCAGAGGGGAACGGAAATCATGGCAGACTTTCAAGAGTGCTTCAGAGACGCTGAGACTTGTGACACCGGGTTTATACCTCATGCGTTCCTGAATGAGAGCGACTCCGGATCGTTTCACCCGGTGACGCTGGCGGCGGCGTTCTTCGATGAGTCGGATCGGGCCTGAACCCGGCCGCAGTCTGCGCCGCTTGCCTTGCAGGACCGCGCCCGGCAGCATGCGTCCGCGTTTTCTGAACGAGGTCCAGGCGGGAGTTTCTGATGCGGTCGGTCATCTCCGTTGTGTGGGGAATCATGGTCCTCGTCTGCGCCCTGCCGCTGCAGGCCGACGATGTAGCGGCGGCAAAGCTGCATCGGCTGTTTGACGACGAATGGCAGCGGCGATTGAAAGATGAACCCACTCTGGCGTCGTACCTCGGAGACAAACGGTACAACAGCCGCTGGCCGGATCTGACTCCGACGGCATGGCGGCACCGGCACGAACAGCGGATCGCAGTGCTCAGGCAACTGGAAGCGTTCGATCCGCAGACGCTCAGCGCGCAGGATCGCGTCAGCCTGGAACTGTTTCGGCGCGAGTATCAGGACGCGGTGGATGCGTTTCCGTTCGGCTGGCATCTGGTGCCTCTGACCGCGCGCGACGGCATCCAGGATGAGAATTCCATCGCGGATGCCATCCCGTTCGATTCGGTCAAGGACTATGAGGACTGGATCGCGCGACTGAAGACGTTCGGTCCGTACATGGATCAGACACTGGACCTGATGCGCGAGGGCGTGCGGCGCGGCATTGTGCAGGCCAGGATCGTCATGCAGCGCGTGCCGGCTCAGATCGAACGACAGATCGTCAAAGATCCGAGTCAGAGTCTCTTCTACAAACCGCTCCGCGACATGCCGTCGGACATCCCGGAAGCCGACCGCGAACGGCTGCGGAAGGACGCTCAGGCCGCCATCCGCGAGCACGTCGTGCCGGCGTATCAGCGGATGAAGTCGTTCTTTCATGAGACCTATCTGCCGGCCTGCTTCGAGAAGCCCGGCGCGTGGCAGGTTCCGAACGGCCGCGAGTTCTATGCCCACCGCGTGAAGCTGTTCACAACGACCAGCCTGACCCCGCAGCAGGTCCACGACATCGGTCTGGCTGAAGTGAAACGCATCCGCTCCGAGATGGAAGTCATCGTCCGGCAGGTCGAATTCAAAGGTTCGTTCCGCGAGTTCCTCAATCACCTGCGGACCGATCCGCACTTCTATTACACCAGCGAGAACGAACTGCTGTCCGCGTACCGCGAAGTCTGCATGCGGATCAATCCGCAACTGGTGAAGCTGTTCCGACGACTGCCGCGCGTGCCTTACGGAGTTGAACCGATTCCCGCGCATATCGCTCCGGACACGACGGCCGCCTATTACCGCGAGCCATCGGCAGACGGTTCGCGCGCGGGCACTTACTTCGTGAATCTTTACCGGCCCGAAGCGCGGCCGAAGTACGAGATCGAAGTCCTGTCGGTCCACGAATCCGTGCCCGGACATCACCTGCAGATTGCGCTGGCTCAGGAACTCGACAACATCCCGGCCTTCCGGCGATACGGCGGCTACACCGCGTTCATCGAGGGCTGGGCACTCTACTCAGAGAGTCTGGGCAGCGACCTGGGACTGTATCGCGATCCGTATTCAAAGTTCGGGCAGTTGACCTACGAGATGTGGCGGGCCGTGCGGCTGGTGGTGGATACCGGGCTGCACGACCAGGGCTGGTCGCGGCAGCAGGCCATTGAGTTCTTTGAAGAGAACACGGCCAAGACGCGGCTGGATATCGAGAATGAAGTCGATCGCTACATCGCCTGGCCCGGACAGGCTCTGGCGTACAAGATCGGTCAGTTGAAGATCACGGAACTGCGTCGGCGAGCGGAGCTGGAACTCGGCGAGCGGTTTGATGTCCGCGAGTTTCACGACATCGTGCTCGGTCAGGGCGCCGTCACGCTGGATGTTCTGGAGCGGATCATCGGCGACTGGATCGCGCTGAGGAAAGCGGCTCGTTCATGATCGCACTGGTCCCGGCGGTTTTGTCCGTCCGTTTCGCGACCGCTGGTAGGTGATCGACACGCGGCACCTCAGCCCGTGACAGCTCACGGATGACGCGCGGCTGCGTGTGCGGGCGCTGGCTCGCGCGCATGCGAAGTCCGCTCTGGCCGCCGCGCGGACCGGTTACCTGGGCAAAGGCCCGGTCTTCGATCATGCTCTGGCTGAGTTTGCTCTGCGCTGTGCGGACCTTGTGGAACGCGACTTCGCCGCACTGATGTCGCGCAGGCATTCCGCGACTGAAACCCGTTCGTTCATCATCCCGCAATCCAACACGAGTCAGCATCCCTCCATGATCACGATCACCGACCTGACCGCCCGCGATATCCGCTTTCCGACCTCCCGCGAACTGGATGGTTCGGACGCCATGAATCCCGACCCGGATTACTCGGCGGCTTACGTCACTCTGCACACCGATCAGCCGGGACTGGAAGGTCACGGCATGACGTTCACGATCGGACGCGGCAACGATCTGTGCGTGGCGGCGGCTCTGGCGTTGAAGCCGCTGATCGTGGGTCGGACGCTGGAATCCTTCACGCAGAACATGGGCGCGTTCTGGCGGCACATCACGGGCGACAGCCAGCTTCGGTGGGTGGGGCCGGACAAGGGCGTCATGCATCTGGCCACGGCGGCCGTCGTCAACGCGGTCTGGGATCTGTGGGCCAAAGCCGAAGGCAAGCCGTTGTGGCGGCTGCTCGTGGACATGACTCCGGAAGAGATCGTCCGCTGCATCGACTTCCGGTATCTGACCGATGCGCTGACTCCGGAAGAGGCAATGGCCATTTTGAAATCCCGCGCAGCGACCCGCGCGGACCGCATCGCCGAAATGCAGCGCGATGGATATCCCAGCTACACGACCTCCGCCGGATGGCTGGGCTATCCCGACGACAAGCTCCGGCAACTCTGCCGCAGTCTGATGGCCCGCGGCTGGACGCACTTCAAAATCAAGGTCGGACGCGACATCGACGACGACATCCGCCGCTGCCGGATCATCCGTGAGGAGATCGGCTGGGACCGGAAGCTGATGATGGATGCCAATCAGGTCTGGGAAGTCGGACAGGCCATCGAGCACATGCGGAGGCTGGCCGAGTTCAAGCCGTGGTTCATCGAAGAACCGACCTGCCCCGATGATGTGCTCGGCCACGCCGCCATTGCGCGGGCCATCGCGCCGATCAAGGTGGCGACCGGCGAGATGTGTCAGAACCGGGTCATGTTCAAGCAGCTCATGGCGGCCGGTGGACTGCAGATCTGCCAGATTGATTCCTGCCGGCTGGGCGGAGTCAACGAAGTCATCGCCGTGATCCTGATGGCCGCGAAGTTCGGGATCCCGGTCTGTCCGCACGCGGGCGGCGTCGGCCTGTGCGAGTACGTGCAGCATCTGGCTCTGTTCGATTACATCGCCGTCAGCGCGTCGCTCGACGACCGGCTCACCGAATACGCGGACCATCTGCACGAGCACTTCGTGAATCCGCTCGTCATGCGCAACGGCCACTACATGCCGCCGGCGGCTCCGGGTTACAGCATCACGATGAAAGCAGAATCGCTCGACCGGTATGAGTTCCCGCAGGGTGCGGCGCATGCCTCGCCGTCCTGACTCCGGATCGACGACCTCAACCGGATCATTCCGGAATGAGCCGTCAAGGATGCGCATCGAGAAGAATCGCTCCGGTCCCTGCCAGCGCTGAATCTGCTGCGATGGTACTTCCGGACCGTTTCTGACGACCGCTAGACTCCCGCCGCCGGACGTCCCCGGCAATGCGGGATCTGAATCAGGTCTGCGGGTCAGCGGGTTTGATTATGAATGTGGGTTTTGTTCGGCCGAGTATCACTGAGCTGTCGCTCGCGATCTTTGAACGCTCACTGCATCCGGAACTTTTTGTGATCCGGCGGCAGAAGCTGATCCGGCAGGCCGGCTACACCGCCACGATCCGGATCTGCGATGCCGGGCATCTGGTGTCGTTCCGCAGCGTTCGCGGAGGTCAGTTGACCGAGGCTCTGGCGCACCGCGCTCAACCGTTTCCGGAGCGGCAGCAGCTTTTAAACCGCAAGGTGAAGGGCAGTCGCGATGAAACTTTGCAGGCGGGAGGGATGACCTGCCACATCAGCTATCAGGTTGAGAAGCTCGCGCCGGAATCGTTTCTGAACCAGCACGAGGAACTTCTGCTGGACTGTGAGCGGGCCACGCTGGGGCACAGCTTTGAGACATCCAACCGCCTCTCTCCCGCGCCGCTCAGTTTTCTTCAGACGGACGTCTGGCCGCACAGCCTGCTGATCCACTCGTTCCACACGTTTCCGAGCGAGTGTGCGGTCGTGAAGACGCAAACCCTCTTTGAGCTGTGAGCCGCCAGGCCGCTTCGGGTTCTTTCGCGGCCGAGTGCGATTTTTCTTCCGTGTTGCCCTTTCCGCACGGAATGGCAGGCACTATTGGTTCGCTGTTCCGGGGCAACATACTGTTGCCGCCAGAGATCAACGGAGACGGAAAAGCATGGAGGCTGCGGAATCGGTTCCAGCATTCATGGCGATCCGGGAAACGGATCGCGCTGGCCGCCTCTCCGTTACGGACGGAACGAGCGTCTCGTCCGAACACTGCTCTTGCGCGAAATCATGGTTTCCGGGCAGTTTCGACGACACGGCAGACACTCACCGTCCAGGCTCCAGGCATCCCGTTTCCAGTTCGATCCCGGAATCCGGACGGAAACACCGGTGTCACGGCTGGTCTCTGTTCGCCGGCCTGTGATTTGCTCAGAGATTTGAACCCCACCGGGAGCAGGCTCCCGTTTCGACACCCGCCATTAATCCTGGAACTGACGATGAAAGACAGAAGTGCCGCGACCACGGCGAAGATTCTGACCGCCGGACTGGCCGCCTGGGCGATCTCCTGCATTGTGATTCATGGGATGCCGATTGTCGGCTACATCGGCCTGCAGGTGCTGACTTCAGGCATCTTTGCCTGGCAGATGGGCCGTATCGAAAAGTCCTGCCTTTCGCACGTGGCCGTGCCCGGAACAAACTCCGGTGAAGCCGCATCCCGCGCTGCCTGATCCGTCCCGCCCGCTTCCGCTGACTGTCCCGCCGCAACTTCCCTCCCGGACAGTTTTCCCCGTTTCCGCCCGTGAAGCTTTGGAGGCACAGGCTTCCGGTCTGTGACTTCCGAGGAATACAGGTCGGCTGATCCTGTGCCGTGGATATCATCCAGATCTCCGCGCGGCCCTTCGGCGTGCGAACGGAATGGATAGTGTCCAGTCAGTCGATCAGGGGGGATCATGTCCGACTCTCGCCGGCCGGAAGCGCATGGCCGCGGCGCGCAGATTGAACCGCCCAACCGGTTCGGTCAGAGCCGAGCCGTGCCGGATCTGGAACACGTCGAACTCGACGAGGAATATCTCGAAGAACTGCGATCCCTGCCGACGCAGTATCTGCCGGACGCTTCGCGAAGCATCATTTCCGAGAACGACAGTCCGGATATTCCTTTCCGCTACAGCCTGAATCCGTATCGCGGCTGCCTGCACGGTTGCGCGTACTGTTATGCCCGGCCGACTCACGAATATCTGGGGCTGAACGCCGGGCTGGACTTTGAGACGAAGATCTTCGTCAAGGAACGCGCGCCGGAACTGTTCCGCGACTGGCTGGCGCGGAACGAATATCAGCCCGAAGTGATCGCGTCCTCCGGCGTGACCGACTGCTATCAGCCTGCTGAGAAGCAGTATGAGCTGACGCGCCGCTGCCTGCAGGTGGCTCTGGAAGCGCGGCAGCCCGTGGGAGTCATCACCAAGAACGCGCTGATTGCCCGCGATGTTGAACTGCTGAGCGAACTGGCGCAGTTGAACCTGATTCATGTGACGCTGAGCATCACAACTCTGGATGGTGATCTGGCCCGGGATCTGGAGCCGCGCACCAGCACGCCGGAGGCCCGGCTTCGCGCCGTTCAAAAACTGCGTCAGGCGGGAATTCGCGCTGGAGTCATGATCGCGCCGATCATTCCCGGACTGAATGACAGTGAGATTCCCGCGATCCTGAAAGCCGCCGCGGAAGCGGGCGCGGTTTCGGCCAGTCACGTTCTGCTGCGTCTGCCGCTGGCCGTGAAGCCGGTCTTTCTGGACTGGCTGGAACGCAATCGCCCGGAACTGAGAGAACGGGTGGAGTCGCGGCAGCGAGCCTGCCGGGACGGTCATTTGAGCAATTCGGAATTCGGCAGCCGGATGCGCGGCTCCGGCCCGCTGGCGGATCAGATTCACCAGACCTTTCAGGTTTTTGCGCGCCGGTACGGCCTCGATCAGCGACCGGAACCGCTCGACCTTTCCAGTTTCCGTCCGCCCCGTTCTTCGTCCGGACAGTTGCGTCTGTTCTGATCGGGGCGGTCCGGCATGTCGGAGTCCTCTGGCCGTGCCGGCGGGCGGGCGTGACAAATAACGTGTGACAAACGATGTCCGTATGGCGACGGTTCGTGATGAACCGGCTAGCATGTCTCCTCAGCGAAACGATGCGGGCCATGTGACAGAAGCATCTTCGCACATCCGGGAGAGACAAATGACCGTTGAGCTGGAAGCGCAGCGGCGGGCGACTGAAGAGCTGAAACAACTGGGAGCGCGCATCGTTGAAGACAACGGAATCATCCGGCTGATTGACCTCGCGGACAGCACGATCGACGACGACCGCCTGCCACTGCTCCGACATTTTCCGGATGTGCGCAGTCTGACTCTGGCCGATACCGAGATCACCGATCAGGGTCTCCAGCATCTGGCTCCCCTGCATCATCTGGAAATGCTGGACCTGTCCACGACTCAGGTGACGGATCGAGGACTGGTTGATCTGACGGTGCCGCCTCGGCTGGACATGCTGATCATGGGCGGCTGCCGGATTCAGGGCACCGGCCTGCGGCAACTGAAGAACGTTCCTTCGCTGCGCATGCTGATCCTTTCGGATACGGAGATCACAGACGCCAGCCTCGCGGAACTGGCGGAGCTGACGCAGCTCACCAATCTGAATCTCGACTACACCGACGTCAGCGACAGCGGCCTGCCTCACCTGGCCACACTGACCGGTCTGGAACTGCTGGGGCTGGTGTTCTGCAAAGGCGTGTCGGATTCCGGAATCATGCATCTGAGGGAGCTCAGCAATCTGCAGGTGCTGGATGTTTCCACGACCATGGTCACTCCGGAAGGTGTCCGGAAACTGCAGGAGCATCTGCCGGAATGCTTCATCGCGTATTCGCCCGATCCATTGCTGGAAGCGGTTGAAATCCACAAGGGCGATATGCTGCGGGCGCTGCAGTCCATCGGCCAGGTGGAAGTCGATGAAGCCGGGATGGTCACCAAGCTGCGCGTCGATCAGGCGCAGCTCACCCGCGCGGGACTGGAATACCTCAAGCGTCTCAACCGGCTGGAAGATCTCGCGCTGTATCACCATCGCCAGCTTCCGGATGCCAGCCTCAAACACCTGCGCAGCCTTAAGTATCTGAAGCGTCTCGGACTGCTCGGCACCAACGTCACCGATGAAGGCCTGCGGCATCTCAGCGACCTTTCCAGTCTGAAAGTGCTGAACCTGGCTTACACGCCGGTGACCGATCGCGGGCTGGCTCATCTGGCCGGGCTGCTGGAACTGGAAGAGCTGTTTCTGGGCGACACGCTGGTCACGGACGGCGGACTGGCTCACCTGGGACTGATGCGGAATCTCCGCGGGCTGGGCTTGAGTGGCACGCGCATTCAGGGACACGGCCTGCGTCATCTGCAGCGGCTGTCGTCGCTGGAACGGATCGGCCTGAGCGGCACGCTGATCAATGACGACGGCATGCGGTTTGTCGCCGGCCTTTCGTCGTTGAAGGCGTTAAGCCTGCGCGGCACTCAGGTCAGCGATGCCGGCATTCGAGAACTGGCTCCGCTGACCGGGCTGGAGGTTCTGTGGCTGGATCGAACCGGCGTCACGGAGGCCGGATTGCAATGGCTCGGTGGATTGTCCGGATTGCGCGAACTTGGCCTGAGAAACTGTCCGGCGGGGGATGGACTGGTCAATCTGCTGGCTCCGATGACCAGTCTGACCGTCCTTAACATCCACGGAACTCTGATTTCCGAGGCTGCGGTCTCGACTCTCAAGATTCTTCTGCCGGATTGCGAAATCATACGCTAAGTGAGTAGGCTCGTGTTCTCCACACGCGGCGCATCTCCCATTCTCGCTGAGCGAGCTGTCTATGACGCTGATGCTGAAACCGTTGCAGGGAGGACGTCCCATCGTCCTGGACAAGCCGATTCTGCTTGTCGGGCGCCACCCGGACTGCGATGTGGTGATCGAAGACAGCGCGAAGATTTCGCGCAAGCACTGTTGCATCGCCCTCGCCGACAACCGCTTTCTGGTTCGCGATCTGGACAGCACCAACGGCGTCTTCGTGAACGGTCGGCGGACCGATCAATGTGCGGAGCTGAAACCTGGCGATCGCCTGATCATCGGCGATGTTCCGTTTGAACTGGTTGCTCATGGAGTTTCGGCCGCGCCGCCGAAAGTTTCTCCGGCGCCGCGTTCGCAGGAACCGTCCACCGGACAGTCCAGCAAGCTGCGCCTGACCGGTTCCGGGGATGTGATGGACCTGGTGCGACAGCATCGTTCCGACGCCGCGATCGAATTCACAAAGAGCTTCAGTTTTCCGGCCACTCTGCGCGTCGATCAGGAAGACGAAGACCTGATCCGCCAGTCAGATGGATAGATTGCCGGGAGTTCCTTCCGTCCGGTTCGGTTGAAGACGATGCCGCCCTCAGAGAACACTGTGCAGTCAATCCCGTCTTCGATGGAATCCGACTGATGTTCCGGCAAGTCTTCCGCCTCCTGCTCCTGTGTGTGCCGTTCTCGCTTCTGATGAGCGGACGCTGTGTCTCTCAGGATCCCCGTCCGCCGGTCTGGCAGCCCGACAGCGCCGGTTTCAACCGCATCGTCGCTCCGTTCTTCAGGACGCACTGCCTGCGCTGTCACGGTCCGGTGAAAGCTGAAGGCCGGTTGCGTGTCGATCAACATCTGCTCAATGAGTTCCTTGCTCCCTCGGCGCGCGAGAAATGGGGTGAGGTCATCAATGTTCTGAACAGTCACGAGATGCCGCCTGAGGAAGAGAAGCAGCCGTCTCAAACGGAGGTGGCCGCTGTCGTGGACTGGATCACCGGGCAGATGACACGCGCCGAATTGATCCGCCGCGACAGCGTTATCGTGCTGCGCCGCCTGAACCGGGATGAGTACCGCCGCACGATCCGCGATCTGATCGGAGTTGACTTTGACACCAGTGGCTTCCCGCAGGATCCCCCGGCGGGCGGCTTCGACAACAACGGCCGGTCGCTGACGATGTCGCCTCTGCTGACCGAACTCTATTTCGATGCGGCGCAGAAAGTCCTCGACAGAGCATTGGTTGAAGGCAGCCAGCCGCCCTCCATCCGCTGGCGCTTCGAGCCGGAGACTGGTGACAGCGATTCCAATCGGAAGAACTACGACGGCCAGTCAGTCATCGTGAATGGGGGAAACAACCGGGTCGAGCGAGGCTTCAAGATCCTGCATCACGAATCGTGGGACCGCGGTTTGAACGCGCGCAGCTACCGGATGAAACATGCCGGCGAGTACATCATCCGCGTGCGGGCTGGCGGAACAGTTCCCGCTCGCAAGCAGGTGGTGGAAGCGGCCCGGCAGAAACTTCAGGCCCGCCTGAGCCGGGAGCTCAAGGAGAACCCCAAAGGCGAACGCTGGCACCGCGAGGCGCTGCAGAATGACCTGCGGCACTTTGAAACCGACCGCATGTATGACTACGGCCCTCCGCGTTTGAAGCTGATCGTGAACCTGGGAGGTCAGCCGCGAACGATCGCTGAATTCGATGTCGATGCGACGGTGGAAGAGCCGAAGGTCTACGAGTTCCGGACGCGCTTCACGACTGAGGATGCCGGTATCACGCTGCAGTATGCGTACGACATCCCGCGCGTTCTGGAGAACTTCTGGTTTCAGACCGCGGATGACTTCGCGCGTCCTGAAGCCTGGGTCGACTGGTTTGAACTGGAAGGACCGGTTTATGACCAGTGGCCGCCGGCTGCCCATCAGCGGCTGGTGGGCAGGATTCCGGACCGCTCTGGTGAAGAAGCTCATGTCCGCACGTTGCTGGCCTCGTTCATGCGTCGCGCCTGGCGGAGGCCTGTGACCGCAGAGGAAATTGATTCAAGAGTCCGCCTGTTCGTTGCGGCGCGACGCGATGCGGAGTCATTCCTGCAGGCGATTCGAGTGCCGTTGATCTCGGTACTGGTCTCTCCGCATTTCCTGTATCTGACCGAACCTGAGGTGGCCGGTCCGGCCCGTGCCCGGACGCTCAACGATCACGAACTGGCGGCACGTCTCTCATATTTTCTCTGGTCCAGCATGCCGGATGAGGAACTCTTTCGCCTGGCCGATTCCGGAAAGCTCGCCAGCCCGGAAATTCTGACCGCTCAGGTGGGCCGGCTCCTGGCAGATCCGAAATCAGAGGCTCTGGTGACCAACTTTGCGGGACAGTGGCTTGGCTTGCGCGAAGTGGGAGCCAACCCGCCGGCCGCCGACCTCTATCCGCAGTACGACCGACACCTCGAAACATCGATGGTTGAGGAATCGCGAGCTTTCTTCCGGGAGATTCTGCAGCACGATCTGGACGTGATGAATTTCGTTGGTTCCGATTTCGTCGTGATCAATGAACGGCTGGCGCGCTTCTACGGAATTCCGGATGTGCGCGGCGATTCCTTCCGGCGCGTCGCGGTGCCGGATGGAATTCATCGGGGCGGAGTCGTAACGCAGGCTTCCGTTCTGACCATCACCTCAAACGGAACCCGTACGTCGCCTGTCAAACGCGGCACATGGGTTCTGAAAAATCTGCTCGGAATGGACCCGGGACTTCCAGTCGCAAATGCTGGCGATATCGCTCCGAAAGTACCGGGTATCGACAAAGCGACGGTTCGTCAGCGGCTGGAGATTCATCGTACGCTGCCTCAGTGCGCCCGCTGCCACAACAAGATCGACCCGCTGGGGTTCGCACTCGAGAATTTCAACGCTGCGGGAGAATGGCGCGAACGGGAAGGATTCGGCTACAAAGGACGGATCGGCCGCGACGATCCGGAGATCGATGCCACTTCCAGGCTTCCCGATGGGACAGCCATCTCCGGGGTCGATGGCCTCAGGCTTTCGCTCCGTGCGCGGGAAGATCTGTTTCTGAACTGCCTCACGGGAAAGCTGCTGACTTATGCCCTCGGCCGGGAAGCGGGAGTGACAGATCAGCCAGCGATCCGGTCGGCCGTGCAATCCTCCCGGAAGAATGGGCGCACGTTGCGTTCGTTAGTCCATTTCATCGTGCTGTCCGACGCGTTTCGTTCCCGCTGAACCCCCGGAGTCCGTTTCGTCCCGGAAATCCCGGTTGTTCAGCTCATCCGTCCAGGAGGTTCTGGACGAATCCGGCTCGTCCCTCCGCCCGGCAGTTCGCTTGATTCTTCGGCCTGTCATTCACATTCAGACGCACATTGTCAGCCGCCGGCTGGTGATGTCATGCTGGAACCTCAGGATTGCAGCGGGCTACAATCCGGCCGCTGATAAGTCATCCACACCATCGAACATCTCCGCCCTTCAGGAGGCAGACTGATGAAGATTCCCGGTCAGGTCTGGCGAGTTGTTACTGCCGGCCTTCTGACGCTCGGCTTGCTCGTACCAGTGTCCGAGGCTCAATCCCGCTCGAAAAGCGGCGCACCGTTCACAACCGGCTCATCCGATGAAATCATCAAGTTCATCAACGAGCAGATTCAGACTGGCTGGACTGACAATGAAGTCACTTCCTCACCGGTCGCTGAGGACGCGGAGTGGGTGAGACGCGTGCATCTCGACATTCTGGGACACATCCCCGAGCCGGATGTCGTCAACGATTTTCTGAAAGACAAAGATCCGGCGAAGCGGACGAAGCTCATTGACAAGCTGCTGGATGATGAAGGCTACGTCCGCCACCTCACGACGGTCTGGACGAATCTCTGTATCGGTCGTCAGACACCACGGCGGGTCAGCCGGGCCGGTATGACCAAGTTCTTCCGCGAAGCCTTTGCCCGTAACCGTCCCTGGAATGAAGTTGTCCACGACATCATTTCCGCGGAAGGGCACTTCGAGGAGAACGGCGCCGTCAATTTCCTGCTGGCGCAGATGACGATGAATGACGAACAGGTGCAGGCAACCGCCAAAACTGCCCGACTGTTCCTTGGCATGCAGGTGCAATGCACCCAGTGCCACAACCATCCCTTCAACGAATGGCAGCAGGACCAGTTCTGGCAGTTCAACAGCTTCCTGCGACAGACCCGCAAGATCGATCACCAGAAGCCGGACCCGCAGACTGGCCGCATGGTGGACGATTATTCGGAACTTGTCTTCCAGCCCTACAATTACCCGGTGTTTTACGAGAAGCGCAACGGCGTTGTGATGACGGTCGATCCCGTGTTCAACGACAAGCGGTTCCGAGTGGGCGACTTCGATCCCGATGAAACTGATCTCCGCAAGGAGTTTGCGAAGGCGGTCACTGAAGGCGACAAGCCCTATATCGCTCTCGCGATGGTGAACCGGACCTGGGGACAGTTCATGGGTTACGGCTTCACGAAACCCGTCGATGATATGGGGCCGCATAATGCAGCCTCACACCCGGAGTTGCTGGATCGACTGGGAGCCGAATTCGTCAAGAGCGGCTATGACGTGAAGCAGTTAATCCGCTGGATCTGCAACAGCGAAGCCTACAATCTCACCAGTCAGATCAGTCCGAAGAACGAAACGGATAACCCGGCGGCTGGCGAAGTCCCGCTGTTCAGTCACATGTATGTCAAATCCATGGAGGCCGAACAGCTTTACGACTCCTTGATCATCGCCACCAGTGCCCATAAATCGGGTCGCGCAAGCTGGGACGAATCGGAGCGGCAACGGCAGCAGTGGCTGCAGCAGTTTGTCATTGCGTTCGGCACCGACGAAGGCGATGAAGCCACCACCTTCAACGGCACAATTCCGCAGGCACTGATGATGATGAACGGCGAGCTGATCCGAAACGCGATCAGCGCCGACAAGGGGGGATTTCTGCGGGAAACCCTGGAAGGACCACAGAAGGATGCACAGAAGATCCAGACTCTGTATCTCTCGACACTGAGCCGTCTGCCAAACGCCCGCGAAATGTCGATGTCGCAGAAGCTGATCTCCGGCAGTCGCGACAAACTGGCCGCTTACCAGGATCTGTTCTGGGCACTGCTGAATTCAAATGAATTCATCTTCGTGCATTGATTGAGTCACCGGGAAATGATTCTCCAGGCAGCGTCTGGCAACAGATGCTGCCTTTTCATTTTCGCGATCCGTATTTCGCCACCAGAGTAACGGTCCTTAATGAAGTCACATTCATTCCCGACCGGCAGTGTTCTTCCTGATACGGCTCACGCGGGAAGAGCGAAATCAGACGGCTTTATACCGGAACCGCAGGGACGCAGAGCGTGAGTGTGGCAGTTGTCTGTGAGTCCCTGCCGTTACTCAATCACCGCCACGTAAACGGCCGGCGGCAGTCTGCGACGCCAGTTCATCAATCATGTCGCGAGTGGCAGCCTCCACGGCCTGTTCCCATTGAGCCTCACCAAACTGCGAACGATAGGGTTCGCGCAGCCATGCGAAATTGATCCCTCTTGAGCTGTTGATCAGCGCGCCCAGTCCTTGAGCGTCAAACGCACCGGCCACTTCCACGGCTCCGGCTCCCTGTGACCCATAGCCTGGCACCAGCAGCGGCGCGCGTGGCATGGCTGCTCGCAGTTCGTTGAGCTCGGCTGGCCATGTGGCACCAGTCACAGCTCCGACCAGTCCGTAACCACTATCGCCAGAAGTCCGTTCGCAGAGCGTCTCCACAACTGAGGCAACATGCCGGTACAGCGTGACGCCATCCGTTCGACGATCTTGAAACGTTGCCGCACCGGAATTGCTCGTGCGCACCAGCACGTAGATTCCCGCACCACGACTGGCTGCAGTTTTCACAAACGGCTCCAGCGTATCAGCTCCCAGGTATGGATTGACAGTCAGCGCATCTGCTCCCCACGGAGCTGCATCCATATCTTCACCGGCCAGGTATGCATCGGCGTACGCTTCAGCCGTCGAGCCAATGTCTCCACGCTTGGCATCGCAGATGACGATCAATCCGGCCTGACGGGCTTTTCGAATAACCACCTGCAGAGCGCGGCAGCCGGCAGGTCCGTACTGCTCGAAAAACGCCGCCTGAGGCTTAACGGCAGGTACCAGCGAAGCCACCACATCGATAATGCGGCTGCAGAACTCTTCAAACGCACTGGCTGCAACGCTCGCGGGATCAGTACTCCGCGACCGCGCCGTCTCCAGGACTTCTCCAGGTAACTGGTCCAGACGTGGATCGAGTCCTACAAGGGCCGGAGTCTGCCGGACTGAAATTGCGGCGTGCAGCCGGTCGGTGAAATGTTTCATCGGAAAACCTGCGAAACGGGCGAGTACTGACTGCAGATTACAAATCAGAACGTAATGCCTGCGGGACTACTCAAGTACGTCAAAGTCTACTGGATCGCAACAGGTGGGATCTCCATTGTAATTGATAGTGATCTCTTCACCCGCAGGAATATCCTTGATCGCGATATAACCTTTAGTTCGATTATTGTAGTCCTCATAGCGTGCGTTGGGTTTGTAGGAATGATTGTAAATTGAGCCATATCCCAGTGCGAGGGCAACGGTCCCTTTACCCCAGAAGAACGCATAGTCCGACAGTACCGTACCATAGGTCGCGCTTTCCGGAACGACCAGCATGGGAACACGCTCGATCTCTGTACCCGCAGAGATGAATGTTCGAGCGAAAACCCCTCGACCTTTTCCCTTCACATTGCGAACTTCAATCAACTCAGACTGCTGAATCGCCATGACTTTCCCTGATGAACGATGAAGCGGCAGGATGCACGGTGGAGTTCTACCTGAGATGGTATTTGCCCGCGAACGAGCGGCAGGCCGCAGCCTTACCCTCCCGGACGGCCGTTACCTGTGAACCGCAGTTGCCAGGTTAATGCCACGCCGATAGCGTCCTGGACGGCAGGATTGCGTGCGGGCAGGCACATCACTTCGCTGCTTTGTCTGTCCATCGTGTTGAGGCTGATATGGTTCCACACATCAAGTCCGACCCGGCACTATCCTCTCCGCTGCCGGATACCTACCGGCTGCTGGTGGATTCCATCCGCGACACGGCCGTGCTGTTCCTCAGCCGGACGGTGACATTCGGAGCTGGAATACAGGGGCCGAGGCGCTGCATGGGTATTCCGCCTCAGAAACTGCAGGCCGGAATTTCGCGATGCTCTTCACCGGCGAAGATCAGGCCCAGGGACATCCTCGCCGACAGCTTCAGATTGCTCTGAGGCTTGGCCGCTTTGAAGAGGACGATTACCGCGTACGCCGGGACTGTTCTCAATTCCTGGCGGCCACATGCGTGACGGCTCTGTTTGATCGTCGCGGAAAACATGCCGGCTTTTCAGTCACAGTTCGCAACATCACGGAGAACCGACAAGTGCCGCATTCGCTGCAACACAGCGAAGCGCGCTATCTGAAACTCGTGGAACTGCTGCCGCAGCCCCTCTTTCTGAATACCGGCAACCGGATTTCATTCTGCAACAGCCACTTTATCCGCCTCGTCGGAGCCTCTTCAGTCGAAGAGGTTCTGGGTCATGCTCCCTGTGAATTCTTCCACCCACGGTATCACGAGCTGATCCGCCGCCGAATCGACACAATTCAGGAACTGGGCGAAGCGGTTCCCACTGTTGAAGAGGAAATCATCCGGCAGGATGGCACATCTGTACCTGTGGAAGTCACTGCCGCTCCTGTCATCCAGGGAGGGCAGGACTCCATTCTTGTCGTCCTGCACGATCTGACTCACCGGCAACACTACGAGGATGCGTTGCGAGACGCATGCGAGTTCAATCGCCAGGTTATCAACGGCGTGCGCGAGGGAATTGCCGTCTTTGATCTCTCGTTGCGTTTCACGGTATTTAATCCCGTCCTTGTAGAGCTGACCGGCCGTAGGGAGCAGGAGGCTCTGGGCAGGACAGTCGAAGACATTTTCCCCGTCCCGCAACTGGGTGACATGCTCGCCCGGCTGAAACGCGCGCTGGGTGGTGAACTCCTCTACTCGGGCGATCAATTTCTACCGTTGCCGACAACTGAGCGCGGGCACTGGATTTCCAGTCGCCTGTCACCGCTGCGCAGCGCGGAAGGGCAAATTACCGGTGTGATCGTTGCCATCCGCGATATTACCGAACGGAAGCTGGCTGAGATCAAACTTCAGGCCGAACGTAATTTATTACAGACGATGGTCGATCACATACCCAGTTTTATCTACGTCAAAGACACAGAGTCTCGCTACCTCTTGAGCAATCGCGCCAACCTCCAGTTGATGGGATGCAGAACGCTGGAGGAGACACTGGGAAAGACGGTTTACGACTTCTTTCCCCACGACCAGGCCGAAGCCTTCACGGCGGATGATCGGGAGGTGATTCGATCCGGGCAGACGATTCTGTCTCGCGAAGAACCCATTCTGGGCCAGGATGGTTCTCAACACTGGCTGATCACGACAAAAGTACCGCTCCGTGATCACGAAGGACGGACCTTCGGCCTCGTGGGCATCAGTCGCGATATCACAGATCGCAAGCGGATTGAGGAAGAAGTCCGGACGCTGAATGCCAGCCTGGAGCAGCGCGTTGCCGAGCGGACGGCAGAACTGGACGCTCGAAATCGCGAACTGGAGGCGTTCAGTTACTCAGTCTCGCATGACCTGAAGGCTCCACTCCGCGGAAACGACGGGTACAGTCGCCTGTTGCAGGAGCAGTACCGCGAAGCGCTTGGAGATGAGGGGCGATTCTTTATCGACAATATCCGCTCGGCCGCCGGACAGATGCAGCAGTTGATTGATGATCTGCTGGCTTATTCGCGCGTAGAACGCCGTACTCAAGCGATTGGTCCACTCCGTCTGCAGACTGTGCTGAAGGTCGTTCTCAATGAACTGACCCATGATCTGGCGCCGGTCACGCTTCGTCTGGATATCGACGAGCAAAATGTGCTGGCGGACCGCGAGGGTCTGGCGATCATTCTGAGGAACTTGATTGATAATGCCATCAAGTTTTCCCGTCAGCACATACAACCGGAAATTGACATTCGCTCATTCATTGAGCGCGAAAGATATGTTTTAACTGTGAAGGATAACGGAACTGGTTTCGATATGAAGTATCACGATCGTATCTTTCAGACATTCCAGCGATTACATCGGAGCGAAGAGTATGCGGGCACCGGAATCGGACTGGCCATTGCGCAGAAAGCCGCCGAGCGAATGAATGGGATCATCCGAGCGGAGAGCAGCCCGAACGAAGGCGCGATGTTTATCCTCGATCTGCCACTGCCTCCGGACGCCGGCGGAGCACTCAACCGTTGATAACTGACTGCGTTCGTCTCTTCACAACATATCGCTCTCCACGGAGCCCTGTTATGCGTCGGCCGATTCTACTCGTCGAAGACAATCCCATGGATGTCGATCTGACCATCCGCGCGTTTCACCATCGTAAGCTGACTAATCCGATTGAGATCGCACGTGACGGAGAAGAGGCCCTTGAATGGCTGCCGCGCTGGGAAGCCGGCACGCCGCTGCCAGTTGTGATTCTGCTGGATCTCCGCCTGCCGAAAGTATCCGGTCTGGAGGTTCTTGAAAAACTGAAGAGCCACCCTGTGTATCGATGCATTCCAGTTGTCGTTCTGACAACCTCACGCGAGGACTCGGATGTCGTGACGGCCTACGACCTGGGGGTCAATTCCTATATCGTCAAGCCCGTCAGTTTTGAAAAGTTCATGGAAGTTGCCGAGCAGATTCAGATCTACTGGAACATCCTGAATACTCCCTGTCCGAATGACTCTGATTTAATGCTCTGATCCGACGAGTAGTGGATGGTCATGAGAATTCTGTATGTGGAAGACAACGCAGCCAGATGCTGATCTGGTGCAGAGAGAACTACTTCAGTCGGCTCCGGAGATGGAACTGGAGATCGTTCAGACTGTCGTCCAGGTACTGGCTGCTCTCGACGAACTGGAACGCCGTCTGGCTCAGAATGAACCGCCACAGATTCATCTCGTTCTGCTGGATCTCGATCTTGCCGATGGCAGCGGCCTGACAATTCTGACTCATATCCGGCAGCGATCACTGCCACTGGCGGTTGCCGTATTAACCGGCACGGGCGACGAGCAGGCCGTCCTGGCCACCCTGCGTGCAGGAGCGGACGACTATCAGTCCAAGCAGTGGGAATTCCGGAAAAGGCTGCCGGCAACACTCCGATCAGCACTGGCGAATTACAACACAAGTCATGCGCGGCTGTCACACCAGATCCGGGTTCTATATGCCGAGGTCAATGCGCAGGATATCGATCTGACGCTGCGTCACTTCGCGCTCCATGCCCCATTTATCGAAATGAAGGTGGTACATACCAGCGCGCAGGTTCTGGATCATCTGTCCGCTCCAGGATCCAGCAGCGATGTCGATGTTGTGCTGCTGGACTACCGACTGCCAGGGATGGTTGCGATGGAACTGCTCAAGGAGATCCGGCAGACTCGGGGATTGACCATGCCGGTTGTGATGACTACCGAGCACGGTACCGAGGAACTCGCGCTGCAGACCGTCAAGCTGGGAGCCGATGACTACATCGTTAAAGTATCGGACTACCTGTTCCGACTGCCGCTCGCACTGGAACGTGCCTATTACCGATCAGTAGCTTCGCGCGAGCGACTTGCACTTCTGGCCAATGTTACATTCGCCAGCGATGTTATCAATTCACTGACTGCGCACGTTGTCGTGCTCAATGAAAACGGCGTGATCGTGGTGACGAACGAAGCCTGGAACCGCTTTTCAAGCGAGAATTCGACGTTCGCTCACCCGCAACATTATCTCGGTGAAAGCTATCTGGAAGTCTGTCTGAAGAGCGTTCATCAGAGCAGTGACGAATACGCCAGGCAGGCGCTGCGAGGTATCCAGTCCGTTCTTCAAGGACAGGAGACGCATTTTGCTCTGGAGTATCCCTGCCATTCGTTAACGCAGGAGCGATGGTTTCTCATGCGTGTCTCCCCACTGACCGGCAGACATCGCGGTGCTGTGGTATCACATCAGGAGATTACGGAAAGAATCCGCCACGACGTTGCATTGCGGGAAAGCGAGGAGCGATTCCGGCACATGGCTGATCACGCGCCCGTCATGATACGCGTCACGGAGTCGAGTGGTCATACCACATACCTGAATGAGAAACGGTATCTCTTCACGGGAACCAGCGCGGGAACCGGACTCGGTATGGACTGGCTCGACAGCGTCCATCCCGACGATCGAATAACTGCGGAAACCGTATTCCTGCTGGCAAACGAACGCCGGGAGGAATTCCGACTCGAATATCGCATGCGCCGTCGCGAGGGAGATTTCCGCTGGGTCAGTGATTCAGCCTCTCCGCGTTCTGGTGTGAATGGTGAATTTCCGGGGTTTATCGGATCGATCGTTGATATCACCGATCTGAAGCTCGCCGTTGAGGAGCGGGACCGCTTTTTCACACAATCCCTCGACCTGCTCTGCGTGGCTGACTTCAATGGCTATTACCGCCGCATCAATCCAACATTCGAGCGCGTGCTGGGATATCGCCCCGAGGAGATGCTGCCCTACCCGCTTCTGACGTTTGTGCATATCGATGATCGCGAACGCACAATGGAAGAAGTCCGCAGAGTAGCAGCCGGTTACTCATCCATCGACTTCGAGATTCGCTGCCTGCATAAGGATGGGTCAACCCGGGATATTCTCTGGAATGCGACTCCCTTCCTGGATCAGAAATGCTTCTATGCCGCCGGACACGATATTACTGACCGTAAGATCATAGAGCAGGCATTGGCGGAGAATCAGACTAAGACGCAACTGATTCTCGATACTGCAAAGGACGCCATCGTCGTTGTGGATGATGCCGGTATGATCGAGCAATGTAATCCGGCGGTTGAGCAGGTTTTCGGCTATCGCCCTGGCGATCTGCTGGGGAAAAGCGTGATGGCTCTGATTGATGTGGAGACTGGCGATCCGGTTGTGACATCGAACGGCCACTGCCTCAAAACTGATACAGGTACGGATGGCCGGACTCGACGGGAAATAACCGGCCGGAAACATGACGGCACTCACTTTCCTGTCGAACTGGTCTCCGGCGAGATGCAGCGCGGCCAGCGACGCTATTACACCGGATTTTTCCGCGACGTCAGTGATCGCCGGCAACTGGAAGAACAGTTGCGCCAATCGCAGAAAATGGAAGCTGTGGGCCAGCTCGCCGGAGGAGTCGCTCATGATTTTAATAACCTGCTGACAATCATCATGGGGTATTGCGAAATTCTGAGCGACGATCTCGCTGGCGAGCCTCATCGACACGATCTGGTAGAGGAAGTTCAGAAAGCGGGCGAACGGGCCACTGCGTTGACGCGGAAACTGCTGGCCTTCAGTCGGAAGCAGATGCTGCAGCCGCGCGCGGTGAACTTGAACGAAATCATCACGGACATGGGGCGCATGCTGCAGCGTCTGATCGGTGAGAACATCGAATTCGTAACCAGTCTGTCTCAGGATCTGCATGCGGTGATGGTGGATGTCGGTCAGTTCGAGCAGGTCGTGATGAATCTGGCCGTGAATGCCAGGGACGCCATGCCGGCTGGAGGGCGGTTGATTATTGAAACCTGCAATCTGGAACTGGATGAGAGCTATGCTGGCAGTCACATGGATGTCATACCCGGCCCCTATGTGCAGATTGCGGTGACGGACAACGGGCACGGTATGTCGAAGGAAGTGCGGCACCGCTTGTTTGAGCCATTCTTTACTACCAAGGAATCCGGCCGAGGCACAGGCCTGGGATTACCGATGGTGTATGGAATCATCAGACAGAGTGGCGGTCACATTCAGGTTTACAGCGAACCCGGTATGGGTACGACCTTCAAGAGTTATCTTCCTGCCATTGCGACTCCGGTCCCGGAGGCCGTCGCGGAACCGCGTTCACTGGATTCACTGATGGGAACAGAAAACGTTCTACTGACCGAGGATGAAGATGCATTGCGTGCGCTCGCACAACGCGTTCTGGAAGACTGTGGATACCGGGTTCT
>Ga0172376_10002439_pt1 | contig 22731 bp, 17 predicted proteins | sample Lak35m_FD_121114 | JGI IMG/M metagenome (GOLD analysis project Ga0172376, IMG submission 121114) | Freshwater microbial communities from Kabuno Bay, South-Kivu, Congo - kab_092012_35m | ecosystem: Environmental > Aquatic > Freshwater > Lake | place: Democratic Republic of the Congo: South-Kivu... | reverse complement strand
GGTAACCGCGGACGAGGTGCGACTTCGAAGATGCGATGCATCGACGTGGCCGCACTTTTCGCCGCAGCGATCCTGCGACGCAACCCGGACAGCGTTGTGATTCCGTTCGATACGTCGGCATACGATGCCAAGATCGATCCAAATGATTCGATCCTGAGCATTGCTGAACGGTTGGCAAAGTACGGTGGTGGTGGAACAGATTGTTCGCTGCCGCTGGTAGCTGCCAACCAGAAGCATGCGAAGCGCAAGTTCGCCGGCATTGTTCTCGTTAGCGATAACGAGAGCTGGGTCGGAACAGGACGGCACGGTTCGACCGGTGTGATGACGGCATGGGAAGCCTTCGTTGCCAACCAGCGAAAGCTGGCGGGTAAGGAAGCCAACCCGAAGCTAGTTTGCATCGATCTGCAACCGTACCAGACGGTTCAGGCTTGCGAGCGAGCTGACATCATGAACATCGGTGGCTTCAGTGACTCCGTGTTTAACGTGATCAGTGCGTTCCTAGCCGACAACAACCAGCGATTCGTTGCTGAAGTTGAAGCGATCGAACTGTAAACGCGGATTGGACTACGGTCCAACTGCGGTACACTTCAAAATCAACACCCGCGGGCCGCATTTCCGGCTTGCGGGTGCTTTCGTTTCAATGTTAGCTCATTTCTTTTAATGATCTGCGGGAATCTATTGTCTATTTTCAATAGCAAAGATGCTAAAGCCAACGAACTTTCACTTATAATCGTTTGGGCTTAGGGTGACTTTTGGCGCAGTCATCCACGATCGCCCTTTCTGTTGAAGGTTTCCGTTTGTGTTTACGTTTCTGCTTTTCATCCTAGTTTTGATATTGGGAATTTCCACTGGCATTTGCATTCACTTTTTGCTGCAAGAGAGGAGTAAATCACTTGCGATAGGCACAGAACTTGAGACTAGACAGCTTGAGTCCGCGGCTCAGATTGGTACCCTCACAGAGCAAATCACAAAGTGTAAGCAGGCCTACGCTACACTTCGTTCAAAAGCAGAAACGGAACTAAAGCGCTTGCAGGGCGAAACCAAGAGTTTGTCCACGACTATCGAAGAGCAGAAAGTCAAGATGCAGCGATGGCAGGTGATCGTTGACGCGGAAGCCGAGGCCGATCGTGTGCGGGCACTTGCAGCAAATGAGGCATCCATTCTAACTGCGAAAGCTGATCAATTACTTAAAGATGCAACAGCAAAGTCAGTAGAGATTATGCGAGAAGCTGAACTTGCATCTCAGTCTTCTCGAGACATTGGTGAAAAGGCCCTTAATGCAGCACACCTCGAGTCCGAGAGTCTACGGAGTGCCGCACGTAAGGATTCAGAACTCATTCTCTCAGCGGCTCGACAAGAATCGGATGAACTCAAGCAAGAAGCGATGAAGCTGATCGAGGAGTCTAGGTCTAAGTCATCGGACATTTTGGCAGAAGCCGATCGACGAGCCCGAGAAATAGCTGGAGAAGCCTATGATGTGAAGCAAAATATAGGCAAGTACGAAAAACTGTTGCGAGCAATTAAGAACGAGCTTCAAGGATATGGAGACGACTACATTGTTCCTTCTCATAGTTTGCTCGACGAAATCGCTGAGGAGTTTGCATTTACGGATGCTGGGCAGCGGCTAAAGGAAGCTCGGAATTCTGTTAAGTCCATGGTTAAAAATGGCAAGGCTGCCACTTGTGATTACGTGGAAGCCAATCGCAGGGAAACTGCCATTCGTTTTGTTGTCGATGCTTTCAATGGAAAGGTAGACTCCACCTTAGCGCTGGTTAAGCACGACAATTTAGGCAAGCTCAGCCAGCAGATCAAAGATGCATTTACACTGGTTAATGGTAATGGTGAGGCGTTTCGCAACGCAAGAATCTCTGAGGATTATCTTAGTGCCCGACTGGATGAGCTTAAATGGGCTGTGCTTGTCAACGAGTTGAAAAAGCGAGATTTGGAAGAGCAGCGAAGGATCAAAGAGCGGATACGAGAGGAGCAAAAGGCTAAACGCGAATATGAGCGTGCTCTTCGCGATGCAAAGCGTGAGGAGGAAGCGGTTCAAAAAGCAATGGCTCGATTGCAGGAGCAACTATTGCAAGCCTCCGCTGAAGAAAGAGCCAAGTACGAAACTGAATTACAATCTCTCCAAGAAAAACTCAAGCTCGCAGAAGAGAAAGGACAGCGTGCAATTTCGATGGCGCAGCAAACGCGATGTGGGTACGTCTATATTATCTCTAATTTAGGTTCTTTTGGTGAAGACGTGTTCAAGATCGGTCTCACAAGACGTTTGGAACCAATGGACAGAGTCAAAGAACTAGGAGACTCAAGCGTACCATTCGAATTTGATGTTCACGCATTGATTCGATCCGATGATGCTCCCGCTCTTGAGCACAAGCTACATCGTCATTTTCTTTTGCATCAAGTAAATAAGGTTAATCATCGCAAAGAATTCTTCAGGTGCGATCTTGCGACGATTAGGAAGGAAGTAGAGGAACTCGGATTGCAGGCTCAATGGACGATGAAAGCTGAGGCTCGGGACTATCGAGAAACCTTAGCTATCGAAAAGAAGATTGCCAGCGATCCGTTTGCCCGCGAACAGTGGCTTCAACGACAATTAGAGCTAGAGCTTACCGAGGATGAAGACGAGCTTCTTGGCGTTAGCGCCAATCAGGATGATGAGGAATCGCAAACGTAAATGGCTGAATTTTCAGGAAATTCTTGATAGGCGATCAGGCTCAGAATCAACTATAGCTTGCCACTGCTTTCGTTGGCTTTTCCAGTCATTCTCCAACGCTATTGATTGGAGCTGGCGAAGGCTCAGAGAATCGCGTCCATTGATGACGCGATCCAGTGTAATTAGCTCTTCTTGGATGTCGGGAGCCAGCAGCCGCAGATTCATGATTTGTGTTACCCTCGCACGAGTAACATGGCCAAGGATGGCGATCTCGGCGTAGTCGTGAACGTGGCCTTTGCGAATGAGATCCTCGTAATAGATAGCCAGGGCCATGTAGCGAGTGATCCGAGGCAATCGGCCGATTGGAGGGCGTTTGGGCTGGGGGGCTTTTCCGTCGGCCAACACGATCCGCTTGCCGTCGCGTTTTTTGTGGAGGAGCGTTTCGACCTGTTTTTCTTCTGACATGTTTACACCTGTGAAAGATCTTTGGCTGCGTATTCAGATTGCGATTTGCCGCCAAGCGGATGGAAAGTGATAGTGACCCGTCCCGACTCGCCGTCGTAATCGACGCGTTTGACGATCATGTTGAGAAGTCGAATCTGATCACGTAGTGTCATCGCTTCCCAGATCGGGTCGAACGATAGTACTGCGGATTCGATCGCCAATGGGTCCCCGGTGTTGGTGTCGACCTCGGCGAGTTCTTTATCGATCGCTAACATCCGGCGCTCGTTGTGTTGAATCCGTTCCTGAAGGTCTGCCAAGCGAGCGACTGCAGGCGAATTGGTTTCGCTCGCCGCGATCTGCGACGTCATTTTGAAAATCTCATTGCTCCAGCGCGACGTGTCGCGTTCCAATGTAACTCGTTCATCTTTGAGCTGTAGCAGATGCTTTTGAGCCTTAAGTTTTGTCGCCTCAACGACTTCTTTCAGGATATCTGGCGCATAGCCGATCTTCTTGACTTGGCTTACCACAAAATCTTCAATCTGCTTGGCTGGGATCGACTTGGATGGACAAGTGTGCCAACCGCGTTTTTGGGCCGAGCTGCAAACGTAATAGCGATACCGTTTACTACCTGCCTTCGTCGTGTGGTTCGGAGTCATGGCTGCGTCGCAGCACACGCAACGCACGAGACCCTTGAGCAACGCACCAAATTTGTTGCGGACCGCAACGCCACCGGTTTTGCCGTTGTGTTTGAGCAGCTTTTGTACGCGATCCCAAAGCTCTAGCGGGACAATCGCGTCGTGCTCACCGTTGTGGACCTCTTCCTTGTAGCGAATCTTAGCGATGTATGCCATGTTGGTGAGTAGTTTGAATAGCGAACTCTTGTCGAAATGCCGACCGCCGCGTTCTTTACCCTTCTTGGTGATACTCCGCTTGTTTCGCCAGTCGCGTCGATCGATCTCTTTGAGTGTTGAAACGATCGAGCCGACTTCGAGGTACAGTTCGAAGATCGATCGCACGCGTGAGGCCTCGTCCTCGTTCACTTTTAGTCGACGTGCAACCGGATCGATGTCGTAGCCCAGAGGTGCTAGGCCGCCAACCCATTTGCCTTTACGTCGAGCAGCAGCCATCTTGTCACGTGTTCGCTCGGAAATGATTTCTCGTTCGAATTGAGCAAATGACAAGAGAACGTTGAGCATCAGCCGGCCCATCGAGTTAGTCGTATTGAACTGCTGGGTTACGCTAACGAAAGCAACTCGTTTTCGCTCGAACACCTCCAACATCTTGGCAAAGTCCATCAGCGATCGGCTGAGACGGTCGACTTTGTAGACGACGACACAGTCGACCTTCCCTGCCTCGATATCTGTGAGAAGTCGCTTCAGAGCCGGTCGTTCCATATTGCCACCGGTGTAGCCGCCGTCGTCATAGTGTTCCGGCAAGCAAACCCAGCCCTCTGCCTCCTGGCTCTTGATGTAACACTCGGCCGATTCGCGTTGTGCATCCAGCGTATTGAACTCTTGCTCGAGACCTTCCTCGGTCGACTTGCGAGTGTAGATTGCACAGTTCAGTTGTCGTAGATTGGTGGTTGTCTTCACGATGCGGCCTCCATTTTACCAAGCTTGAAGAATTGAAATCCGTTGATGTTCTTTTGTCCCGTTACGATGCGGGCAATCGATGTGAGCGTCTTGTACTGTGCACCTTCGTATTCGAATGAGTTAGGCAATACTCGAACTTGGATGCTGCGCCCCTTGTAGTTCTTCATCAGCACGGTGCCGGCAACAGGCAATCTGCTATCTGCTGGCGGAGTGATGATGGTGGTGGCTGTTTCGAAGGTCGCTTCAACTGGTCGTGTTCGAATCTTTGGAGCCGAAGTTCGAATGTCGGACGATTGGGCGATCTCCATCGCGAGCTTGCGAGCTCGTTCGGAGGTATCGCCTTCTTCGTTGGCTTGGAGTTTCCAAGCGATGCGCTTGATGAGCCATTGTTTGTTGCGAGCTTTTGTGTCTTCGCCGAAGACCTCGCTGTATCGCTCGCATAGAGCGCCAACCGAAAGTCGCTCCATGCTTGCGACTTCCTTCGTGATGTTGAGTACCATTGGTTCTCCGTTTTGAGAAAGCGACCTAGAGACCGTTAACCGGATTGGTCACAGAGAGCCCTGGCTTGGAAGAAACCTCAAGCGCACCTTCGAAGGATTCCGTAGAGAATTGTGATTGGCGATGGCCGCGATCGACTTTGCGTTTGGCTAGATAGCGAAGAACTCCGTCTGACAGTAGCGAAACCAGTTCTGCTCGCATTTCTTCGGGCGACATTTTCTCAACGCTTCTCGGTGGCGACATGGGCAACTCCTACGTGGGGATAGATTGAATCGACCAGGGAAAGACGGGCGATTGGGGCTGCACCAAAGATGTGCGCCTCTATCTGTAGGGTTACACGCAAAGTGTTGGATCGGTCGAAGCGGCAGGGCGAGATTTCCGCAGTTAATCAGATTGCTTTTCACTCCGTGCTCGAGGTGAAAATTCGTCCGCCCTTTAAATTGCAATGGTGTGAAAAATCCAGCTTCGAGACGGAATCGTAGATCGGCTTAAGATCGCGATCGTGCACGCGAAACGCATGATTTGGAAGAACAAGTCGTCTGTCAAACTTGTACAATGGAGGCTTTTCCCGGCCATCGCAGGACACCATTTGTCTGGCGACCCAACATCTCATCTTGAAAGGCATTCGCAAATGAAGTCACAACTGAAACGATACATCGCTGCACTTTGCATAGGCTTCGCGATCACCCCACTAAACGTTGCCGACGCGTGCAGTCGAGCTGTTTACTTCGGCAAAGAAGGACAGACGGTCACCGGTCGCACGATGGACTGGCTCCACCGAGATATGGAAACACACATGTGGGTGTATCCGCGTGGACTCGAGCGCAGCAGCAACACCAAAAAGCCCGTCATCTGGAAAAGCAAATACGGCAGCGTAGTCACCACAATTTACGAGGGTTGCGCGGCAGACGGCATGAATGAGAAGGGAGTCGTTGCCAACATGCTCTACTTGGCTGAATCCAAGTATCCAGTGGCAACCGCCGGAGACACACGTCCAACGCTTGCAGTCTCTGCGTGGGCACAGTACGTCCTAGACAATTATGCGACGACAGCTGAAGCCGTCGAAGGCTTACGAAAGGAAGCATTCCGCGTTGTTCCGATTGAGGCCGTCACCGGCGAAGCTGGCACGGTGCACCTGTCTGTGTCGGATGCGTCCGGCGATTCGGCGATCTTCGAGTTCGTTGAGGGCAAGCTGGTCATTCACCACAGCAAGGAGTATCAGATCATGACCAATTCTCCTACGTATGACCAACAGTTAGCTTTGGCTGCGTACTGGAAAGATATCGGTGGTGCAACGATGCTCCCAGGAACCAACCGTGCTTCCGATCGATTCGCTCGGATGTCCCACTACATCAACGCCTCGACCCAGACCGCTGACCCGCTGATGGCCGTCGCAACGGTGTTCAGTGTGATGCGCAACGTGAGCGTCCCGATCGGCATCAGCACGCCTGGCAAGCCCAACGTTGCCGACACTCTTTGGATCACCGTTGCCGACCAGAAGAACAAGGTCTACTACTTCCAAGACACAACCAGTCCAAGCATGCACTGGGTTAATTTGGCGCAGATGGATCTATCGGAAGGCTCCGGGGCACGCAGGCTTGAGCTTAACGGCAAACGGGACGTCGCTGGCGACCAAACCAAGGGATTCAAGCCCTTGCCAATTTTCAAGTTCCTTGCGCCAGCGGACTAATTAGGCCCTATTCAATAAGAATGAAGATTAGTTGCCTGTGATGGTACGAGAAAGCGAAGAGTTCGAAGTTGGATTTGCGATTCAACTTCGAACTCACCCGTTTAGCAGAAACGAACCAAGATCGTTTTCAGGCTAAGATTTGCAGCAAATCGATGTCTGTTCGAATCTCGGTTAGGAGTTTGGCAATGCTTAATCTTGTGGGATGATTTTGGAGAAGCATTCGATCGATCCGTGGTCGAACTGGAGATGATCTACGGAACAGCCAGTTGCCAAGTTAACACGCTTGTTGGCTAAGGTTTGCTGGGGTAATTCGAGCGTTTTGCCCGAATGCCAATCTTGACTTTGCAGCAAATCACAGTGTTAAGCACAGAAACAATGGGCGGGAATCGCTCGAAACCGTCTCCAACTCACTTGCAGACACTGTGTTAATCAAAACGGGGAGCGGAAACGGAGATCTTGAGAGTTCTCAGTAGAGAATCGGGTGGCCGGGAGCAACCGGTACGGTTTCGGTCGTTGCCCGGTATCTCTCTTTCCTAACCGAGATATTTGGGTCGGGCGTCGCGGACGCGGAAAAGGGCGAAAACGTTGGGTAGAAACGAAAAACGCCGGGCGTCGATCTCTCGTCGTCCGGCGTTAACTTTTTGGCGTTTCTTCCGTAGAAAAAACTAAGGCTCCCCGACCCGAACGCTCTCTGCAATGAGTCTCTGAGTATGCATCAACATAACCCGTTGTTTTGTAACAACTTAGGCATTGCGTGTCTGCTCGGGTGATTACTTTCTACCAATTCGTCGGGAACGAATCAGGCCCTCGGGCGATTGTTGTAACCTGTTAACCAGCGATCAACTTCGCTGGGAATAAATCGGTCGGCCACCAGGTTAACAGAACATGCGGAAGGGGCGGTTCAAATCGCATCGAGCCGTCTGAAAAGCTCAGCCGCGTCTTCGTATGCCGCACGTTGAAATTGTACTGCGTCTTCTCCAGCAGCTGAAGCTGCTCGACCAGCCCACACTGGCCCAACGGAATCAAATGTACGGAACTTGGCCCGCAGCAATTCTAACGCTTCCTTGCCAATACCTGCCTGCGAAACTCCACGAACCTTCTTTGCCAAGTCGGCGAGTGAAGGTTTGTAATGCTTCAAAACAAATGCAATGTCGTATGCGTCCTTATCTTTGGTTCGTTCATCCATCGCGATCGCCTTGATCAAGATGTATGCCTCCGGGGCAACCAAACGCGCGGTCACTTGATTGACGGAGCCATCTGGCATTCTTCCATCAACAGTGATCGTTTCGGATGCCTCGAACGCCAGATCGATACCGCGAAGAGCGTTGATGCGAATCTCGTCGATTAGTATCGAATCCTGCCTCTGCTGTGACACGTATAAGCCTGTGATCAAGTCAATTTTGATGGGATTGGCCATGCCAGGAAGATGCTTGAAGAAACGAGTGGGCGACTCCTTCATCGTGTAGCCGAGCTGCGTTAAACGCTCGCGGATCGTGGAATACGCGTTCCCGCCTATCGCCTTGGGTGATACTGCCAAGTCGACATCTAACGACCCCATGTGATTGCTCGATGGATACAGTAGGTCCGGAACCCATCCACCGACGATTACCAAGTCATCGCGCATCGCACCCAGTGCATTGAGCACCTCGAGCAAAACGGCTCGGGCCGCTTCAGTTTCCTTCATAGTGCTCCGCCGTTTGTTCAGTCGCTTCCGTGAATAACTGCTTGAAGTATTTCTCGTAGATCGCCATGGCCGCTTCTTCTCCGCGACCATCCATCGCTCTCAAGTCAAGATACGTTTGCAAAGGAGACGTTGTCAGAAGCGTCTCGCCAAGTCGATTGCTAAGGCAACTTTCATCGTCCGAGATTTGCAGTACGAGATTCGCGCCCGAGTCGACTTTGCGCGCTCCGAAGTTGCTGACGAGATCAATCAATGGTTCAGCCAGAATTGCTCGTGTAGGAACCATAAAGCTCGCCACGTTATATCGTACTTCAGGTGCCAATTGCCATGCGGCCGAGAAACGTGACAGTGCAAATCGGTCGGTAGATTTTGAACACCACAGCGCAATCTGTTGCTCGACCTGCTCCAGTTCACCTCGCATATAGAAGCTGTATTCCCGCGGCTTGTGGTTTCTGTAGTGATTCACCCAATCGCCCAACAAATCATCAGGCCTCTTCAAGCGAATATGTCCCTCTTGCATCACCGCATAACCGCCCTCAACAAGCGAACGCTTGATGCGAGACATCAACCCGGGGCTGACACGTACGTCGGGGTGAGCAGCCAGTTCATTCAATTGCCAACCACGCAGCGGTTCCTGCAACATCGCACGCACCACGCGACTGGACTTGGAAGAAAAGACGTTCAGTACTTTCGGCAGTTGTTTGCCATACGGATTCTCAATGCCGCTTCGACGCACGTAGATTCCATATGCAGGAAACACCAAACGGCAGTTTCCGGCGTAGTCCATCCAGGACACTCCATACTTGGTCGCAATCTCAGAAGTCCGATCAGATACCATTGAGGCAAAGAGTACAGGCTGGGAGCCCGAGGCTTGTCCTTGTCGATTAAGCATCAAACAAGCCGACTCAGCGGTTGCCGGCGTGATTCGCTTGTACTCTTTGACTTCGAGCCGAAAGTCCGCTCCAGCCGGCCCAACCACACGAACGTCGCCTTCCGGATCACTTCCCCCCGGTGCTAGCAAAACCTGGAATTCCCCTAGCTCCGCAAGTATCTGCGAAAGCAAGCGATCAAATTGTGGCGGGGATGATGTCATGGATTCACTCGAAAAGATAAATTTACTACCGAGTAAATATGGCATTTCCAGTAAATTTCAGCAACACGAATTTACCCAAACGCATGAATTTACTCCGCAGTAAAGGTGTTTTCGCTAGTAAATCCGGACGAATCGCCCCGAATTTGCTGCAAACTTGCGTCCAAGGCGGATTACCCAGGCGGAAGGGTGCACATGTGGCGGAGCCTGGCCCCTAGTTCGTAGCGTGTGGCCCGCGTTTGCCAGAATTGGCGACTGGTACACCAACGGAAAGAAATCGCGTCACGGGCGAACGTCGTAGTCGACGGGCGATCGACGATTGAGAGCAATTGCCCACTAGGCTCCTCAATGCCGCTTCTTGCTCTTCCAAGTTCCACCGTATTGGTAAAGCGGGTTATTGGGTTTCACCTGTTCAAGGCAAGCCGGGCATACAAAGATCCACCGCTGCGATTTATCGATGCGAACACGATAAAGAACATCGTTCGTTTTCTCGCAACGCTCACAGGCCTTGGTTCGAATCCGTTTTATTGGCATATGACGGTTGCTAATGCATTGTTCTAGGGCTCCTGGTTTAAATCCAATTCTCCCGGGATCGATCCAAAATGTCGAGGTCCTAGGTCGTAGCGTGTCGCGTTGAGTTGCCCAAGTTGGAGTTAAGTACGGTCGAAGAAGAAAACGCGACACGGGCCAACGTCGTTGGCCGTTCGGAAAAGAGTCTTCAACTTTAACCGCTGATTACCGTGATTGCGGCTTGTTGGTTGACGTGTAGATCAACCTCTTCTTGTGTTGATGCACAAACTCGGCTGGCTGTTCCGCAAAGTCGCCGCTTACGCATCTACCCAAACGGCTGGCGTCGAAGCAGAGTACCAACTCGAAATCTGATCGAGGCTTTATCCACTCGTTCAACATCTCTGTGAAGGCGGGGTGTTCAGAAATATCTGGACCTGAAGGACCGATGTCGCAGAACTCATGGATGATTTCGATGCCATGTTCTTCAGCCCAGCAACGGACTTGATCTTGTTGACATAAGATCGCGTACTCGCGATCTACTTGCGATGAGCTTCGAAAGTAAGCGACAGCCCTTGCTGACGGCGAACGTTGCCCCAGTACTGTGACTACAGAGTTGTTTTTCATTTTGCTGAATCCTTGGTTAGTGTGAGTTTGGTTTACTGATCGGTCTCAGAAGGGAACGCCGCTTGAAGGGCTCTGGCCCAACTGTGGAACTCGCGCTTGATGGCGAGGGCGTAGTCTCGATTCTCAAAGCAGACTTCGCTGAAGGTGATCGACTGACCAGCTTCTTTGCGATTGCGTATCCAAAGCAACATGGCGTCGCGGTCAAGGTTCTTTGGTTTGTGTCGTGTGACGTTTGCCAGATTAATGCCGGCTTCGGTTAGTGCTTCACGCCAGCTACCAAAATGGCGAATCGTGGCGTCGTAAAGTGCCCGATCGCGACTGCGGTTCACCATGGCCCCTAGGTCGTAGCCGGTTGCACAAAGACGCCGAAGTCGGAATTTGATCCGCTCTGGTGTCAAGTCGCGACAACGCCCAACGTCGTGCGTACTGACGCCCGCGTATTGGAGCGCCGTCTCCCAGGATCCGAACTCATTCACGGCGGATGCGTGAAGTAGTTCGTCGGACGCTTGGATGCTCTCCTCAAGCATACTACCGCCAGCAACGTCTATTTCCACAATCTTGCGGATGATGGTCTCTCGTATCATTGTGCTTTTCTCGCCTCCCTCGCGGTTCCCTGTGACTGTGCGACCTCAACCGCTTTGCGAATCGAACCGAAGCGACGCTCAGCGGCGGATGTTAACTTCGAATCGACGCTTCGAATTCGATCTATCGGTACCTCATGAATCAACTGCCGTATTCGCGTTAGGACCTTCTCTTCGTCCCATTGCTCACGCTGCACCGCATCGATGCCGGCCGCAAAGAGTGCCTTGTTCCAGCTACCGAAACGGATTCTGGCAGCAGCAAACAGTCCAGAATCCTCATAACTCGTTGCACTCAGGTCGAATCCTTCGGCGCGCCGATGAACAATTGCTTCGATCACCTTTTGGGGAGTCCAAATTCGGCGCAGTTCGCTTCCTAAACCAAGCGATTCGACTGCGTTTCGCCAACCACCAAAATGCTTCATGCACGAACGCCGAAGCTTTGAGTCATTGTGCGACGAACAAGTCAGTGGCAGCTCGCGTTCGTACAAATCGATGATCCGTAGTCGAACCTCATCGGCTGTGTAGTAATCCCGAGGCGGTTGCGGAAATCCAGCGGCTGCTAGTGCTGCCGTCCAGCTTCCATGCCAAAGCTTCGCAGCCTCGTACAGCGCACGATCCTCTCGGTTCGTTCGAACCAAACTTTGGCCATCTCGATGACGCTGGCGGATGGCTTCGACCACTGCTGCTCGTGACCAACCACTGGTCCGGCGTTCCGGTTGACCACATGGCAAGCCAGCCACTTCCAGTGCGGCTCGTACACTGCCAAAGCAACGACGGGCCGCATCGTCTAGCTTTCTGTTGGCACGAGGACCATTGCCGCGAGTTCGCTTGAGTTCCTCGATGACCCGATCGGGAGTCCAAATTCTTCTCGGCATCGTTATCCCTCCGTGCTCGCTAAGATCTCTTCGAAGATCCGAGTCAGGTCGGCATGATGGGTTTGCAGATGCGACTTGACTTCTGCGTTGTTCATCAGCGACCGGACGTAGATCACCAACTTCAGCAGGTTCGTTGTGTACTGCCGATACAAGCCCGTGTAGAAGTCTTGCTGCTGTTCCGCTTCCTGCAGCTTCTTGAGCAGTTGGCTCTTCTTTTCATCTGCCTTAGTCCATGGCGTTCGACTATTGGTCGGCTTGACCCGTTTGGCCACTGGCGTCTTGAGCACCAAACCTCGTGCGAATACGGTACTGTAGTCGTTGCACTTATCCATCAGTTGCAAAATCTCCTGTTGGCGTTCGGGCTTCACATTGATGAGTTCCTTGGCCGTCTGGATATTGATCTTATTCGCATTGAATGCCTTCACAGCCTCAGGGTGCAGTTTATCGAGCAACCCTTTATTAAGCCGGTGCCCGATGCTCTGAATCCCCAACGCATTGGCGATCGTTTTCTCGTCCAGTTCCTCGAGCGACTTACGAAGCATTCGCATCTCCTGCGAAGCGCTCAATTGATTCACCATCCGATTACCAGTGAAACCATCGCGTGTGCTATGAATCAGACAAGGTACCGATTCAACGCCCATATCTAGCAAGATCCGGTACCGCAGCACTCCGTCGAGAATCTCGTAGCCGTCTTTGAGAGGGTACACGATAAGTGGTTCAATCAAACCGACAGCGCGCAAGCTGGACTCGATACGTGCCCGATACTTCTTGGCAACCTTGCGTTCGCTACGAGGTACCAGTTTGACGATCGATATGTCGATACCTTGCACTTGCTTTCCGTTGTGTCCGTTCACGCTCATGATTGCACCTCCGATTCGCCAAGTTGCTCGAAGCGAAACGCACCGGCCAAAGCTGGGCGTTTGTCAAGCTTTTGCTTAGCCAACAACTCCACCAGCGAAGCATCTTGGAACAAAGTGTTGACTCCGGTTAGCAGCGTCATGAACCGGTTCTCTTTTGACTTAGCCTCTCGAACAAAGGATGTCTTTACTCGCGTCGATTCGGCAATGTCTGCCTGAAGTTGGTTGACGGTATAGTCGCTTTTTGACGGCGTCTTTTTCGACAACTTGGCTCGCGCCGCGATGATTCGTCGAGCCTGGCCGAAATTGTTTGTGGTCACCAAGCCTTCGGCGAACGCATCCATGAGTACGCCTTGGATCTGTGAATCTTCAGTCGATGCGACTTGAATGGCGAACTTGATCGGAAAGATCCCGGACTCAACACCCTGAATCAGCCGTTCTTCGCCCTGCTCCACCAATCGAATGTAGTTGCGAATGTACTCCTCGCCTTTACAAGCGATCTTGGAAATCTGTTTGTAGTCCAGCCCTTCATCGTGCAATCGCTTTAGCTCCCGTGCGAAATCCATGCTCTCTGGTTTCGTTCGAGCGATGTTTTCTATCAGCGATTGAAGAAGGGCCTCTTTGCGAGTGCAGGTGACAACTTCCGCCATCACATGCGTTTTGCCAAGTTGTTGGTGTGCCAGCAGTCGCCCTTCGCCACAGATCAATTCGTAGTGACCGGATGTTTCCAAAAACCTATCGTTGACTCGAATCGGTTTCATCAAGCCGACGCTCTCGATGCTTTCGACATTCATGTCGAACTGCTCTTTGTCGCGGTTTCGAGAGTTGATGACCTTCACTTTTGCGATCGGCACCTCCTCGTACCGTCGATGAGCCATCGGGCAAATGTTCGTAAGTGCTTCCATAGTTGTTGTACCTCGTTAGAGAAGTTGTTGAAGAAACGTCAAATCCGCTCGTCCGAACAGTTCGGTTCGAGTCGAAGAGCTGGTGAAACGCAGTGGGCGAGAATCCAATCCAAAGCGTGGCAGGGCGATGAACCCGAGAATATTGAAGTCGGCGGGTTCTGAGAGAAGAACGCCAAGAGTCATATCGATCACTGGTCGCGTATCACGCCGCAGCGGCCAGTACGATTCGTATCCGTGTGGTACTGGCACTGCTGGTTGGATCGAGACCGTCAGTTTCTGATCGAGAACTAAGAAGTCCGAATAGGCGAGCGTCTCTGGTACATGGCTGCGGATCTGTTCGTGAACCGCATCGCGTGCCTTGCCTCGTTCGCCATCGAACAGCTTTTGAAACGCAGAATCGAGCGAACCAAATTCTTTCGAGTATCCGCCCACAGTTGGATATTCATCGCTGGTGCGCAACAAGCCTGGCCGCATCATACCGTGAGTCTGGTAGAGCATGTTAAGCATCCGCAGCATGTAATCTGGATCGTATCGCTGCTTACGCTTCTCCAATAACTCTTGGGCCCGCAGATACAATTCGAAATCGATCACACCGGAAAAAGCTTCAGGCGTTCGCACCCATTCCTCAGGTGGATTCGGATGTTTGGGAGTTTTCAGCTTGCCGCTGGTCTGGTTGTAGACCATCGTGCCGGCGTACTTTTCGTTGCGTAGTCGAGCCATCACGCTACCCGCGCCCCAACGCCGGCCGCTCGGTGATGGTATCCCGTCGCGGTTGAGGTCTTCCGCGATCTTGTATTCCGAATCCCCTCGCACGACAAACGCTTCGAAGATGCGGCGGATCGTTGCGACTTCTTCAGGCGGCCCTTCCACTAAGGTCACACGTTGGTTCTGGATTCCCTTGCGTTGTCCTCGCTGAAGTACGTTGAGCGGTTCGCGTTTTTCATCCAGCAGTAACCGCTGCAAACCATAAGGAGGCGGACCGCCCGCCCAATACCCTTGCTCGGCAATCTTCACACAGCCTCGCCAAACCTTGTCGCTCAATTCGCGACTGTACTGTGCGGCGCGGAAGCGTTCGAATTGAACGTAGACCGGATAGAGTGGATCGTCTTCTCGCGGCTTGCCGATCGTCGTGTAGATGACCTGCTTCTTATGTTTCTTGCAGATCGCTGAGAACTGAGCCGACAGGTCGATGTCCTGGAATCGTCCCCAGCGCGAGACATCCAAACAGAGTACGTATTCGAAGTCATCACGCTTAGTGATCCATTCGTCCATCATCTCCGTGAACGCCGGCCGACCCTCGGAGTTTAGGCCCGAGCGGCCTGCGTCGCAGAACTCGCGGATGATTTCGACACCGTGTTGCTTCGCCCAAGCGCGAACTTGATCCTGTTGAATCGGAATCGAGTTCTCTTGTCTGTCTTGGGCCGAATGCCGGTAGTAGGCAATGCCTCGCACCAATGCAGGCGCATGCGCGTCCGGCAATCCAATCTCCCACCAATGATCCATCTGTAGAAGCCTCATAACAATCGTGTTCAATAAATGCCACGAACCACACGGTTCGCTATAGAACACAACAGTTACGAGAAGCCCCTAGCAGGTTACAAGCGGCTAAGTCTCACCTGTTTTCAAGATTTCGGAGACTTTGTCGCAGAAGTCGACAGGCCTTCCCATTCTGGCGAACGGTCAAATTGAATCACAGGCCAATGATGCGAATGTCGGCTTCCGCGAATCCTTCACGAAGCACTACTGGTTCGCAGATAGTTCGTGAACAATGAGTTTGTCGACTCCGATGTTTTGTTGGGCGAGTTCAACGAGATGACGATGGTGGGTAAAGAAAATAACCTGCGTCTTTGATGATAGTTCGACTAGTCTCTCAAGCGTTGCCAATGCTCTATGGTTGTCGAAATTAACCAGGATGTCGTCAACTACGAAAGGGATTGGTTCGTGTCTTTGAAACCAAGACTCTAAACTGGCTAATCGCAATGCTAAGTAAAGTTGATCACAGGTACCGTCACTCATTTGTGGTACTTGAACCGATTCGCCCGACAGTGCTCGTATCCCTACTAGAATGGCTTTCCCGTGCTCATCCAGATCGGCACGAAGACCAGAGAACGCTTCACAAGTCATGGCCTTAAAATGGGCTGCTGCAGACAGGAGCATCGGATCCTGGTTCTTTTCTCGAAATCGTTCGATACCTGATGCGAGAACAACAGAGCAAACCCTCAAGACCGCCAATTCACGCAGGCGGTCCTCAATTGTGGCCGCGATACTCTCACATTCCGTCGCGAGTTCACTGACGTCATCGCTTCTATCAAGAGCCTCTAATGCGTTCGCCTCTCGCTCAATACCCTTGACCGCTTCGTCTCGCAACTCTAATGATTGACGAATCTCACGGTCGAGTTGCTCAGCTCGAGGCACGATCGAATCTGGATTCGCTGCTTCTGCGTCGACTTCAATGAGAAATTCTTCAATGCTCTTGTTCCCAGCGAACTTAGAAATCTGCTCAACTAGTAGCTCAATCTTGCCAAGTAGTTCTCGTTTCTGTCGTGACAACTCTGCAGCTTGGGGTAACTCTTCTGGGTTGTTACAGTGGGCGATTCGGCACAATTCGTCGACCTGGTTCAAAAGCGTTTTATACGATGTCTCAGCCTTTTGAAGCTGCGATGTTGCCGCTTCGTGTTGTTGCAAAAGTTGCGACCGAATCGCGTCGTTCTTTCGTGCTGTATCGAGATCCGAGTTGAGCCGTGAGATTAGTTGATCGACGGACAGAGATGCAGGATCCAAATCGACTTCTTTCGCTAACTGTTCAACGTCTTCCACAAATTGCTTAGCATCACGCTCGATTCCAATATTTCGCTTTCGAAAATTGTCGGCCTCATGCAATGCCTTGAAGAGATCATTCACGTCACTCAAGACGTCGTTGGCCTGATCGGGTGAAGCTTTTGGTTCGAGCCCGATTCGCTGCATTTCCATTGCCCATTCTGTTTCCCATTCAGTCAGGGCAGATTTCGCTTTCTCAAAAGCGAGCTCCGCCAGCTCTGCGTCCGTCCTCGCTCGAGAAACCGAATCTGTGTAGAGTTGCCTGTTCTTCTCAATCGACTGCAGGTCTTTATCCTTCTGCTGTGCGATTTGCAATACTTCCTGCAGTGATCGATGCACTGTCGGAATCGAAACGCCAACGGTTTGGAGCTCTTCCCGTAAATCGGTTTTATAAGACTCGATCTTCGATTCATTGGAATCAAGATTCCTTCTTATCGAGTTCAGTTTTGAAACTTTTTCGACGAGTGCCGAGCGAGCAATTAGCCATGATCGCATTTCTCGCGGGGGTAACGGCTGTAGACCAAGAGGTTGCCACAGAAGAGTCCAATTCCTCTCAATGTCTACCTTTGCTTGCAAAGCGGTACTCAGCTCTACTCCAATATCAGCAATCTCTTTGAGTTGCTGCTTCAGTTCAATGAGTATTCTAGACTTGCTGGCGACTTGATCCGCATCGTTGCGTAGTTGGTCGGAGACCTTATCTGCGTCCAATACACTTTGCTCATAAGCATCCGACAAATGGCCCACACCAGAAAACTTTGCTAAGAATCCCTGACTGGATTCCTCATCAAGATTACCTTCGATCCACTGCTTGCGAATTAAGCTCCAGCCTAAGTCCCTCGTGATTCGCTTCTCGGTGAGTTCCGACTCTGTTGGAATAAACTGATTTGATTCAAGACTCTCAAGTTCACTTTCAAGCGAGCTTAGTTGCTTGTCCGCATCTGACTTCCTCTTTCGAATTGCTTTGATATCAGAATCGCATTGTGTCCAATCGTGATCAAACCTATCTATCGTTTCGATTACTGGGGTAGCCAACGCAGCCAAATCATCAGCGGTTCCCTGCCAAAGGGGTAGTCGTTTTAAGTCGCCATCAATCTCCGACGCTAGGCTTTGGTGCTCCGCGCGAAGCTGATCCGATTGTGTTTCAAGATCGCCTTGCCGTTGTATCTGTGATACCTTTGCGCGAAGTGTAATCACCGTCGGTGCAACGGTGGTCTCCGCGAGCTTTTGTTCATTCTGCGTAATCTGCCGATGGAGCTTGTCTAATTCTTCCGAGCTGGATTCGACACGAGCGACAAGCCCTTCGTACTTGTTTCCAAGAGACTGAATATGAAGCATTTTGCTTTTAGGGATTCGCAGTTCTTCACCCACCTTGGACAGATCATCTGGACGCCCCATAGTTCGGAGAATGTTACGAGCTTCTCGTTCATTCTGCTGAAGAAAATTCTCGTTACGAACCGAGTCGCGTCTTCCCTTCAAGTACTCACCTGACCGAACCGTGACTTCTTCGATCCGAGCTGACAGCAAGAGAATGTGCCCCGAGGCCGGGAGTTGTTGTAGCTGCGCATCAATAGACTCGATCTCAGTTTTCTTACTGCTCCTTTCGCTCTCCATTTTCTGTAGACTGGTAACCAGCTTGTTACTAGAGATTGAAAAGTCCTCAGGCAGAAGTGATCCCTCACCGATTGCTTCGAGCCTTGCCTTTGCGGACCGCCAACTTGCAATCAGCGGAAGCGAATGTCCGATTCGTTCCAAACGGCCTTTCTCTACTTGCATTGCATAGATTTCTTGATCCAGTTTGTTGCGTCTATCGACAGCTTCTTGTTTAGCATGGACATGCTTGTTGTAAACATCGGCGGTGACCTGTGTGTCCTTCTGTTGATCCTTCTTTGCCTTATACTCGTTGATGCTCTCGACTAAGGTTCCGCTCCGACCACTGGACTTGAAAACTCGATCTATGCTTTCGGAAAAGCTACTCTGTAGATCTCGCAATCCGCCGAGACCCGAGGCACTTGAAAAGAGACTCGTTCCAAGTTGACCAGCTCCTTGTACCAACTCATCTCCACCACGACGCAAAGTTGTATGATCAATACCGAACATAGAGCAAAACAATTCTCGATCGACATCACCGATTAACGATGTCAACTCCGATTCAGCGACCACACCAACATCGTCTCGGTCACGCAACGTTCCCTGGTTTCCCTTGCGGCGAATACACTGAAGTTGTCTTCCGTCGCTACTTGCGATGGTCCCACCAATTCTCATCTTCCCGTACGGATGTAAAAATGAGTCGTTGGTTCGACCCGGGATTCCATAAAGAAAGTCAGTTAAGGCTCGAAGAGAGGAGCTCTTGCCCGCTTCGTTCGGTCCGAAAATCAGGTGCAATCCATAGTTGCCAGCAGAGAGGTCAATAGGGACATCCGTGAAGTGTCCGAACGCAAGCAGATCTAATCTTTGAAATCTCATATGCTGCCCTCATTACTCTGCAAGGACTCCAGCAACCTTGACTGTGCCTCAACCACAATAGACTTAAACCAGTCATGTTCCTGCGCAAGGCTTGAATCCTTCAATTCCGCCGGAAGTTTCTTGATCGCATCTGCAAGGTCGAATCCGAGTTCTTCTAAGTTACTCTTATCTGCCAAGGCTTCCTGGAACAGTGAAAGGATTTCACTTTTTGCGTCATCAGACACGACTGAATTCACACCTTGAGAGACACTCGGAGTGGTATCAATTCCGATTTTCTCCAGCCAGACGTCGCCAGAACTGACATCCGATGCAATCGACCGTATCTCATTCGTGATGTAATGGCGTTTGGCGAGAAGTGAGTCATGAAGACCCGTTTGCCCCCCGAGAACAAGTCGCAAGGCAAGAATACGACCATCCGCTGCGTCATGCGCACATTCGATTTTGGTCGAACAAAGTGCCAATACATCATCAATAGAGACGGCATTGGAGATATCGAGGGTCGCTAGTTCCCAACGTACAACATCCAGCGGGCGAAACTCAACGCTACATGAATGTGTTTCGTCGACAGACACCAAGAGGCAACCTTTTGCTCCTGTCTCACGGATATGTCGTCCTTGAATATTGCCTGGGAATGCAATGAATGGCTTATTACTGAGGGTCTCCCTCGTGTGAACGTGCCCCAAAGCCCAGTAATCGTACCCCTTTAGCTTCAGCCCTTCGACGGAACACGGAGCATATCGCTCATGCCCCTCGCGACCAGTGCAGCACGTATGCAACAGTCCAATGTTGAAGGAATCTGGAATAGCAGTCGGATAAGACAAAGACAAATCTTCTGTAACAGCAGCCGTAGCAAAGCTCTGGCCATGAATTGCAACATTGACAGAATCCAAACGTACACTGTGTGCAGCCTTGCTTTTGAATAGCGTCACATTGTTGGGAAGTGTCAGAGACTTCGTCATTCGATTCGCGGCGTCATGGTTACCTGCAATCATGAAGATCGGAATTCCTGCATCACGAAGCTTCGTGGCTTGCCTGACAAAGTGCAGACCAGTTCGAAACTCCCGCCAGTCGCCATCGTATAGATCACCAGCAATTAGAACGAACGAGACTTGCTCATCGATCGCGAGAGTGACTAAGTTTTCCAGTGCGACTCTGGAAGCTTCGCGGATTTGTTGGATAGGAGCGCCCTCGTAGCGTTCTAGACCACGAAGTGGACTGTCCAGATGGATATCAGCGGCGTGAATGAATTTGAACATAGGCGACTCCAAATGACCTCTATGGGGTTTGTACTCTCAATTGATCTCCGCCGACTACCGATCTAGTCCAATAACTGTCCCAGCGAAAGGGAAGTGAATAAAGCTAGCAGCAATATTCTCTCCGTGGCCACGAAGCGCCTCTTCGTACGAATCAAGTTGGCCAACATAAGTCTGGGCCTTTTCTTCACAGTATGTTCGGCGAATTGGTGCACTCTTGTGATCGATAACCACCAGTCGGCCGTCAGCGAGAACCAACACCAAGTCAATTGCGCCTCTCCAATTACCACCAGCGGCTCGTGAGCCGATCACTGGTACCTCCGTTAGCCATTTCGCACCAGGATACTCGTCAGATACCCACTTACAGAATCGCTCCCCCGAATGTACGAGCATTTGCGGCGTTATCTTTCCGGTCACACCAAAGCCTGAAATACATCGCTCGGCAATCACAATCCTCTGCGATTCTGAGAGGCCCTGCATCGATGGAAGGGAGCCCAAATAGGTATGGGTCGCGTCACCAATCGCCGCATAATCCTCTTCTTTTGCACCGGATGGAAACAACGACTGCCCCGCAAGTTCTTTGATTCGAAGGGAGGCTCTAATGGTAGGCTTGACAGAACTTGGGGAGTGAAAGCGCTTCCGAAGCTCTGATTGATCGTCCTTCGGGTCAGCAAACCATCGTGAGACCAATTGATCCCCCGGCAGGCCCTCGGCGACAGCCGGTTGCAAGCGACGTCGAACATAGGTTGTTTCGAAATTGTCGAGCGTGTGTTCCCCATCATCGAGAGCGGGGTCTAACAAAACGTCAATATCAGCGATCTGCTTGAGCCAGGCATACTTATTGGGGCGATGCGCGAAAACCAGTTTTTGCTTTGCTCTCGTGCATCCAACATAAAGAAGTCGCATGCTTTCTTCCAATGCCCTGGTTCGGGCTGCCATACCTTCTACAGATGCCAGCGCGTCGTCCTCTAGGCCGCTGCCTCTGATGGGTTTGCTGAACTGGCTGCTGTCGTTCCCAAATGGCCAAATCCAATAGCGAAGCAAACGCCCATCGAGCGGGTTGGTATCAGACTGATTGCCGCCATGGGCAACGGGTATCCATACATCTGGGTCTCGCTCCGAGTCGAGTCCACAAAGCACAACTGCTGGCCATTCGAGGCCTTTTGCACCGTGATAGGTAATCAAGGTGACGGCGTCATGTCCTAACGGTGGATGACGATGATCTGTGCCGCTGTTGGCCAGCTCCTCGAAGTACAAAATTAATCCAGTTAGCGTTGCTGCTTCACCTGAGTTAAGCGAAATGTCTTCATAGTTTCGAGCATGCTTAATGATCGAATCTATATGAGCACATCTCCTTACCGGTTCGCTCCATGTTCGGATAGCGCTCGGTAGCTCCAACGCTTCAATGACCTGTTGTACGATCACACTCGGCGGAAGTATTTCTCGATTCAACCTCTCCAGTTGACTGAACTTCGAATTAGCGTGCCATGGCGTACGCCATTCAACAGTCTCGGAATCGTTTTCTTTTTCGCGAGATTTGAGTTCCTCTAGTTGCCTAATTTCAATCAATCGTTCGTCAAGCCACGAAGGTGTGCTAGCATCCGGGTCGCTCAATAAGTGCAATATCGTAGCCGCCGCCAGAGAGTCATTTCGATCTGCCACAAGGCGAAGTCCGGCGAGTACCAAACTTCCTTCTCGAGACGAAAACAATCCCGGGCTCTCCAGCAGATACGGAATCCCAGCCTGCTCAAGTGAAGAAGCGATGTCTGAAAGCGCACTGTTGGTTCTTTCGAGGATCGCGATATCGCCTAGCCGCAAACCTTCTTCCTTCAACTTCATTATTCCCAAGGCGATGGCGGCCGATTCATCCGCATTATTCTTTGCCTCAAGTGTCCAGCGTTCGAGGCCTCGAGAAACGCCGCTCTTTGTAGGATTCTGTACGGCTTCCCGACTAAGGGTTGCTTCAAAGGCGCGGCCAACGAACTGCACAATACCCCTTTGGCTGCGAAAGTTCTCTGTTAACTCTCTGCACGCGATATCCCCTCTCCCATTCCAAACGCGATTAACTAGTCCTCAAACAAGCGAACGCTTGTTTGTCGGGGCGTGATTTTGGCAGCGCAGCAGCGACCGAGCCAGCGGGACTGGCTAATTTTTTTCAATTGCTCTAGCTTCATACTTCGAATTGGATC
>Ga0172376_10002438_pt1 | contig 22737 bp, 15 predicted proteins | sample Lak35m_FD_121114 | JGI IMG/M metagenome (GOLD analysis project Ga0172376, IMG submission 121114) | Freshwater microbial communities from Kabuno Bay, South-Kivu, Congo - kab_092012_35m | ecosystem: Environmental > Aquatic > Freshwater > Lake | place: Democratic Republic of the Congo: South-Kivu... | reverse complement strand
TTCCAAACTCAAGATATTTTCTATACTTATCATAAGCCTCTTGGACATTTTTAGAATCGTAATGTTCTATAAAAGAATTATATGGTTTATATTTATCTAAGTTGGAAAAATAGTCAAAATGCGAAAGAGGATTTCTGTTTCTTTTCCAAAAGATATAAAAAGAAGCGGATAAAAGTGCTGCGGCGGCTAAGTATTTAATTCCAGTAGTCTTCATCGGAATCCCCCTCTTGTGGAATATATACACTTTTTATTGCAGAATCAATAGCAGATAAGACTCTAGCGCACATTGCTTTTTCTTCATCCGAAATATGACCACAAGCTATCGAGGCATATGTTTTTTGAATATGCATAAAGATTTGCAAGTCTTCTACTGCATATGTTTGACCGGGCTCAAGTTTAATTCCTTGCTTCTTTTTTTTATTTGTTTTCTTACTCATTGCTTTTTACTTTCTTTTTAACTTTCTTTATTTCTGATTCTTCTTCAAGCAGGAGATCGTCTTTAGATACAACGTATACGCAAAGATTATCTGTATCTGGCTCAAAGGAGGTGAATAGGATTTTTTTATCATCTTCCGTATACCCCTCTGGCGGAGGAGATTCTATCGCTATCTTCTTAGAAGAACAACCATAAACCTGACTATGATTTTTGTATACAACAATGTAGTTTAATTTTGAAGCCGGCATAGCACTATAATACTACCACAATCCCAGCCGCTAAGCTAAGTGTAAGCGCAAGTAAAACTGTGATTATTTTTTGAGATCCATTGGTTGCCCTGGCATTTGCAACATGCATACTAATTGTCCAGTTAAAAAAAATTATAAATAAAAATATCTTAAGTAGATCTATAATCATTTTAGGTTGTTAATCTTCCAATTGTAATTGGAAACTTTTTTTCTGCAAAAATATAAATTGCTTTTGCATATTCTTGTATTTCTACCTGAGAATCTTCCGCCAATCTTTGGGTAAGAAAAAGACACACAGATTGAAGACTGCAAGACCATCTATAGACAATATGCATACCATATGCGGGAAGAAACAATCTTGCTTGCTCTGGAGCCACACCCTGCTCTAAAGCCATATTGTAAAGAGCCTCGCCCTGCTTAATGTACTTGTTGAGCTCGTCGGTCAATAAAGAGCCCTGCCAAGGGCCTATAGGCCCTCCAGAGCCCTGTTTCTTGTCTTCGGGGGCCATTCTCCACTGATTAGCCTCTGGAATATAAAATTCCGGTTCCATTGTTATATATCTTCTGGATGATTCATTCCAGGAATCCATCGTGTGGTCTGATCCAACCACATATTTCCAGTGCTGCCTGGCAACCATTAGCGGAGCCTTAATTTCAAAGGTCATAAAGGCATGCCTAAATGGAGACATGTGATTTTCCCTTATTAAGAAATCTATAAGTCTTGCGTCTTTGGAAGACAGCTCTTCTGATTCTTTGGCAAAAGAAGCCCTAGCGGCGTTTACAACCGATAGATCAGTTCCCATGCAGTCAACAAGTCTAACATAACCGCTACCCAAAACCTGAATAACATTTTCCATTTAATCTTCCTCTGGCGGCTCCATATACTGATCTTGTTCTACTAAGTCTAGCATATAATTATTGAATTCGCTAGCTTTTTTGTATAAAGATCGTAGTAAACTGGTTATATCTGGAGGAATTTGATAGTATTCGTTTCTGCAGTCAAATAAGTTTTTTGTAATAATATTTATTTCTTGAACGGCGCTGAGAAGTTCTGTATTTAATTCACTACAAAATTGAATATACTTATCGGCATTGATTTTATTAATATCTTTTATTTCTTTATAGTCAAAATTAGAAGTTATCTCTTTAAATATTTTACTTATAAACTCTTCGTCATTACCGGTAATCCTTCATATCATTTAAAGTTATCTTTTATAAATTTAATCTCACAAGAATCAGTTGTACAGTAGCGCTCCCCTATGGCATCTGCTGCCATTCCAGCGTAAACTCCGGTCAAATCAATTGGGAATAATTTATCTACCTGCTGCAAATATTCTTCTTCGGTAATTTGCGTATACGGCATTTGCGGATACGTGTCATTGCCGCTTGGTAAGAAAGAAACTGTTTTGAGCTGACCGTCATGCATGTGCAAGACCGTACCAATGTGTTGAGATTCGGTATCTTTATTGAAGGATACAGTTACAGAAACGGAATTGTCGGACCAATATCTTTGCGCAGTAGTCGCAAGTGCCATCTTCTCAAAGATTGTTACGTCTTTTTCGGACCTAATGGCGTGAGATTTAATTGGAAAATAAACGACCGATGTAGTATCTGGCGATTCTGCAGCTGGTTCAACTTTGTAGTTTCCCATTTTAAAAAGAGGAAGCATTGGATCCTCATTTGAAAAGCGAATTGTTCTATTAAAATACTTGCCGCCCGGAGTCCAGTGAACCCCTGGGGATTCTCCGGCCAAAATAGACACGGTTCCAGATGGTTTTACTGTTGTCATTTTAATTGACTCTCTTATGCCCAACCATTCGGAATATACATTATCGTATCTCTGCACTGTTTTATAGCCTTGATTCATCCAGTCTTTAAGGATTGGCATTCCAAATCGATCAGCAAAATCTGCAACACCGGACATTGAGGTTCCAATACGACGGTTGCGCTGCATGATTGCGTTTGTTTCTTCCCAGTGTGTTGGAAGAAGAGTTACCGTTTTAGCATATAAATAAGCAAATTTTAGTGTTCGCTTATAGTCCTCTAGTGAATCATGTCTACCAAGATATGTTTCTACCAAGGTGCAGCATTCGTAGGATTCAAGAGACTGTTCTGCGCATGGATTATAACCTGAGACTCTGTGATCTTTGTTATTGGGCGGATCAATTAATCTTCCATATTTTCTAGAGACGTCGATCCAGATAACGCCAGGTTCGCCATTAAGAGATATTCCATCTATAATTGAGGATAGATCTGCTCCAACTTCTGTTTCTACAGAGTTATTAGACATCCATCCCCATCCTGGAGTAGAAGGATCGTATGAGTTTCTTTCCGGAAATTTTTCTTTATTTTTTAGACTTAAAAAATCTTGGTCGTCTAGTCGTCCTATTAGAAGTTCAGCTGAACGACGAACGTTTCCAGAAACAACACAAACTCCAATTAAATTACCTATATCAGCTATGTCTATTCTCGTAAGCTTGGATCCAGCCCTGCCAAGAAATATTTTATCGATATGCTGATGAAGCTTCAATAGTGGTTCGTGACCAGCTGCAACGCCGCCAAATGTTTTTATTGGAGTTCCGGATGGTCTTATTTGCGAATAATCAAAAGAGTACTTTAATTGATTTTCTTTTAAGTAAGAATTTAGAATTAATACAAGAGACTCTACCCAACCCTCTCTAGTGTCAGGAATGACATAGGTGGTGTTTTCGCCACTCGGTTCATAAATGGTAAAATCTTTGTCTGCACCTTTGTCATCAAATCCAACACCAACACCAAGCATTGATGCTTCCATTAAGAAGGCAAACGGTCTAGCTGGATTTATTTTTGTCATTTCAGACGTAGAAACAAATGCGCAATTTTGAAGAGCGGCAGAGTTTTTCTGAACATTGACTATGTTTGTACCCATTGCCCAAAGTCCACGACCTGGTGGTGTCCACTTAAGATTAAACAAGCGATCAAAGGCTTCTTTGGCGCTTGCCTGTGCTTTTGCGTCATTCCAGGGCAGTCTGTTTTTCTTACAGTGATCTTTTTGTAGAGAATAAGTTCCGTTTATTACTCTTTCACAAACATCAACCCATGTTTCTTTTGAGCCATCTTCCTTCAACCTACTGTAGGTTCTAAGAAAAGTGATTTCACCAACGCTATTTCCGCCAGCGTCTTTATAGCCAAATGGTGACTGTTTTGATTTGTAACCTTCAATAAATTCTTCGCTGATCCTAAAAGAAAACATAGAAGTTTTTGTTGTTATAGGTGATAAATCTGGATTGCCGTTTTCAATTTCTTCTGCCATTACATTCTCCCTTAATTTAGTGCTAGTACTTTAACAAATTTTGGATTTAGTTTTTCTATTTCTTTAGATTTTATTTTCTTTATCTGATCAAATGTATATATATTATATATCTCTCTCTCAAAGAAATACCCACTTCTCCAGTTGAAAACTTTATCAACTGAGCTTGTGTGATTGGTAAACAAATTTGATACGACTGCTCCACCATATATTCTTATTAGGTTCTGCATTTTTTTTGAAATCATTTGCTTGTTTTTGTCGTTAACCACTCCACTGTTTTCCGCATGAGAGTACAGCCAATTGTATGCCTGTCTGGTAATTGGAGAATAGTCTATAGGATCTATAATACCATAGGAAATTAACTCATTATGATTTTTTTGTATTTCAATATCCTTTTTTACTATATCTTTAAACAAAGAGAACCAATCTTTTTCCTTGTACTGATTCCAAGTTGGGCACCAAAATAACATTAGGTGAACTGGATCTGGTATATTTGTTTTTTCCATTGTAGGAAGAAGCATCGTGCACGTAACTGCCTTCTTAATGTCTTCCTTGCTTATCTCTGTGTTTTTGTTTTTATTCTCAAAATTTGTCCACAGTTTTGCTATATGCGTTTTCCAATCGGCTTCACCTATGTAAATATTTAGATATTTTTCAGCAACCTCGATGGGCAGGACGCTGTCTTTTACAACGGAGATCATCTGTTCTAATATCATCTACATAATCCTTATTAAATCTACTGAAAATTGAATAAACCTATATATCTAGCCCTAAAATAACAATCCCGCCCTTAAGAGGCGGGACAAATACTTTTTGTATTTATTTCCTCACTAGCATTATACCAGCGGGAACTGTTATGTGTATGGTCTTTTGATCAAATTACAGAGCCTTTGAAGAAGGAACTCCTTTGTGTTCTCCAACTTTGTTTCTACCATATTCTGACGATGTATTAGCTTGACCATATCCAGATGTAAATATTGTCGAGCTAGGTACGCCATCTGGGGTGTAGTTGTCGTACAAGCTATAGTCTGTAGTGCGATTTGCGTGACCGTATCCGGATGGAAAAGCATCTGCTGCAGTTACGCCATCAAATACGTAGTTGCTATAAAGGCTATAGTCGGTTTGCCTATCGGCGTGGCCATATCCGGATGTAAAAACGCCGAGCACTCCTCTATAGGTGTGGGGCTTAAAGCGGGCTCCATCGTATCCAACTCCGTCCTTAAGCGTGCCAGATAGCGGATGAACATAAAGGCTAGTGCCGTTAAATACCTGAGACAAAAGAACGTTGCCCGGGTGTCTGCCAGTTCCAGGAACGTGATTATTGTCTGGTGCTCCATCTAGAACATGGCTGTCTGCGAATAGAGGGTAAAAGGAATAAGTTCCTGCCGTTCCCTTATATGGGTTGACCATTCCAGAAGAAGTTCTACCCTTTAAAACGGGTCTTGGACCAACATAAAATGTAGCCATATTTATTATCTCCTTAGATTAACTGTCTTATATAGTAAAAAGAAATAGGCTTTTTACACTTTTAAAATTAAGTATAATTAATAATTAAGTCAGATAGAACTGGAGCAGTTCCGTCACCAAGCTTATTCAATGTTACCTCAATCCATACCGAAGTTGAACCCGGGACTGGATCTAGGGTGTAAGAAGAGCCCTGTTTGTATATAACCCTATAACTAAAGGCGGTAGATATAAGCTCTTCTGGCACGTTATAGATCTTGGGTATGACCTCTTCTACGTTCAGTATCGTTGTGCCATTTGGAGCCGTAAACTTAATTATTGTTTTTCCGCTATCAAGAAATTTTTGAGACCTTACATCAATATCCGATAGCCCATAAGTGTAAATGCATTTACCATATTCTGTTGTGTAGTTTCTTTGCCTCAAAGAAACCCTTAGTGCATTTATTTCTGTTGATGGAAAATAAAATCCAACAGGACCAGAATTCAATATTATGTCACCACCAACGATAGACCATCCCCCTGGCGGAACCTTACCAGCTGCTTCTGCTTGATTGTTGTACAATCTGTTAAAGTTCAAAGGAATCCATTTATCATTTATATCTAGGTTCGGATTGGCATCTGATGTATACTCTACGGAAATAATATCTACGCCAAATATTGGATAAGGAATTAGAGACATAAAATTACTTGCAGCTGAACCAGAAAAAGACGAAGGTATTTTTATGTACAAATACATTTGAGCACCAGCAGCAGATGGTGTGTCGACAATGACATTTCTCTTCCAAAATTTATCAGATGATTCTAAAAATGAATAATATATTGGAGTTGTATCTATCAAAGAGCCAGCCGTATCAACACCGGTAAAGGCGTTATCTACTTTTGCTTCTAGGAAGTCCGGAATTACTTGAGCTCCAGATGAATCAAAAAATTTAATTTTTGACTGTGATGATCCCTGCATTTTGGGTAGTGTAATTATATTGTATATATAATCAAAACTAAGCGCATCTGTGCTGCTTATGGCAAAGGTTGGATCACCAACAAAGGAACCAACATCTATTTGAGAATATGTGTAAATAGACATTTTTTTGTATCCGGACTCTGAATCATATTCCAGAGCCTGGACCCTGTCTTCAAGGTCTACAATAGCCATTGATAAGAAGTGATGATCTTTTAGCACTCTCTCAAAGGCTTCTGATAGTTTTTGATCCAAAACACCTGATCGATTATATAAATGAACCAAATCTCTATAATTTTGTTCTACTCGCAAATTAAAATCTGCACTGTTGACAGGACCATTATATTGAATAGTTTTATTTTCTGAATTTAAAATATCTGACATATTATCGTGCTCGTCTTTCTAATTGACTTACTTTAAAATTTAAATTTGACAGCTTTGCCGCAATAGAGTTAGTAGTATACAGTTGAGTATTTTGTTCATCTGCGGATGGGGTTGCATCTGCGCCAGCGTGAAAAAATGCAATAGAATCATTGCTTAAATCATAGTACTTTGCACCACAGTATCTAGAACCAGATAAAGTGTCGATTTCATGCGTGTCGGATGTTTCTGCACCGATTATGGACTTTACCTTATTGAATATCTTAGTATTTATTAATTCCAATTCAATGTATATTCTATGTATGTCCATGTACATTTTTTGATAAAAAAGATTTTCTTGACCACTTTTGCGTGCACTTCTGTAAAAAGAACGGCTTCTTTTTAAAAGGGGTTGTCTTATAATTTTCTTTTTATTTGGATCTTGATAAGTTATTGTCATACTCTATCCTAACTGCTCATCTTCTAATTGTTGATTATTTTTAAACTTTAAAGTAAAAGAATCAATATTTGGCGATCCTATTGGATTTTGCGATCTTGCTAAATCAGCCCTTACCCTAATTGCCTCAATTTTATTTGGATTATTCGTATAATAAAATATTCTAGAATTTGATCTTATATCTGTTCTACTAAAAATCTCTTTGTTTCCAAAGAAGTTTTCTATAGTAAAAACATAATCATATACAGATCTATTTTTTTTGAATTCTAACGGATCTACATAGCTATAGTAGTCTAAATAAACTAAACCATAATTAGCCAGTGTCTTTCCCTCCATTAGGGTTATTGATCCATTTGCACTTTCTTCTGCATCAATCAAAATTTTAACTACATTAGTGCCCTGTTTAAAGTTCCATTCAATAACTTGGGAAGATTGACCAGAGTTTATATATGTTGGTTTACCATTTAAATATACAGCGACGTTCCACTTCTTTGAAGTGTCATCATTCTTAATAAAATTATGTCTAACAGTTTTTTCGGAGGAGCAGAGCACTTGTGTTTCGAGCAGGAAGCTAACTGCAGAAAGATTTGGTCCTACAAAAAAAGTAGAATTATTAACGGCGTTGTACGGCGGAATTGTATATAGCTGCTTTACGCTTGATCTGCCTTTAATAATCGAACTCCACGTACCTAACGCCTCAGTTTGATTAAATATTTTATTGGTATAGTTTATGTAATATCCTTTTGCTGCTCCCGTACCAGCAAGAATATAGGAATTATATGGATTATCTTGCAAATCTATTTTAGCTATTCTATAAATTAATTGATTTGGATATAGATCTATTGTTGGATTTTGTTTATTAATATTTGGTTCGTCAAGTTTTGCGGCGAGGGGTATTTTTTCCATTTCTGTTTGTAGATTTTTAATTGTATCAACTATTTTTTTTGATTTTATCGTTGTACCCTCAAAAGAAACAACGCTTGGATACGATGCAAGCGTGTTGTTTTTCGTAGAAATTGGAATCCAGTTAAAGTCAGAGATCAACTCAGCGGCGGGGTTATCTTCTGCTACAAAATAAGAAATACTTCCATTTTCTTGTCCAGACTCCCTAACGGATAACGATACGGCATCTATGGCAAGGTTTTTATTGTCGTTTGTTTTAAGGCTAATTGGCTTACTTACATATGTCCCAGATCGCTCATGATATTTTCCAGATATAGCTATATCTCTAAATGAAAATCTGTAGGCGTACTTGTCCTTTTTGCTCTGCTCTATATAGTCTGGTTCTGATTTTGTAAGAAACAAATCTATAGATGAGACAGCACCGGCTTCAAAACTAAACGAGAATCTGTCATAGTCTTTTGACGTTTTTTTGCTAGCAATACTATTAGTCTTTGTTGTATTTGCATAATTTATTCTACAGTAAATATCAACCGGAGAAATGGTATTTAATCTGCCGGAAATATTTGACAATAAAGTACCTGCGTTGATCGGCAAGTTCATTGAAAATGTTACCTGTCCCATGGAATCAAAGAAAAAGCTCTTCTGCCATTCTGTATTTTCCAATCCATCAAATACGGAGGGAAAAAACGATTGATCAGAAATTGGTTGATTTGTTTGTATAGAATTTTTATTAAAAGACAAAGAATAACTGACTCCGTTAGCGACAACACTTTTTGCGGCTATCAAATCAAAAACTGCAGAACTAAGTGTTGGTAAAGAAACTCTTCCATTAACAATATCAACGTAAGCCGTTGTCAAGCCAAGATCAGTTCCTTCCGCAGTGGCAAAACTGTCAGTATAGGAAGCAAACATTGCATCCGAATTTTGATTTACGAACAAAAGATCATCTATTTTATTTTCCAGTTCTATTCTTTTTGCTCTAAGATTTTGTAGTCTTTTATTTAAAGCCGTTGTCACTCTCATGATTTCTTCGGCGTTTTCTTGCACTGCGTCATATAAAACTTCAACATTGAATAGTGTAAAAAGCATTTTTTGGTTATAGATGTCAACATTACTGGCAGAAAGCTGCCTAAATATTTCTGCATCAATTGGCAGAGGCTGACCAATCTGATAGGTTGAAAAGTATTTTGAGAAAAAATCTAAGACCTCTGCTTCTTGAGGAATGTATCCAGAAGAATATAGATTTCTATAAATCACATCTAAGAATTTTTCTTTTTGTATATTAGCTATGCTCATGCTTGTTCTACTCTTCCCATTAATTTATACGAATATAGTATAGGAGTTGCGTTTCCATATTTTGATTTAAACATTTCTACTTTTACTTTTATTCTTTTTGTCTCAGAAGGAATAGCTGGATGATTGTAGTAACCAACTCCTTTTACTTTTTCATTTGTCTGCACAAACTCATTAAAGGATAGTATTTCTGGTATTCCAGTGTTGGGATTTTCTATCGGAGAAATTCTAATCCAATTTTTTGCCTCGTCTAAAGAAATATAAAACTTTAAGAGTACTTCATTTTGAGCTATAGCTGTTTGATCCAGCTTGGAATCTACAGATATGGTTAGATTTTTTACATCGTAGGGAAACTCATAAGTTGAAGAGATAAACGAAGCTGTAGATTGATAGGTTTGATACCCGACGTCAATTGATCTTAGGCCGATTGCCCATCGTTTTGCCGAGTAAATTTCGTATTCTTTTTTAAGATTAATTACTGCAGTATAAGTTTTGGGATTAAACGTCTGCCTTGTTGTCTCAACGTTTAAATTTTGAAAATTAGATGCAGTCCACTCGCCATTGGCAATCTTTTCCTGAATATAAAGCTTAATTCTGTCGGCCGCCTCTTTGCTTTCAGCTTTCCAGGCAGAATCTATATTTGTAGAAGCCGCCTTCTCTTGTTGTCTTTGCTGAGTTTCAAAACCAGTAAAAGAATTTGTATAGTAATTTTTCACTAAAGACGAACCGGATTGTCTTTGAAAAGAAATCAAATAAACGTCTGACTTTTCTTGATCTTTATAAGTAACATTAATTTCTTTAACACTTAATTCAGACTGATCTTTATAGATGTTTGGTTTAGTTATGGCTGGCACTAAATCTGCAGTGTTATATTGTATTTCCCCAAAGCCCAAGGAGGCCAAAGAACTGGGATCAAATCTAGTTTGAGTATTTAGACTAGACAATCTACCAGATGAAGGAAGGGGTTTCCAATACATGTGTTTTGCATTTATCGAAAAAGAATCAAGCTGCTCCATATGTATTTGTATTTCAGAAGTTGTTACTTCGGCAAAGGTTAGTTTTACTTTGTCGTAAAAATAATTTTTTGAAGATTCTGCCATAACTGGAACAACACTTGTCCCAACGTATATCGGTTCAGTAATAAGGTTAATCTCTTTTGCTTGTTGATCAATTGCAATAATTTTTGTTATTTTCAATTGTGCCCCTGGTGCTTGATCTGTTCCCCAGAATGGAATAATGTCAAGAGTATTTGCCTTTGCTGGTCGATCAGACTTAAGGCTGAGCGCCAGCTTTAAGGGTTCGCTCTCATTGTGGGTTGACCATGGTTTGTATTTGATTGTCCTAGAGCTTTCAGATACTTCTTCATATGAATAAAAAAATTCATATTCTTTTGCTCCACGAGATAAAATTTCAGCCCTTGGAATTGAGATTGCCTCATATTCAAAATAAGTTAAAGGGTTATTGTCAATTACATTTGACAAAAGACCAGAAGAAGGATTATCTTCATAGCTATATTTGTATACAGATACTTTATCTTTCATGGAATAGGCTGCGTGGTTGTTTCCCAAAAAACCATTTGACATACCCTGAATAACCGAAATCGATTTTGGCTGCCAAGATGAAGTTTGATTAAATTGAAGACTTGCCAATCCTCCGATTTATTAAAGGTAGGTTTCTGCTATTTGCTAAATCTACAAAATCTAGATTGTCAAATGAATCGCCAAAATAAAACAGATCTTCTCCAGGGCTATTTGTGTATGTGTTTAAAATATTTATCTTTGATTTTATTCTATTTGTAAATCTTGTTTCTTTTTCCACCTCTGCATTGAACAGATTGAACGTAGAAACAAACATGCCAGTTTGGTAATCGAGTTGTTTGGCTATAATGTTTAAGTCATCCGATACTGATTGAATAAAATTATTCATTTTTTTAGACGATGGTGGCTCACCCTTTACGACTGGTTCGTATTTTGAAATCTGCGTGCCTGCGTATTTGTTTATTTCTGTTATCAAAGTATTGTATTCTGTAGCTATTTCTGAATATGAGGCGGTTTTGTTATTTTGATACTTGGCTATAAAAGCTTGAATTTTTTTTATGATCTGATCATAATAAATTGTACTTGTTGATAGTTGAGCCATATGCGTTAACCTAACTGAAGTAATTTTTGGACACTAATATCGGGAGATTTAGTTTTCATTTTAATTATAACATTATCAACAGAACCACTAGAAAAATAGTTAGCAAAGTTGTTTCTTACTATTAACCTAAATCTTACGTAATTATTCATATAATTATATATTACGTTAAACGATTGATTAATTGGTTTATTAAAAATAATGTTTTTATCATTTTGAAAAAATAGAATTTGAGACGTATTATAAAAGTTTGCTTTTTCAAAATCTCCATCTAGATAATTTGTTAAATTGACAGCATAAGAACCATCTGCGAATCTCACAACTACCGGACTGTATCCGGAGTATTCATTTCCTGGTATAGTACCATATGTTAAACTATAAGTTGCGTTTTTTAAATAATCATTGTTTACGTACGGATTATTCTTTAAAATTACTTTATTTTCCGATCCTGTTTTTTGGAAAAACTCTCCATCTCCACCATCTTTTCCGGCATTTATTAGTTTTGTTGCTTCTGACAATAGGGAGACATCAACGTATTGTTGAGAGTAGTTAATATCGTCTAATTTATAGCTAACAATATATGTTGAATTTTTATTTAATGCATTTAAAATAACTAATCTATCAAACTTATTTACTGTGAATTTATTACTTGATAGTAGCTTTTGATTTTCAAAAACCTTTACCGTAGTGTCCTGAGGGTAAAATCGCAATTGAGCAGAACTTGTAATTGGGTCAATAAACAACATTTCTGATTCGATTTCGTTAGAATCATACGAAGCCAGGGGTATCCAGTCTTTTTCGCTAGCTGGATCATCCTGAAATGAAACCGAAAGCTCATAAGAGTTAGGACTTTGTAGGTCAAAGGATGTGGAGTTATATTTGCTTAAATTTTTGTCTAGATTAATCTTTCCCTTAATGCCATAAAGATCACCAGGAACCGCTATTTTGTGGCTTATATAACACCCTTTAGACAGGGCATAGGACTTATTGGTTTGATACGCTGCATTAGTTTTTCCGAGTTCAATTCCTTTTATCGTAAAAGAATATTCATAATTATTGAGAGAAAAGGAATTATTATTAAATAAATTTGTTGAACTCAAAGATGTGCCGGCGATTGTTTGTTCTGTTGAATTTTCAAATGCTTTATATCCTAAATCATTTAAGTTTTGAGATATCACCGATGGCGCACTAGATATTTGAGATAGTGTACTTTCCGTATATGCAGACTTTGTTTCTTTAAAAAGAGAATTTTTAAATACGTTAACCTTAGACCCAAGAGCCTGAGAAACTATGTTGTTTACCATTACGGTTAGTGGACTATTTTGAAAAGATTGATTGTCATCATCTATTCCCACCGCACTACCATTTTCTTTATCAAATCTACCCTTAGTAAAGGCTGGGCAGTCTTTATCGTAGATTGGAAATTTGCATGTATAATATTCTGAGTAGGAATAATTATTTCTCTTGAATTCATCTATAGAAATTTCTTTTCTAAAGTATTCAATAACAATATCCTGAAGAACACTGTATTTATTTTTTCTTTGTTTTTTTGACTTTGAAACAAAATTTGACAAAGACCTAGAAATAAGTTCATCTACCAGTGGCGGATTGTTGGACTTGGTATAGGTGCCCTGATTAAAAATCAATATAATTTTTTTAATTTTATCTAATGGAATATTTATATCAACTGTTGAATTAACCAATATCGGAGCATTAAGTATCTTTTTAATTTCATAACCAGAAATTGGATTATTGGAGTTCAGTGAACTAACTTTTTTCGCAGCGCTTGATGCCTCTACAGCCACCTGGAGAAGCTGTAATCCATTACTTTCTCCAGGAAAAATTCTAAGAAAATCCATTTCTATTTCTTTTGTTAAAGAAATCTCCATTATTGTTTTTGCCCCAACTATATACGAATAGTCATAATCTATATATTTAGAAATTTCATCAATTGTAGAAGTAATAACCACCGGAGATCTTACCGAAACACTCCAGGTGTCAGATTGATCTTCGTTAAACAGTGAACTTGGGTCTCCTTCGGAAGAAACATATTGTTTATAGTTAGAAGATACTTTTATTTCTTTAATATTATCCAGTATGTTTATTGGATTAATACCTGAACCTATTTTAAACGTTGACGATACTGGATCTACAAATCCATTACCGTTGCTGGAGAATAAAATGCCACCTCGATCTATATAGGGCGCTTTTTGATTTTCATACTCATTTGAATTTAGGTTGTTATCAAAGTTTTCAACGTACGAAAAATTATACAGATCATCCTTTCCGGACAAGAACTCATAATTATTAACATAGTTTTCGTAATACGCTAAAGCTTTTTCAGCTTTGGCTATCTGTGATAACATAATTTCAGTCATTGAATTAATTACTGTATTGATTGAATTTGATGTATCAAAAAATCTAGAAAATCTTATTTCAAAATCCCTAAACACATCAACAAAAAACTCCGATTTAATTAACTCTCTAGAAATAGACAGAGTCGGAATGAATGTTGGACCAGACGAGGAATTGGCGAGGCTTTTAACTAGTTCGGCGACTTGGGCTTTATCAACTCTAATATCTCTCATTAAAGAACCAACAGTTCTCTGTGAATCTTGGGAAAATGTTTTTACGGTATCTGGAAGAAAGTTAATCATATACTTACACTGTTATCCAATCGTTGCCATCCATGTCTTGTATTTTAAATACAACACCAGCTGTTATATTTTTTCTAATTATAGAATATACATCTTCTTTATTGACAAAATTATCCAAAACCGCTTTTGGAAGTTTAATGATTATAAAACCACCCTTAGGATAAGCTTGTTGATCTGGTGGGTAAACATCCCAGAAAGAGATCGCTTCTGGCGTCTCTTTAAAAACTTTTTCGATGTCTAAAGAGCCGTAAGATTCTACATTAACCGATTTGTCATAGGTCGATTTCAAACCCCCACCCTTAACTCTTAAGTCTACTAGGTCAATTCCCGACTGCGGAGTATTTTTCAACACGTGAATTACCCCTATTTGAATAGCAAGTGGATCATAACTAGAACTATCATACTCATTAAAAATGCTATTATCATACGTGAAGTGAACAGCTTCATCAAATACGTAGTCGGATATATGATTCCATGAATATACTATACTATTTGGAGTATTGCCAGTTTTTATATCTTTAACCTCTACCTTAAAAGGTTTAATGTAAATATACAGTGGTTTTTCTGGTTCAACTATATCTTGATTTAAAAATGGATTAAGCGGAATTGGATCGCCATTAACTTGTTTTATCGGAATACCATTTGCTTTTACTGCGTAAGAAACCCTAGTCAAATCTGGATCTTGCGGAAGATCTTTTGTAAGATCAACTAGTCCGGTATCGCAATTAATATTTCTTATAAATTTAGAATCTAAAATTTCCCACTCATCAGTGTCTGATTGTCTTGTTTCTATAAACAAATATTGTTTTAAAACACCAAGTTTATTTGCAGATGGCTCAATATAGGATGCAATCGGCACTTGTGATAATTGAATTTTTCTTGATGAGAGAAAAATAGGATACTCATTTAAGACATCTACGTAAGGTCTACCCAATATCTGAGACCACAAGACGTTTGATGCGTCTAAAGTTGAATAAGTAGCTCTTAAGGTTTTGCCATTATAGTTTTGCAGCCAGTTAACAGATCCATATTCTGGGTCAATATAAAACTCTTTTGTAAATGAACCAGAAGTTACGTATAGTGGCCATTGATCTAGCTGTGAAAGATTCGGCGGAATTGAAGACAGCGATATTCTAGAGGACGGAATGTATGAAACGTGATAGATTGGACACGCCATTTTCACAGGAGCTATAGGTGGAGTTATTGTTCCAGTGTTTTTAACACCAAGAAAATCAGAATCTCCTATATTTCCGTCTGCGTCTACGGCAAGTACAGCAATGTACAAGTTTTCTGGACCCCTTGAAATGTAATCAACGTAATAAAGAGTTGTTCCTATAAATTCCCTTTTTGATCTATCGTAGAATCCATACAACAAACCGCCATCATTTAAATTTATTATTTCATTTGTAAGAACAAAAGCTCCATAATCAATATTAAACTCTGTATTCCCAGAATTATTGCTCACAAAAGATTGAAGACTAATCCCATACGGTTTCCCAACCTTATCGGCCTGTGTACTTGGTTGACACAACAGCATAAGTCCATCTAGAACAGTAATTGCGTTTTTGCTTTTTTGAACTAGTGATCCATCTGCTTTTAGTAGCCAATAATCTTTTACCTCAGAAATAGAACTTTTTATTATATTTGAATTTTCATAATTTAAAGATGATGTTTCAAAAAATAATTTGTTTCCAACAGTGTTTACAACTATTGAACTAGAATTAACTGGATTTCTGGTTGCAGATACAACATTGGAAACAGACAAGCTAGAGGCCTGTACTTCTATCGTTTTAGAAGATGTAAGATCTATGGTTATAGATTCGTCTTTATAATTTGGCGTTGCTCCAGCTGTCGCGTCTGCAAAAGGGGTAAATGGCGGTCTGTAATTGGTAGAACTAAAATCGATTCTTGTAGTTCTTAAATCTAAAGTAGCAGTTCCGGAAAAATTTGGATATGTTATGGACAATGGTTCTGTGGTAAATTTCACGGACTTGATTCCACTTAGGTCAATTTCTGCCGTTTTATTCGCGGATATGTTATCAACTTTTCCAGAAATCTTATACTTAATAGTTGCCGGGAGAACTTGTGTTTTTTCCGCGTAACCAAATTCTTCTTTAGAATAAGTTGATATTGTTTTATATTTAGCTGCGTCAATTATTTCTTTAAACTTAGTTTGAGATTCAAATTTAATATCAAAGCTAATCTTGTTAATACTATACCCCTCTGCAAATCCTCCAAACTTACCGCCAAGTTTACTCCCAGTAAGCTTAATCGATACAACGCCGCACTCCGAAAGTGGCTTATCAATATTTATCGTAATCGTTCCAGTAGAAGCCGCGGTTGCGGACTTTAGTAATATAGATTTACTATAATCTGCCGTTTGAGATGAAACGTTGTATGCGTAACCCCTTACTTCTTTGAGGCCTACTCCCTTATAGTCGGGAGCATTTTTAAATTTTCCAACAACAATATTCATTTTTAGTATTTGTACTTTTTGAAAGGCTGGTTTTCTATAAAATTCTGGAATAGCAACATATATTGTGTCACCTATTTGAGTGGGACCTGCACTTCCAGTGTAAGATACTTTTTGAAAATCTAAAGTAGTATTAGTTAGTTCCCATATTTCCGCAACTGTTGCAGCATTTTGTATATACTTTACACAACCTTTGTTATTGTCGCTCTTGGAAATGCGCTCAACCACCGAATTGTATCTGGCGTTATCTGTCTGTATCATTTTTTTCCAGACTTCTCTTGTAAATAAAGATTTTGTTTCGCTATCAACAATTCCATCTTTAGCTCTTGCTTTGTAGACCTGTTGAAACTTTACAACTGCATCGTGAGTTGCGTTATCGTAAACTCTAGTTAGCGGACAATCTAAAAGAGCATTGTTTGAAAGTTTTGCCTCTCTTAAAGTTATTTGAATATAGGCAATATAATCCGCTAACATGCCGGATCCATTCTTTTTATAATTACTGCTAACGTTACCAAGATCTATATCTCTGGTGTATATGTAGTGATTTCTAGATCCTGATGATTCGGAAACGGTTAATCTATAATTTCCATTGAGCCTATCATCTGCCAATGCATATGCTTCTGTTTGATTTGCTACCGTCTCTTTGTCTAGATGAGTTTCTGCCGTAAATTCATCCTTTGACCAGACAGTTGGCGTATCCAGCACTTCGGTACTGCTAATCAATGTTGGTTTTACAACCCAAAATTCTTTTCTAGTTAACGTCGCATTGTACGTAGCTGTTATTTCTGTAGACCAGTCTGCGCTAAATATAGTTGGAGACTCTGACGATTGAACATAAGAGTTAAAAATAGAAAACTTAAATCCATAAGACTGATATATGTTTCTTGAAGAAATTTTTGAAGATAAATTATCTTGTGTTACCAAAGAACTCTTATATGCTCTTTCCCTAAGAACATAAGCACCAAAGCCACCCGGAACAGAAAACGCCGCTGACGGAGCATTTGTGTACGCATACAAAGGCGACTGTATGGATTCTTGATTTACTCGAAATAAACTATAAGATGTTGGTATTTCTGGTACAGTTTCTGTAATTTTGTTTGCATTGGAGATAACGACATCCGGGTTGGTAACTTCAATATAAAATTCAATGTTTGAAGTATCTATTTCCTGAAGCGCTATTGAATACTGATCAGATAAATAGTCATAAATAGATTTTCTATAAAATTCAAGAATTGATTGATTTAATCCAGATATGTTTTTAGCGTAATTTAATTTATTGTCTGAATCTTTTATCAAATTATATTCTGTTGTTTTTTCATTATCCAAAAGAACATTTTGATTGATAACGTAAGAGCTAGACCATTTTGAAACATGATAATAACACGACGCTCTTAAATCTTTTATCTTTGCGGAAAATATTCTAGAAGTAAGAGCTACGGAAACTGCATTGTACAAAAGCTTAAACGGTCCGCTCAGTAGACGCTACTGGACTAAAGGGTGTTTGATCAATTGACGCTGGAGCAGCGTTTTGATTGGCGAAATCAAAAATACTAGATGCTTGATAAATGTCATTGCAGTACTTAAGCAGTGAGCATGTGGTTGCCAGTATATTCCCCCTAAGCAGTGCGTCAGCTGTGTTGGTGTAACCTTGCCCAACAAAAATTGGTTTACCTCTAGAATTTTTTAATACAACATTTGACTCAGAATAAGATCCAGTAAATTCTTTTGCCTTTTTACTTGTCGTAATTCCCAAAGCTAAAGAGCCAACATTGCTTCTTCCAAAAATCGAATATATATCGTAGTTCGTTGAGTCTATGGTTACAGTCTCAAAAACGGAAGGGTTTATTGGCCAAGCGTTGTTCTTTTTTTCGTCCAGGAAAACATTATTAGTATTATAACTCCACGTATCAAGATCGTAAGAATCGCTTGAAACAGTTAATGATGAATCAATACTCTCAGCTCCGCTAGAACTAGACAGGTCTAAAACAATAGTGCCCTGAGTATTTTCAACAAAGTATTTTATTTTTTGCCCTTGCTCTTGAGTGATAGGCGATATTGGAGACCATGCTAGGATATCGAAAGAAGACAGTTGTTCATTTGTAATTGTGTCAATTGACATTAGCCAGTGTACGGCTAAATTCTTGGTAACTGTGCTATTTGGATTGACATAAGAATATTTTGAAAGGTTGTAAGGAGATTGTTGAAGTCTGTAAAAAACATAAGGGTTCGCAGACCCATAGTTTCCAGAAGTTGTCATTTCGGAAAGCTGAGAAGATGTACACAGTACTGCACAATTGACAACTTTTTGTTTTATATTTGATTCTGAATCAAGTTCTTCTTGCCCATTTACTGAAGAAACGTCTACTTGTCTAAGTATTTTTGCTACCAATCTCCAGTTAAAGGTTTCGTATGTTCTACTGTCTGATATTGCTTTTTTGGGTACAACTATTTCAAAACCATCTGTCGAAGAATTGTTGTTAATAATATTATTTTTAAAAGTTATTGATTTTTTGGAGAAGATTTTTTTACTTCTCATTGAGTTGTCAACCGCAATCGATTCTTCTGAGATTTGATTAAAAGAGTTGACTGTATTTATATTTTCTTTATACTGTGGCACGACAGAAGAGACTGAATCGGTAGAGGACAAATTAACTTTATCATAAACTAATTGTAGATTTTTTGGATGAGGATCCGAAAAGAGTACAACAACTTTGTAGGGGCGATTTGATCTTTCTTCATATATACTGTTATCAATTTGATCCAATAATATTCTATATTTTTTACTGCCACTATTTTTATCTACGTATTCTTGACCATTTTCATCTATAACTTTTATAGATTTAGGAATTTTATTTTCTTCTATAAAAGAATTTAAATCATCTATCAAAAAAGAATCCACCGGAAGCATTGTGTAGTATCTTGATACGTAGTAGGAGTGTACAAACATTTTATTTTTTATTTCTTGATGTATGTATCTTTTATCTAAGGTCTCTTCATCTAAGAATAAATCAGATACACTGACATCGTCGCAATCAAATATTGTATTTGCATTGTCGTCTTCAAGCACACCAAGTTCATTTGCAAATACTAATTTATTTTTTAAATTAAATGAACTAGAATTTATTTCTGTAGCATACGAGTTTTCTGGAGTAAAGCCGGATAAATCCGTAATTGAAAGATTATTTGCCGGACTAATTGCCTTAGATGAAAACCAAGCTAAGCCAACAGACTGATCATCTTTTGGTAGATTATTAGTTTTTTTAAATTTAATATCTGAATCTGAATTTAGTGGTTTAAACATTTTTTAATAATCCTTTTTTAAATTAATATATTCAGATATAAAGTACGGAGTTGAACCCAAGAACCCTGCCTGATATTGTTCGTATCTAGGTATGGGCAGCCAGGCTGGCGGAGTCCACCTTGGGGTAGCCCCAGAAGAGGTTACCAATTGCTCATTATAGTAACTGGTTATAAACCTAGGAGTTGAGTATGTTTCTAGTGATTCTGTATTGTTAAAATTAATAACATCAACTGCTTTTAGGTCTGGCACATAATTTAAATCAATATTATCATAAGACTCATACCAGTACGCTATATCGCCAGCAGTCGGGGTAGCGTCGCTTGAATAAGATGCTTTAAAGTCCGACTCTGCCACGATGTACCAATATCCGGGATTAGATCTAGTCTGACTAACGATAGGACCTATGGAGAATCTGCCATTGTCATCTGTTGTAACTATTCCTGAATAACCAGAAAAATTACTTGCAGAAGAATATACTTGAGTTTTAAGGGCGTTGTGAGGAGACCTTCCCTTTCTCCAATAAATAATTGTGTTCTTGCTAGGGGTGTTATTTTTTGTGGCGATTCCATCAACAAATATTGAAGAAATTCCATCTGCTTTAATCATTGAAGGATCCGCAGCTATTGATATGTTGCAGTTTTCTTTGTAGCTAGAATGTATTTTGTACGCATAGTATCTATCAAATGAAGAGTTGCTCGTTCCCGAACCCCTGACTCTTATGGAGTCAGTTATCATTCCCTGAACAGGCGTAGCTGCTGAATACGTTGCCCTTGCTATTGCATAGCCTTCTATATTTGTTGTCACAACAGAGGGGGTTATCATTAGGTGGCTGCTAGACAATGTAAATTGTTGATCTGACTTTGGATTTTCGTTAATATCTAAAGCAAGTATAGATACAACTATAAAATCTTTTTTATCATCCATTACATTATATGGAGATATTCTTACTTGCGCTGTTTCAAACGGATATTCTTTTGCAGAAGCAATTACATAGCCTTTTTGAAGAAATGAAGAAGTTTCGCCAAATGTGATGTTAATCGGCGTACTTTGTTCATACTTTGATTTTTCGTAAGTAATCCCATAGAAGAGGGGGGTGCTTGGCGTAGCATCAAAGACTATTTTAGAATAATAAGATGTATCGTTTAATACATTGTCTATATAATAGGAATTTTTAACTCTATAAGTAATTTCATAATTACGATTTTTATTAAATACAGGAGTTGCACTTGGTGCTGAAAGAACGTTTGAGCTTGAAGTTAAATCTTCAAATAGTGTTTCTCCAGTAAGGCCATCAACAATGGTTGCATCGTATATGTCAAAATAAGACAGATAAAAAGAATCATCAAAAGAAGGTTTAATAAATTCTTTATTGTAAAAACCAAATTGCCTTGGTGTTGCAAAATCCTCAAAGGCTGTTTCCACATAATTGGCATACGGGGTCGACTCTCCCTGCCTATATACATTAACATGTATTGGAGCACCAGCCTCTGGAACTGAGGAAAGTGTTATTTCTTTTAGTTTACCCGTAAACACTTCTTTTTGCGGCTTTGCGTAAACGTAGTATTCTTTTTTGTCTATATGCAGCCAGCCTGTATTAATTCGAGCTTCTATTTTTTCGTCATACAATCTACCGCGCGCAATAAAATTACTAAATACAGTAGTGTTTCTGGCTAAATCGTATGTTTCTTTTATAGAGTTGGCTGGGTACGATATTCTTTTTGAAGTGTATAAATTATTATCAATAATAGAATTAATAGTATCAAACTTTAACGTATAATTTTTATTTAAAAATGGATTAACTATTTTTTGATCAGACCATATTAATACATCAACATCAGCTGGATCTACTATAGATATACTTTCAAAATAATATTTAAATTTAGAAGATCCAGAAATTCCAAAGGTTTCTCTGGTTATTTCTGGAACAATAATTGTGTCTGAATTTTTACTTGGAACAAATTCACCATTCTGTTTTTTATATCCAACATACCCATACTCATCAATATATCCAGTTATGGGGGTAGACAGCGCTTCAAACGGCATCCAGTTAATAACTTTTCTTGGAAAGATTTCTCCATCAAGAAGCTCTAGGGTAATTGAAGTTGGCGTTGAAGAATGGGGGTAAGAAATCTTTGAAAAGTATTGATTAGCCGTCGCTGAGCCGCCAACAGTATTAACTTGAATATTTGGAGAAGACGGCACATAGATACTATAATCTAAAATTGGATCGTAAGTTACTCCGCCATATCCCGAATAAATCGAGGAATCGGTTGTATACCCAATCACTGCGGAATCGCTTGGTTTAATGTTTTCAATATAGATAAAACTCGGAGTTGCACCAGGTGGATAGACAATGTTGTTTGCGATAGAATCTTTATCTATCACATATTTAACAGCAGGTGTAGCCGCTGCGGAATTGATCTTAATCGTTCTAGTATTTTTGGGAGTTTGTTTTGTTTTTGTTTTTAATGACCACAGTTTAGATGCCGCTTGTAGGGATATTGAAGGACTTAATCCTGGAGTGGCAGATATTGACGGGGTAGACGAACCGTATATAAGCGTATTGCCTGGATTGTGAGAAAATCTAGTGATAAAGTCATCAGATTGCGGCGGAGTAGCGTATTCAGTGCCGTTCCATAGTCCCAATTTAAGAACAATATTTTTTATATAATTAAAATGTATTTTATTTATTTGAATTTTATTTGAAAGATTATTTGAATCTTTTAATTCATTATAATATTCTTTAAGTGTATTTTTTTCTTTTA
>Ga0172376_10002436_pt1 | contig 22749 bp, 18 predicted proteins | sample Lak35m_FD_121114 | JGI IMG/M metagenome (GOLD analysis project Ga0172376, IMG submission 121114) | Freshwater microbial communities from Kabuno Bay, South-Kivu, Congo - kab_092012_35m | ecosystem: Environmental > Aquatic > Freshwater > Lake | place: Democratic Republic of the Congo: South-Kivu... | reverse complement strand
TTAATGCAAAAAAAAGAAGCCCGCCAAAAGCGGGCTTCTTTGTCTTTTCCTAATCGTTGAAAAAAAACAATTATTATGCTTGCTCTCCGTTTTCTTCGGTAGGAAGCTCGATCACGACCGGCTTGTGGTCTACTTCAGGGAGCTCGTTTATCCAAGAAGCGAATTCTTCGCTTGTGCATTGTCCCACCTCTTCGTTGGAGATGAACCAGTTTCCGTCCGCGTCTAGCGTAGGGTTGAAGAATTGAACGCCGTCGTATGTCTTGTTTACGAGAAGCTCTTTTTGTTCTAGTGTAAGTTGTCTTACTTTCATAGCTGTCTATTTATTTTTTTTTTGTTTTTACTATTGGTTCTGCTCAGGAGCCGTAATCTCGAATTCCGACGCCTCTCCAAGCACTTCTTGAATAGACTCGTCGAACGAGATATACCAGAATCCGTCAAGCTCGGAATGCTGATAGTCCACCCAGTGCTGGGTCACGCATCCCTCTTTGGGATATCCGAAGTGGTTGTCGCACGCCAGCCTGGCTGCCGCCGCCTCTTCTTCTGTGTTGAATTTGTATCCAGTCATTTTTTGTTTTTTTTATATATATTATATATTAAATGCTTATCGTAAACTTTACCAGTATATATTATTTTCTAGATTCTCTGTTTTGCCATTTTTTTTTAGGTAAGCTTCCTTCCGAGGTCTTGCTGGTACGACTGAACTATTATGTTCAGGGCCTGCACGTCTTGGGAAGTAAGTCCGTATCCGAAGCTGGCGAAGGACTGTCCCATAGTGCTGCCTCTTCCGAAAGTTATTCCGGCGTTCGACATTGTCGCGCCTGCCGGTATAGAGGCTGTTCCCAGAAGCGCTCCGTCTCTGTATAGCTGGTTCGTGGACGAGTAGGAATTCGTTATATAGTATCCCTGCACGTTAGGCGTCGCGTAGGCTATTCCGTTGGCCTTCTCGAAATACGTGTCGTTCTGCTTTACCCAAAGTGCCTGCCTTCCGTTGCTTCCTTCGCTCCACCATGTCGCCGCTCTGTTTCCGGACCACCCAGGGCCCGATGCCGTCGTTCCGGAATAGTAAAAGGAAGCGTGGAAGTTGGTCGCCGTGAATTTGGATGCCAGGCTGGTATCCTACGAAGCCTATGTCGGTGGTCTGATTGTCGTATGAGCGTCTTACCCTTATCGCAGGACCGTTATAGGAAGACTTCAGCCTCCTAAGCGAGAACGCGGTCATTATTCCTGTTCCATAGCTGTCGAGCAGAGTCGACACCGAAGGCGCGGTATATGGCCTCCATGGGATTTTAATTGTTCCTGGCATTTGTTTTTTTTGTTTTTATATATTAAATCCTATGAAAAAAAAATGGCCATTGGCCATTTTTCTATATTTTTTAACATCTTATGAAAGATTATTGCGCGAAAGGAGTCTCGGATGTCCATTCCGGGCCGGAAACGAGCGCGAGCGCCTCTTCGTGCGTGTATGTCGCTATGATCGACGGCTGTATCTCTGCCGGTATTTCCTGTCCCGCTCCAAACTCTATGATGCAGGTGGTTCCGTCTATGCTCGTCCTGTGGTTTTCGCCTAGGCCTAATGCGTCGCAGTCTGCGTGGCTGATGGTCGCGTAAGTGTTGCTGTTGTATTCCATTCTGTTTTATTTTTTTTTTTTTAGGATTATGCCTTCTTGTCGTATAGGTTGGTTTCCGGATTGTATACCAGCCCTTTGTTTCCGCCTTTGTAGAGGTTGTCGATCAGGCTGTCGTACGCGCCGGTCACTTCCGGATTGTTGACGGAGTATCTCCATAGCGCCTTCGCGTTCCTGGCTGCGTATTCGGAAACGTTGTCGTCATGGTAGTCGAGTATCCAGTTAAGCATCTTCGCTCCTTCCACCGTGTCGCTGCCTTCGTAGTAGTAGCCGAGGTCTTTGCACATAGGCGCGTTGTGCAGAACCGGATATCCCATGTACGCCGCGTCTAGATACAGGTAGTTCAGCGGGTTAAGAATCTGGTGGCAGACGAGCACGTCTATGAACTGCGTGAGCACGTAAGCTGTCTGGTATCTAGAGTCGACCTGCACCTTTCCGCCTTTGTATAGGTCGAAGGTTGCTATCATCGAGGCGAATCCGCCATGCTTTCCGACCTCCAGCGAGTTCGTGAGCAGTAGCTTCTCTATCTTCTCCTTTCCTATCGGAGTCCTGTAGGACTCTTCCGCTATCATGGAAGGTATCAGGCAGAACTTCACTATGTTTAGGTTCGGCTCCATGACTCCGATGACCTTCTTGGCCTTTCCCTGGTCGTATTTGAAGCTCTTCTTGAAGTTTCCTGCCTGGAAAGACTTCTCCACCTCTATGAGAGACTCTACCAGATAGCTCTGGTCCCATATGAAGGGAACGGCTATAGGCTCTGTCCTGTGCAGCGTGTGGTAGTATCCGTAGTTCGTGTCGTGCTGCTGCGGCACGTACCACATCTCGTCGAACTCCGTCTCGTATTCGAAGCTCTTCTTTCCGTCCTTGAAGAGTATCTCCTCCATGGCGATCACATAGTTGTTTCCGCATCTGTAGGCGATAACCTTCTTTTCGGGCCCTTGAGACTTGAACTTCCTGAGATATCTCTTCTCTACCTGAGTGCCCATGCAGATGAGTATGTCCATTTCGAGGTACTTTTCCTCGAAAGAGCAGAAATTTACGTCCTTGAGGTATTTGGCTCCTTTCACCAGCTCCACGTCGACGTCTATGGTGTTGAGGAGGTATATCTCGTGCTTCCTCTCAGACTTCATGAGCATCTTGGCGAGCGTGAGTATGTTTATCTTCATTCCGTTCGTCCATATAGACTCGTGTATAGGATTGTTTTCGGCGTCCATCTCTGGGTTCTTCAGCCCTATAGTTATTCCTATCTTCAGGTTTTCCATGCTAAGATCTATTTTTGTTTTATATATTAAATGCGGAAAGGCAAAAAACAAAAAAAGAGAGGCAATGCCTCTCTTTTTTCTGAATCAATTCATATTAGAATGAATGATTAGAGATTGATAGTCACTGAGTTGTACAGAGATCCATATACACCGTAGTATACTAGGTTGTCTGTAGCGGCAGGTGCGTTGGTGAAAGTGATACCAGTTACAGGGTTCTCGCCTATGTTGGTATAGTCTTCTCCTTCTTTTGCCATAAGACCGTTGATGTAGATCTGCTCTGATCCTCCTTTAACCGCATTTACGTATGTGAATTCAGTTCTAGATCCGTTAGCGGACTCGACAGTGAGGTTCTTCTTCAAGAAGATGCTAGCGAAGTTCGCAGCAGAAGCGGCGTCTAGAGAAGAAACTTCGGAAGATACTCTTGTAGTAAGAGAAAGCTCTGCGTCGAATGCTCTACCTTCTTCTATGCAAAGCCTTGCTTGAAGGGAACCTTCAGCTTCGTATGCTCTGGACTCTTCGGAAGATAATCTTGTAGTAAGAGAAAGCTCGGCAGCTACGTGGTGAGAGTGCTCTGTGGATATCTCTACTGACAATAGAGTCGCGAGAGAAAGCTCTGCAGATCCGGCTCTTGAAACTTCGACAGAAAGAGCCGAGTTTAGAGAAACCTCAGCGGAAGCAGCTCTAGACTCTTCGGAAAAAAGCCTTGAATCGATAGATTGCTCAGCTTCTACGTGGTGAGCATGCTCGCTGGAAATCTCTACCGACAATAGAGTCGCGAGAGAAAGCTCTGCAGATCCGGCTCTTGAAACCTCGACAGAAAGAGCCGAGTTTAGAGAAACCTCAGCGGAAGAAGCTCTTACGATCTCTGCGCTAAGCCCTGAAGACAATACTGCCTCTACAGACTCTGCTCTAGCTATCTCTGTAGACACGTCAGCGCCTAAGAGGTTGGAAAGAGAAAGCTCTGCGGAAGTAGCTCTAGATGCCTCAGCGGATATGGCAGCGCTCGCTGAACCAGAAAGTGCTGAAATAGCGCCGTTGATGTCGCCGTCTGCTGCTTGGAAAGCCGCAACAACTTCAGTGAATGAATCCAAAGCAACAGGGTCGATGTTGGAGATAACATTGTCGATCCTAGTTGCCAAAGAAGCGTCAGCGGAAGCTCTAGCCACCAATTCTGTAGAAAGGTTGGCCGCGATAGAGTTGTCTGCGGAAAGCCTTGCAACTTCTTCTATAGATACTCTTGAAGTAAGGGAAAGGTCTGCGGAAGTACTTGCGGATTCTTCGGAAGATACTCTTGAATTCAAAGAGTTGGCTGCGGAAAGCCTTGTAGACTCTTCTGCGGATACTCTTGTAGTCAAAGAGTTGTCTGAAGCCAATCTTGCAGACTCTTCAGAAGATAATTTTGAAGTCAAAGAAGTGTCTGCGGAAGATCTAGCAGCTACTTCAGTAGACATCTGAGTCGAAACGTATCCTTGAGTTACCAAAGAAAGCGCGCCGAATCCAGCCAATGTGTCAGGCTGAGCCGCCACGTTGTTTAGACCGCTGAAAGTCCTCGTTCCTGATGCAGGAGCGCCAACAGTGGCCATAAGCTGAACAATGTTGGTAGTCGCGTCTACTTCGATAGTAGCGTTGTCCGTCATAGGAAGAGAGTTGTATGTGCTGGAGATCTGTCCAGCTAAAGAAGTGTCTGCGGAAAGCCTTGTAGACTCTTCTGCGGATACTCTTGTAGTAAGAGAAAGGTCTCCAGAAGTCCTTGCGGATTCCTCAGCGGATACCCTGTTTGTAAGAGAAAGGTCTCCAGAAGTCCTTGCGGATTCCTCAGCGGATACCCTGTTTGTAAGAGAAAGGTCTCCAGAAGCCCTAGCTACCAATTCAGTAGAAAGGTTTGCAGCGATAGAGCTGTCTGCGGAAGCCCTAGCTACCAATTCAGTAGAAAGGTTTGCAGCGATAGAGCTGTCTGCGGAAAGCCTCACAGACTCTTCGGAAGATACTCTTTCAGTAAGAGATGAATCTGCGGAAAGCCTTGTAGACTCTTCTGCGGAAAGCCTTGCTTGAAGCGAGTTTTCTACTGAAGTTGCTCTGGATATCTCAGCGCTCAAGTTTCCTCCTGCGGCGCCTGACAGGTTCGTGATGGCGTTGTTGATATCGCCATCGGCAGATTGGAAAGCGATCACGATCTCAGTAAGAGAGTCGAGAGCTGCAGGATCCACGTTAGACATAACGTAGTCTATCCTAGTCGCCAAAGAAGCGTCGGCAGACTGCCTAGCAGCAAGCTCTACAGAAAGGCTAGAAGAAACTCTAGCGTCGAGAGAGTCGTCAGCAGAAGTAGCTCTAGATACTTCGCTGGAGATAGCAGTGGAAAGGCTTGAGTTCAAAGAAAGCTCAGCGGATTCCGCTCTAGATGCCTCACTGCTGATAGAAGAGTTGATCTCCGCTATCGATGCCGTAAGCCCCGCGATGTCAGTCTGAACGAGTCCAGAAGGAGTGGTAAGCGTGGCGTTGGTTAGTATAAGGTCCGACTGGCGGTCCAATACGATTTTAGTTGTTGACATATTGTAAACGATTTTTTATACCTATTTGTTGCAGTGCAACAAGGTTTTTAGATTCTTTATGGCGTTTGTGTATGCCAGTGGCTCACAGCTGCCATTTTCGCTAAGATATTCATCTACAAAGAGTACCAGCTCGACGGAGCTCTCGAAGATAAACTTCGATTTGCTCCCGTCCTTGATAAGCCTGCATTTGAAGTTCTTAACTCTTAAATACGCTGCTAAATATAAATCGGATGTTACATATGTTTCTTTCATGGAATATAATTTACCCATAGTTTTCAGTATATATTAACTCCGAAATGCCTTTTTTTATACATATGCCTAAAAAAGAGAAAAAATCGGCGCATGCCTTATTTTTGCTGGCTTTTTTGAAAAAAAATAAAAAAAATAATTATTTTAGCAATAAAAAACCAAATGATAAAAGCAAGCCTTACCGGATCTAGATACTCAGGAAAGAGCGCCTGCGCGAAGGCGTTCTCGCAGATAGGCGTTCCTGTCTTCGAGGCGGACCCTATATTGAAATACCTTCTCAACTTCGACTCGAAGGTCGGGAAGGAAATAATAGACAGGTACGGAAAATACATATTCACCGGACCATGCGCGACGATATCTCCAAAAGAGATAAAGACCGACGGCGATTTCGACCGCCTTGTCTCGTTCGCGGAAGAGGCTCTCAACGCGGCATACATGCGATTCTTGGAAAAGAACGCGGGATCCGTCTATACCATATTCCATTCCTCGATAGTTTTCGAGCGAGGCTGGGAATCGGCGTTCGACTACAACATATGCGCTTTCGCGCCAAAGCAGGAAAGGTCTGCCCGAGCGCAGATGCGCGATGGGAAGAATATATCCGAAATAGAAAGGCTTCTGTCCTCGGAGATGGATCCGCTGGTGAAGAACTCGGCGAGCGACTTCGTGATACATGCATACGAGGCAGCGGGCACCTTCGGGAGCCTTCCCGACCAGGTCTGCAGTATAGACAAGAAGATAGTGGACGCTTTTCTCGGAAACAAAGAGCCGCTGGGCGAAATATATTGCTAACTTTGAAAAAAAAAATAACATGGCAAACGCATACGTGCACGCGCGGCTGAGCTCGAAGAAATTCGGAGGCAAGCCCGAAGACTACCTAGAAATACACATAAAGATGGACTGCTCGAAGGCATATTTTCCTAGCAATATACATAGAGCGCTCACACATCATTCTTTCTGGATCCATGAAGTGATGGTTCCGCTCTTCGGGTATGTCATAGAGAACTCCGATGGGAAAAAAGTCAGCGTCAAGGACATATGCGAACAGCATATTTTGGAAGACTTCGGCATGAGGTTCATACCTACTGCCCAAGACTATCTTGAAAACATGGAATTCAAGGACTGGATGCAGAACGGCATGCGAGACATCCCGTCTTCGTACAAGAAGATTTCGGAAAAAGGAAACATTAAAGCGACAGCAGACTGATGATAGCGATTTGCAAGAGGCCCACGAAAAGGCTGGTCAAGGGCGCCAGATACGAGATAGACAGCATATGGAACGACGGGACAAGCCAGCGATGGCTTGAGGGCCGACTATACATAAAGGGAATAGGGCGGTTCCGAGTGGACAACTTCACCGACATCGACGGAAAGGAGCTTCCCAAGATACAGAAGGTCAATCCGGTCCAGACGACTTTTTCGGCGAGGCTGAAATTCGAAGACCTGAAGGTCGGAGACATACTAGTGTGCGACAGCGGCAACTACAAGACTCTGGTAGAAGGAGGCATGTACCAGATAGAAAAGCTGATAGACAAGTCGGCTACTAGGACCGGATACAACGGATCTACCTGGACGCACAGAGACGAGAACGTGAAGTTCATCGGCGTCGCCAGGACGCTGAAGTTCAACTCGTGGAACTTCCGAAGGCTTTCGGCGGAAGAGACGAGAGAGATGAGCCTCAACGAGATTCTTTACGACCAGGCCGCACCTGTTATAAAGAATAAGCCCAAGAAGAAGATAGACCTCATGCCGAACAAGGAGAAGATTCTCGTGGACATACTCTTCAAGGCGGTCGTTGACCCCAACAGGCACGCCATAACCATACCGGAGTGGGCATGCCAGAAGACCGCGCCAAAGCTTGAGCTCGAATTGCTCGACTTCGAGAATCTGATGGAAATGCCGCTGAAAGACATATTGAAGATGATGGAAAAATAAACTTTGCCGAATGGCGGCAATACACAATCTATAAACAAAAAAAAAGAAAACATGATTAGCATTTTAGCAAGTTATTGGTGGATCGGAGCATTGGCTCTCTGCCTAGTGATGTACAAGTTCATCTTGAGAGTGTTCTTCGGGCTCGTTATAGTCCCTGAAGACAAGATCGGACTGGTGACTAAGAAATTCGTTCTCTTCGGAGAGCACAAAGAGCTCGAAGGCGACAGGATCATCGCGGTGAACGGCGAGGCCGGCTTGCAGGCGAAGACTCTTTCTCCAGGACTGCACTGGTTCATGTGGCCTTGGCAGTACAGCGTAGACATGCAGGGATTCGTCGTTATTCCAGAAGGACACATCGGCTTGGTGAACGCCAAGGACGGGAAGGTTCCTCAGACGGGTCGCATCTTGGGTCGCAGGGTAGAGTGCGAGAACTTCCAAGACGCGACATCGTTCTTGACGAACGCGGGACAGAAAGGACGCCAGTCTGCGTTCATTCCTAACGGATCGTACAAGATCAACACTCACCTCTTCGAGGTATCTACAGTCCCACAGGTGCATATCCAAGAGAACATGGTTGGAATCGTTACCACGCTTGACGGCGAGCCGCTTGAGGCAGGCCAGATCGCTGGAAGGAACGTCACTGGAAACAACAACTACCAGGACTTCGACAAATTCTTGGAAGCAGGAGGAAACAGAGGCCTTCAGCAGCAGGTGATCTTGGCGGGCTCATACAACCTAAACCCTTGGGCCGTTCAGATCGAAGAGACTCAGATGACCGAGATTCCTATCGGAAACGTCGGCGTAGTAATCTCTTTCGTGGGCGTAGACGGAGTAGACGTGTCTGGAGACACCTTCAAGCACGGAAACCTTGTTGCGAGAGGCGAGAAAGGAGTATGGGCAGAGCCATTGGGCCCGGGCAAATACCCTATCAACAAATACACGAACAGGATCGAGGTGGTTCCTACGACGAACCTCGTGCTTAACTGGGCGAACGCTCGCTCCGAGTCTCACAACCTAGACAAAGGACTGAGCACTATCACAGTGCGCTCTAAAGACGGCTTCCCGTTCAACCTAGACGTGTCTCAGATCATCCACATCCCGATGGCGGAAGCGCCTAAGGTGATCGCTCGATTCGGAAACATGAACAACTTAGTTTCCCAAGTATTGGAGCCTACGATCGGAAACTACTTCCGTAACTCGGCGCAGGACTCAGATGTCATTTCCTTCTTGACGACTCGTAAGGAAAGACAAGACTCTGCGAAGCAGCACATCTCTAAGGTTCTCGACGAGTACAACGTACATGCGGTAGACACGCTCATCGGCGACATCGTTCCGCCAGAGTCTTTGATGAAGACGCTTACCGACAGAAAGATCGCGGAAGAGCAAGAGGTTACTTTCGAGACTCAGAAGAAAGCGCAGGTTCAGCGCCAGACTCTAGAGAAAGAGACAGCCATCGCCGACATGCAGGCAGAGGTCGTTAGGGCGGACCAAGGCGTTCAGATCGCAGAAAGGCACGCAGACGCTTCTGTCAAGAAAGCAAAAGGAGACGCCGAGTCTATCAAGATCTCAGCATCCGCCAACGCAGAGGCTATCAAGCTGAAGGCAGAGGCAGACGCGAAGAAGACTTCTCTTATCGGCCAGGCGGAGGCAGACGCTACACTTGCGAAAGGTAAGGCAGATGCCGAGTCTTACAGGCTGGCAGTAGAGGCGATGGGACAAGAGAACTTCACCACTTTCAAGGTGACCGAGGAAATCGGCAAGAACGGAGTGAAGATCATGCCAGACATGCTTATCGGCGGCAACGGCGGCAACGGCGGCGCGATCGACGGCTTGCTCGGCCTTCAGATCCTAGACATGATGGGGAAGAAAGTCAACACGGAAGTGAAAGACGTTCCTTCTGAAGAAGTGAAGCAAGAGAAAGGCAAGAAATAGTCCTATGCTCTAAAAGAAAGCCCTCTGAATCAGAGGGCTTTTTTCGTTTCTATACTTCCAGAACGTATTGTCCTGGATTCGTCCTGAATTCTTCTTTGGTCATTACGGTTATCACCGTGAGCTTGAATTCGTATTCGCCCGGCTGCAGTATGCATACCGCGTTGAGGTTGTTTTCCTTGTTCTTTATCACGAACCTGTTAGGATCGCCTGCCTTCACGCCTCTCGTAGGATAGTCGTCTTCCGCCTGGTAGATGTCGAACTGGTCCTGCATGAGTGCTATGGTAAGCTCTTCTATGGCCTTCTCTACGGTCTCGACGATGTCGTCGTCCGTTATCCTGGCGTCTACGCCGTGCCTCCACTGCCTGTCGGTCGCGTGCGGTGGCTTCTCGATCTCGATTCGGATCTCTACCGGCTGCTTGACGTATCCTATCTCTACCGGCTTGCGGCTGGCCATCGCCTTCCTGTCTATATAGGGCCTGAAAGCCTCGAACAACAATAAATGCTTCATAGCATATATATTAATGAACTACCTATTGGCTAAAGACCAATAAGTTTCGAAACCATAAAGGTTCTTCTTTTTAAACGCTTCGTAGCTTGTGTCTTATGTTAGACTGCCAAGGTTTTGGCTAGCTAATCAGATCTTATTTTTGCTCCACGTCTGTAATCGACTGTCCCTGTCGATATAGGTTTTAAACTTACTTTATATATTAAATATTATTTGTCTATTTTTAAACTTTTAAACTTTTTTTACTGAAATAATTTCAAATTCATCACCTAAAGACTTCTGTGTTTTCTTTGACCGAACATATAAACTTAGGCGGAAATTTGGAATAAAAACGATATGGAAAACGAAGATCTTTACAGAAATCTTGTCATCTTGCTGAAGATGTTCAAGAACAGGCCTTATCATCTGGCCAAATATTTGATAGAGAACGATTCTCTCACAGACGATTTCATGAAGAAGATATCCGAAAACGGAAAGCTTTCCGATATAGGAAAAGAAGAAGAAAGCCAAAAGCCGGTATACTTCCTAGACATAGGAAAGATGAACGACTACTACTCTTCTCTGTCCGAAGACAACGTTGCCAAGACCGTGAAGACCGACGAAGAGACGGTGGCCTATATGAACCAGCGCCTAGAGGCATTCATCAAAGAAGAGAAGTATGAAGAGGCGGCCAGGCTAAGAGACTATATGGCTAAGAACAAAATAAAAAGGATAAAGTAGAAAACTTAGCAAAAAGAGAACATATAAATAATGTATTTAAAAAGTATGAATATGAATAGCAAAATAGGAAGCGAAGAATTAGCCTATCTGTTCGAGGACAATTCTTCTGTTGCCGGAAAAGGCAAAAAGAGCAAAAAAATCAAGAACAGGAACACGCCGGAGTATCTAGAATTGGCGGCTCTCTATGGTGATTTGGTGATCAACGTTCCCGAGAGAGGAGCGGTAGCGACCGCCGCATACCTTGGAATCCAAGGAGGCCAGCATCTTTTCGAAGTTCCTGGATACAAAGACTACATCAGGGTAGAGGACAGACAGAACGAGTCTAAATACCTCAAGAACACCGAAGTGGGAGATCCGGTGGACGTTCTTATCTCTGAAATAACAGAAAAGAGCTTTGCTATAAAAGGGAGCATCGCGACTCTATATGAAAGCAGAGCGCATGCCAATCTAAAAGACCTGAAGGACGGCGAGTCTGTGACTGCCTATGTCAAGTCTCTCAATCCTGCCGGATACGAGATTGAGGTATACAACGGAGGAGTCACTCTTCCTGGGTTCATGCCTAACACGCTTGCTGGAATCAACAAGCTTTTCGACCCTACTTCCATAGTAGGCGAGACGATCGAAGTTATGATAGAGTCTTTCTCGGAGCATGAGGGAACCTACATCGTGAGCAGGAGAAAATATCTACAAAGCCTTATTCCTTCGGCGATCAAAGAGCTTACCTATGGAGACGTGTACAAGGGCCACGTTACAGGAACAGCGCCATTTGGAATATTCGTAGAATTCAACGAATGCCTTACTGGAATGATCCACAAAGCGAACGTGAATCCTGAGTGGCAAGACAGGCTGGGAGACATCAAGCCTGGATTCGAGATCGACTTCTATGTGAAAGAAATCATCAAAGAGAAGATAATCTTGACTCAGATCTTGAGAGAGACTCTTTGGGACAACATCAAGAACGGACAGATCATCGAGGGAACGGTAAGAGACGTGAAGCAATTCGGAACTCTTGTCAACCTGGACGACGAGACTGTGGGACTGATACACACATCCGAGATGGAAAAGATCGGAAAGAGATTCACCGCAGGACAAAGCTTGAAGGTAAAGGTTCTTTCAGTAGACAGGTCTTCTAGAAAGATTTTCCTTACGGCAGCCCAATAGCTTTCTAATCAAAAAAAGCCTCGACTAAGTCGAGGCTTTTTTCATTATATCCTTTCGAAGAGAATGTTGAAGTAGTAGTCGAAGGCGTAAGTCGATCTAGGCTGCAGCTGAGAGAACGTCAGCTTTGTATAGGATCCGTCTACGGTTGGGCTGGACTGGAACTTGTTCATCTTGTTGGATTCCGAAACTATTTCTTTCTTCCAGGAATTCGAATGCTTCAGCAGAGATTGCCTTCTGAGGTCTCTATATGCTATATAGAGGTCTATCCTAGTAGCCTTGTATCTGTCTATGACGTTTAGGTCTATATACTTTCGCATCGCCAGATTAACGTCTCTTTCATATGTCATCGTAGTCTTTATTCCTTCGAATGTCCTTGCCTCTTTCATCTTGGCGAATATGTATCCGGACAATATCCCTCTTAGGTCTATGTCGAGCTGCCAGTTGGTGGCGTTTTCCTTCTGGTATTCCGTCTGGGACGGATCCATGGTCAGCCTATGCTTTGACTTCTTCTCCAGCTCCGAAGAATACACATAAGACTTGAGCGAGTTTTCTACGGATATGTCAATCTGCTCGCCTGATGCGAGCTGGTAGTATATTATGTTCTGGGTGTCTACATAGATGCTGTCTTCGACTTCAAGCATCTTCGCGCTGAAGAAGTTGCTTTCTTCTGCCATATTGTATGTCCCATAGACCGAGACATTGTCGAATTCTGGTGATATGTAGTTCCTTCTCATGTGATTATTTGTTTTGTCCGTATCGCCTCGCATATGGCTTTCCTATAGAAAACTCTTTTCGGTTCCTTACTATATACTCGATATTTTCCGGCTCTTCCAAAAACGGCGCGTTAGGATCGAATATCCTCGTCTCGAAATGGTAGGCGTGGTCCCAGGTAGACCTGAATATGAAGAAGTCCGTGAATGTGTATCCGAACTCGTCTATCATAGGATAGATGGAGTTCTCTCCGCTGACGAGCCTAAGCTTCAATACGCTGCCCATGCGATTGACCTTCCTCACCTTCCTTTCTTTCATGATTCCGAAGTCGTTCAGCGAAGTATCGAATTTGTAGTTCCCGTAGGATGGCGAATAGAAAGATGATTCGCCCTTTGAATATGAAGTCTTGCTGTAGAATGACATCCCGAAATGTTTCTTTTTTAACTATATATTAAATCAGAGGCTGACGTAGCTGAAAGTTCCAGAGAAAGAATAGGTATTCCCGGAATTGACAGAATAGTATCCTGCGGCGGAAGTCTGTCCCGAAGAATCCATGACGGATATGTCGAATATCCATTCGGTTCCTGAAAGGTCGGATATTATATAGTCTGTCTGCGTAGAGTAGTCTCCTCTCTCGAAGTCCGCCGCGTCGTATCTCTGCGAAGGCGTAAGGCCCAGAGACCATTTGAAAGGTGGATTCAGGCCTGTCGCTCCGAGAGATAGTATGATATTGCTTCCCGAAACTCCAGCGTCTATTATGCTCATCTCTATGGATGGCTTCTGCCTTTCTATCTCGACTTTTATATTCCCATAGGACGACTTGTACTTTACGGAAAGTATGTTGTAGTTTCTTATAGACTCCTCTTCGGCCTGTCTCATGTCGTATTGCGAATATTCTTTTTCTAGGCCGGGATGTATGTATTGAGAGCCCATAGGGTGCTTCTCGAAGATGAACTCTATTCCGGAAAAGAGGCTTTCTTCCAATATTATCTTTTCTATCTGGTCATAGAATTCCTCTTTGGCGAAAGTCGCCGACTGTGCGTTCCTCCTAATAAACCTTTCGGAAGGAGAATAAGATATGTTCGCGGATCCCCATCCATATCTGGAAAAAGACATATCTCCTCCTAGAGAGAAATTGTATGCTATGTCCATGAAAGAAGGGGCTTGATAGGACCATGTCGCGGTTATCTGCATAGATGTGGTCCAGTCGGGAACAGAAGCGGTGGCGACCAGCGCGCCGGTCAGAGGATTCAGATATCCTATCTTCCACTCGGCTATCGCGTTCCTTTTGTATAGAACAGACGAAGATGATGAGTATGTTCCTGACCATTCTCCTGTAGGAGACGCGCCTATTATGTACCTGCTTCCGATTTGCAGCCCCAGAGTCGATGGCGGATCGTTCCTTTTTTCCAGAACAGGCATCTGTCTGTTGTATATGGACGGAGTCTCCACCGGAGGCCTTTCCGGAGAAAGCCTCTGGACGGTGAACATCGGGCTCTTCGCGACGGAATACGACAATCCGGAATATACTCTGTGCAGGCTGGTGGAAGAAACTCCGTCTCTCTCGAATCTGAAGACGAGCTCTTGAGTGGATTCCAGATTCAGCGCTATCTGCAGCTCGTTGTATTCTGTCGCGTTGTCTCTTTTGAAGAGGCTTATGTCTCCGAATAGAGGATAGTAGTTTCCGCTGAACCTGAACATAGAGTCTGTAGTCACGTTGGCCGCGCCATGATATATCCTTCCTACGGAAGGATCTTCCTTGTTCTCTTCTATGGTAGTGGCGATGTGCGTCTTGTTGAAATGGTTGATCTGGCTGATGTCGCCGATCTTTCCTCCCTCTAGCACCTTGGTCGGCTTCAATGAAGAAACCTTTCTCTGGCCCACTTTTAGAGACTCGACCTTCACTTCTATCTGCTGCGGCTTTTCGGCGAACAGTATGTGAGGGAGCGACTCGATATTTTCATAGCTGTATTCCTTTATGGATCCGTCTTCGGAGATGACCGAATATTTGACATAGTCCGTGAATCCGCCTTTGTTGGAAAGGTTGTTTATGCATTCTATGAAGTTCATCGCGGTGAGCTTCTTGTTCAGCGCGGTGTACAAGAAGTCTCTGTCTTTCCCGCTAAGGCCTTCCATGGTGTTGTCGTTTATGGCGATATTCACCAGAATGTTCTTCCATCGCTTGTTTATGTATATCCTTATTCCGTTTTCCATAGTCATCGACCATGGATTGGATACTATCATATAATACTCGTTGTTCATCCTTATCAGAGGATTGGAATTTGGCTGGTACTGCAAGTCCGTGTCTGGCTCGTAGCTGTACAGCCTCTTCCACATAGAGGAAACGCCTGGGGCCTCGCCGCTAGGGACTTTGGAATCGCCCGATTTGTACAACACTCCCAAATGCACGATATAGGAGTTTGGTTCATATGAAAGGCTTGGGTTCCAGATGTTTACCTCGATCCATCTGGTAAGCCTGCTGTTCATTCCGACGACCTTCGCCCAATGCATCCTCCAATTTCCGTTCTCGTATGTCTCTTGCGAGAAGTTTGGTGGATATATGTTGTTGTCCGATAGAGATCTATAGTATTCGCCTCTATAAAGTACCATAGCGTCTTTGGAATATCCCATGACTCCTATCTTCCCGTTCGTGTCTATCAGGAGCCTAGAGTTTGGCTTGTACGCCACTATGGGATTCCAGAAGTCCACCGGCTTGTCGTATCCGTTGAACATATAGTAGTCTCCGCTGTTGTATACTATAGACTTGCATAGAGACGGGCTGTTCTTCTCATAGTATCTGTTCTCTGATTTGAGAGGACAGAATAGAGGAATATGGTCGTTTATGTAGTATTCCCAGTCCGCTTCCAGATTGTATGGAACCGCCTTTATCTGTATGGAGTTCTTTGTGATTACAGGAACGATGGTGCTGTTGTCTCTCCTGGCTCTATAGAGTATGTCCGCGTAGCATACTATTTCTCCTTTCTTGTAGCTCTTTCCCATCTTCCACTCTTCTATAAGGTCCCAGACCATTCCATTGTTTATGTGAGAGAGGAGTATGGAGAATTTGTAGTCTTGGAAAGAGTTTGCTTCCTTAACGTTTATCGCGGTGATCTGGCCTGCCGAGTTTTTGGAGACGCTCTCTATGTCGTGCATGAGAAACTTTATTCCCCTGAATAGGGTTATGTTGGGAACTCCTGCCTCCGACCTGGAAAAAACAGAGTGCTTCTTCACGTTCTTGGCCATCTTTCCCGACAAGAATGTCGTCTTCCTGTCGAAGAACCAAGAGAAGTAGTCGAAGTCGTACTTCATCGACTGCGTTCCTATTCTATATGTGTCCTGTCCTAGGTATTTTTCGAAGTCGAAGTAGAACTTCGACGTTCCGGAAGATGTGTTGTTCTCTACATGCAGCGTGTGGTGTAGATATGAGAAAGTAGAAGCGTTTATTGTATAGAAGTAGTCTAGGTTTCTTTCCTTCCTGTGCGGATCCGGATCGAACGGGTTGACCGTCCTGTTGTAGTCTTCGAACCTGACGGAATTGTTGAGAACATAGGGGTAGTCGTTGGCGCTCAGAGAGTCTTCGAACGCCCATCTGCAGTGGACCGGATTCTTTCTCCAAAGAGGAGTCAGCTCGTTTCCTATTATCTTGAAAGTCTCATGGTTCGCGGTATATTCGGACGAGGCGGGTATGTAAGCCACCTTGTCCTTGTATATGAAGTCGTCTACGTCTTTAGGGTGCGCGTTGCTGTTGAGGTTGTTTACGTATAGCTTGGTCTCTTCGGTCTCGGTTATTTCGCTCTCCTTCTCGTATTCGAATTTGGAAAACTCGGTATCCACGATCCTGTCGTCGAAGTCCTTTATGTCGGTGAACGCCAGCCTGTATATCTTGAACTTAGACGGAAATCCGTTCGCGTCCGAAAACTCGCCTCTTTTCGTATAGGATGCGTCCGGCTTGTTTATCCAATATTCGTAGTAGTTTTCATAGAACTTGAAAGAGTAGTCGGTGTGCACTCTTATCTTCCCGCCTTCTTTTACGAGGTTGTGATACTTTCCGTCTATCTCGATCAGCCAAACATCTGCTATCTCGAATCCTTCTATCTCTAGCGGAGTGTTGTCATAGTTCATCAGAATGTTTTCAGAATCTATGGTTCCTATGTTTCTGTTCAGCGCCGCCTGCTTTCCTGCGAGGTCCATCGGGGCGACTATCCTCCACCTGTCGGCGAATGTAGGAGATATCTCTTCCTTTATGACTACTCCGCTCCCTATGTTGCTGGAAATATAGTCTTCTTCGACCGGTCCGCTGAGCCTGTCTACAGGAATGGCTATTGGCGCTTCTTTGCTCCTAGGCTTCATCTGCGCGACCGGTGGCTGAGGTCTGCTGACTATGGGCTTGAGAGTGGCTTTAAGAGTCTCTCTGAACTTCTCGACCTTGTAGTATTCGCCTTTGTACTCGACGTAGAAAGTCCTGTCGGAAGACCATCCTTCCATGAAAGGATCTCCTGAAGGAGAGCTGAGTATGTTTCCGGGCAATACTTCGGCGTCGGCCTTGATGAAGGGAACCCTGAATGGCGACATGGTCTTGGCGAGGTCCATGTTGTCTATATAGAATCCGAAATACCTGTTTATAGACCATTTTCTAAGGCCAGTAGGCGTTGCTGGAGTGTCGTCGAAAAGAAAAGAGAAGTTTATTATGTTCGGATAGACTATCTTGTTGTTCTTGAATCCGTCGAAGACGAACTTCTCGAACGCGAATATCTCCTTTTCCTCTTCGATGAAGTCGTCCATGAATAGGGATTTGGTGGTATATCCTCCAGAATCGTAGTCGATTCCGTTCCATTGAGAGAATTCTAGGCGGTCGAAGCTCATCTCGAAAGGCGCCGTCGGAAAGTATTTGTTGTCTATGAAGTTTAGGTCCAGCCATTCTCCCAAAGGAGTGGACTTTGTCATGTCGAAGACCTTGACTGCCTTGAACTCTTCGAATATCTCCTGCCTTATGTTGTTTCGGTCTATGGAATTCATTCCCGGGCCGTCTACCCTGAATATCGCGAATGCCTTTGGAAGCTTGCCTTTGGATATGTGCAGAGGGGCGAAATATTCATACTCTTCGGAGTAGTCTTTGTTGCTTACTATGTTGCGCGCGCCATATTGGTATAGCTCGTCGTATTGGCTCGCGAAGTTGTCTGTCATAGAATCGGAGTCGTCCTCGTATTTTATGGCGTACGATATTTCGGTAGGCATGTTTCTGAAGAAATACGGAACAAGCTCGTCGAAATAGTTCTTCTTGTTGAAAGAGGCCTTCTTCAGCTTCGACGTGGCCAGCTCCTGAACAGACTCTATGCTGTCCAAGCTAAGCCCATATTCGCTGTCTACCATGACCTTTATGTTCGTAGTCAGTCCGGTATTTGTCCTTAATAATGCGAAGCTCTTCATCTATATCGTATATTCGTTTCTTTTGTCTGCAATTGCCTGTCAATTTTAAAATAAGGTATTTGGATTCCAGCTCTCAGGCCCTGAGCTGCTGCCTCTCGAGAAAGGCTCGACCTCGCTTCTCAGGAATATCTCAGGCGCTTCTCTGAAAGAAGCCGACCTTCTGACATAAGGAGCGGTCATGGCGTCAGGCCTCTTGAATATGACTTTGTTCCTGTTTATGTTGAATATTATCTTGAAGGTGAAAGGCTTGTTTTCCGCTTCGTTTTCGAGCGCGAACTTTACTTTCTTTATGTGCTTGACGGTCTCTGTTGATCCGTTGAAGTCGACATATTTGTAGTTGAGGCCGTTCTGGTTTGGATCGAGCGCGTTCAGCTTGAAATAGATGTTTAGAGGAATGACGAGAGAGTTGTTGTCTCCTGGCTTCATGCTGAATATCTTGTCGGAGTTGGTCTCTGTTATGTCCTCGATGTGCTTGACTACCGGATGTATCGTGGTCAGAAGCTTCTTCTGCGAGCTGGCGGTGACGTTAGTGTCTATCCACTTCGAAGAGTCTAGCAGAGATTTGTTGTTGCCTACGAATGAGAGTATCGTAGTCTCGCCATATCCTAGGTTGTATTCGGTGGACGATAGTATATTTGTTATGGAGTTGCTTCCGGCCGACTTGAATCCGTTTCCTATGTTCTCCGATAGCTTGTTCACGCTGTTCGATGTTATGGAATCGTAATTTACCGACCAGAAGAACTGGTTGTTCAGCTGTGTCCTGGTCTGTCCTGTGGTGTCCGAAACTACAAGCTCGTCTTGGTCGTTTATCCAGAATACCTGTGGAGACGCAGAATTGTACGCGGTGGAATAGGAAGTGTATCCTTTGTCGGAAAGCAGGCCAAGCGGCGAATCCGCGGACTTGTTCTTTACTTTGACTACAAAGTCCTTGACTACGTATATCTGGTTCGAATATACCCTTCCCGTAGCTACTCCCGTTGCCTTGTAGGATTCCAGATAGTCTTCGCATTCTATGGTGAACGTGGTCTCGGAGCCGTTGGATATTATGAATTCCTGGTTGTTCCTCATCACCACCACCTCAAGCTCGCCTTTGGCTCTCTTGATCTTCTCTTCAAGTCCTCTTATCCTGTCTTCCAGCTTTCTCAGATATTCATGAAGGTCTAGCGCGGACCCGTTCTCGTCCTTGAATCCGGAAAGTATCTTGTCCGCGTCGTGATGGAAAGTCCTGGAGTTCACGGTCACGGTATCCGATAGATGCTCGTCCAGGCCTTTGGCCGCCAGCTGGCTCTCTACTCTTACCTTCAGGTCTTCCTTTGTCGCCTCTCTCAATATGAAGTCGTTTTCGTTCAACACGTTGTTCAGGTCCGAAGGAAAGTCCACGGTCAATATCTGAGACCAGTCGGACTCTACAGGAGATTCTGGCCAGCCTACTTCAGATATAGACTTAACTCTTATCTCTATCTTCTCGTTCGCCTGTATCGAAAGGTCGAGCTGGTTTATGTTAGGCGTGTCCGCGCTGGACACGTCTTCTATCTGCCATGTGTACTGACCGGTTCCTTTGTCGAATATCCTCTTCCTGGCGTCGGTCTTGAATTCGTTCCAGTTGGAATAGGACGCGGTCTTCTGGCTTCCGTCTATCTTGAAAGTCTCTATAGGAGTCTCTTTTCCGTCCTTGCTCAGGTATCTGTACTGAACTCTGAACTGCACTACTTCCTGCGGCTTGGTGCCTCTCGTTATCACCGAGTCTGGCATAGACCAGAACCCTCTGAGCCTGAACTTAGGATCCGCCTTTGACTTCGGATCCTTTGAGAGCGATATTATCTCCTGCGTTATCGACGCGGAGAGCTTCGACTTGCTTTCTCTCTTCTTCGTGAGCTCCTGTATCTCGAGCATGAACTGCTTCTTCTCGGAATCGGATTTGAACTTGGTCACTTTGGCCTTCTTGTTCTTGTCCAATATAGCATGCTGTATCTGGTCTATCTCCGATTTAAGAGTCTCCTGCTGGTTGTGCTTCTGCTTTATGGCGTTAGAGTCTGGGGTGTCGGTGAGGTGCTTGTTTATCTGAACGACCTTGAAGTTGTCCGCGTTGAGGGTAGGCGCGACAGGCGTTCCTGCTAGCTTGTTCGGAGTCTTCTTGGCAACGAGGTCCTGAAGCACGGTCCCGTAGTCATATACGACGTCGGTATAGAACTGCTCCATTATAGTCCCGTTGTCCGAAGAGTCGGAGCTTAGCCTCAAATCGTTCGTCCAGAATCCAGTTCCTGGGCTCCATGTCCTGCAAAGAAGGTGGTTGTCCGTATTCAGCGGCTTGGCGAATATCACGTTCCTCTCGTTGTATCCGACGCTCACTCTTATGTTCTTCGTATACATTATAGGAGAGTATATCTTGAGCATGCCCGTCCCTACCGGAATGGCCTCCATTCCTTCTACTTTTTCGAACCTCACCTTAGGCGAAAGCTCGGCGTTCGAAACCTCGATGACTTTGTATCGAGTGGATGTCTTTTCTCTATTCACTATAACCTCGCTGCCGACGCTAAGCTTCTGCGTCGTGTTTGTGAGTGTGTTCAGATAGTCCAGCGTGTCCAGGACATACCAAAGCTTTCGGTTGAGCCTGTCCTCCTGTATCCTGAGCACCGAGAATATTCCGTCCAGGAGAAGCTCGTTCGGCTCCAGGTCGAAAACCTGCTCGTCTATTCGCGGATTCATAGGCTCCACGACTCCCGGAGTGGTCCTATGCCAGTTCTCGAATTCGGTTATCGCTATGTTGGAATTGGACCTAAACCTCTGGTTGAAAGTATTCAGCGCCGCCTGTCCAGTGGTCGTTATGGCGCCGGTAGAGTCTTTTGCGAATTCTACTATGTATCTCCTGACCATGACCTTCCTCACGTTGTCTTCGATCTGACCGCTGAGGTCTATCTCGACCGATATCATCGGATTGAGCATTGAGTCGAAGAACCAGTTGTTGTTGGCCTTGAAGGACTGCACCGATCCTAGGTTGGCGATGGGCGCCGGCTCCCTGTTGAGGTCTACGGTTATGACCTTCTTGAAGGTGTTTGGAGACGTCTGTATCAGCGATCCGGTAGTGTCTATGCTGTATAGAGAGTTGATGTTGTTGTTCAATCGCTCTATCTCCGCCTTCAGAGCGCTTGTGGTCGGAATAGAGAAGTTTCTCAAAACTCCCTTTTCGTCGAATATCTGAACATCCACGCTGGGATCCGTCGTGTTCGCGACCGTATTGAGCTTGGTGAGTATGTCTACTATGTTCTTGTTGAAGGTCATCACCTGGTCGGCGACCTTTGGAAAAGAGCTTTGAATTGCCATCTTTCGTTTATTTGGTTTTCTTGTATATATTAAATGCCTGCCGTTCTTTCAAAATATCTTTTCATTTCATATATTTGCTTTATGATAGATCAATTGCGAAACAGGATAATCGAGGCCAACGAGGCCTACAGAGTAGGAAAGCCGACGATGTCGGATTCCGAATACGACGCGCTGCTTGAGGAGCTGGCAGAGCTTTCTCCAGACGACGCGCTGCTTTCGAAGGTAGGACACGAGATAGCGGACGAGAGCCGCAAGGCGAAGCTTCCAATACCCATGGCTTCGATGAACAAGATCAAGACTCTCGAAGAAATCAAAGACTGGCAGCGCCTGAAGCTTATTCCGAGCACGACCGAAATCATCTGCACTCCGAAATACGACGGACTGTCGCTATGCGTTGACGAAGTAACCGCGGATGCCATCACTCGCGGAGACGGCGTTCATGGCCAGCGATCGACAGAGCACTACCGCCTTATCGGAAACCACCTATACGACCAGAGAGACGCCTCGTCTTTCTATTCGAATCCGGGCAATCAGTTCTCGCACACATACGGAGAAGTGATAATGCCTAAATCCGTCTTCTTGGAAAAATACTCTTCCGAGTTCGCCAATCCGAGAAATCTAGTAGCCGGCTTGATAAACTCCAAGACCGTATCCGAGGCGCTGAAAGACTGCAAATACATGAAATACGGAGCGGTCCCGCAGTTCGCCGCGAAGAGCTCTTTCTCTACGAAGCAGCAGATACTGGACGCTCTAAACGACGGACAGAAGGAGAAAGTCCCATACTTCGTATGCGCCATAACAGAAATCACAGAAGAAAAGCTTGTCTCCCTATTCCACGAATGGTCTCAAGAATTCGAGATCGACGGAATCATATTGGAAGTCAACAGCATCCAGATGCAGGAATCTCTGGGCCGCGAGACTTCTTCCGGCAACCCTGTATGGGCGCGCGCGTTCAAGCACGAAAGCTTCGAGCAGAAGGCAGAGTCCGAAGTAGTCGGAATATCATGGAACATATCAAAGCACGGGCTGTTGAAGCCGATCGTGCACATCAATCCTATCAAGCTCGACGGAGTTACCGTGTCCAACGTGACTGGAAACAACGCCAGATTCGTCAAAGACATGGGAATCGGCGTAGGCGCGACAGTAGTGGTCAAGAGATCTGGAATGGTGATTCCAAAGATCATCGACGTAGTTAAGACGGTAGAATTCGAAGAGCCTACTATAGAAGGAGCAGAGATCGGATGGAACGAAGCTGGAATCGAGCTTGTCGCCCTTTCGGAGACAGAAGACCAGAAATTCAAGCAGGTCGTTGCGTTCTTCGAGATATTGGAGGCAGACAACGTAGGAGAAGGAGT
>Ga0172376_10002435_pt1 | contig 22758 bp, 16 predicted proteins | sample Lak35m_FD_121114 | JGI IMG/M metagenome (GOLD analysis project Ga0172376, IMG submission 121114) | Freshwater microbial communities from Kabuno Bay, South-Kivu, Congo - kab_092012_35m | ecosystem: Environmental > Aquatic > Freshwater > Lake | place: Democratic Republic of the Congo: South-Kivu... | reverse complement strand
TCCTCCCTGTGGCGGTGCCTTTCGGATTGGAGTTGACACCCGAATTACGCATTTTCGCAGGGAATTCTCAGGTTTTTTTCACGAGTTCCGAGGGATTCTCAAGTAAGTTCGCTTGTTTGAGGAATAGTGGTTCGTGTGACGGCCCGATATGGTTTTCTGGGGAAAAGTGCTGGAATTATTAGTATTTCTGCAGGCCTGCGACCGGTCCGGGGCATCTCAAGCATTTGCCGCCTCGGGTGCCAGCATTGTTCTTCAAGTGTTCTGCGGGCAACACTTCGCATATCTCCGGAAGGACTATTGATGATCGGACGGCTGTTTCGCACGGTGCTTTTGTCAGAGCCTGAGCTCGGCACGAGCTTCGCGTTGCGGCAGAACAGGTTCGAAGGTCGGCGTGTTTGAGAGTCCCGAGTGTCCAGAAAAACGGGGCAAAAAACATGGCATTAAACGTGACGCACGAGATTGCTGCTCTGCATTGATTCCCACACGACTTTGCCCGAGTGTAATTGTCACGTCACAGATCTCGCTTTCCCCCACTCCACACTCGGCCACTTTCACCGGGAGGGTGAGCGGTGGGATTCAGTTTTCCAGCGGCCAGTTGAACGAGGAAATCGGCGGAGTAGAGTGCACTTGGAACGACCTCGCATTCGGCCCAGCACCCGGAGCAGCGATCGACCCATTGACGTTGGTTCCGGGTGGTGTCGCTGTGCCAGACATCATGGAGTGACTGTTCGAGAAGGTTGCCGACTTTTTCGGTATTGAACTGGCACACGGGGACACTGCCGTCGGGGAGCAGGCGAATGTGACTCCTGAGGGCGGTACAGGGGGGTTTGAGCTTTGGCGGCGACTGGTTGTTGAGTCTGGAGAGCAGCCCGGTCCAGTAGTAGCGTTTTGCGATGCGTTCGGCGATTCGCGGTAATTTTTCGGCATCTTTGATTCGCTGGTGGACAAATCCGACGACATCGCAATCTCGCAGGTTGGGGTGCAGCGGGTAACCGGACTGCATGATCAGATCGGACGCCTGGGTCCCGACGCGTTTGATGGAATACATGGCTGACTCTGCATACGCGATGACGGCATGCAGAGTGACGTTGAGTGGAAGCAGTCGGGAGGCAAGTTCGGCGTGATCGTGCAGGGATGTGGGTGATGAGATGGTGTGGTTGACTGAGACACTGACTCCCTGTTTTCTGAGTGGCAGGAGTTGGAGGATGGATTCCATGGCTGTCGCGTAGGTGACTTCAGGTCCCCGACTGCGATCATGTTCATCTTCAAGGCCATCGAGTGAGACGAGAATCTGCAGTTTGCGGGGATGTGAGAATTCGGCAGCGAATTGGCGAATTCGATCGGGGAACGAGCCATTGGTGGTGACGTGGAGCACCTGCGGTTGTGACTCCTGCATGACAGATTCGGCGATTTCGGCGAAATCCGTTCGGAGGAAAGGTTCACCGCCGGTCAGCCGCACGACCTGGAGGGGCCCGAGTTTGCGGAACACGCTGCGAACCTGTTCGGGGTTCAGTTCGCGTCCCGGTTTCAGTCTCCACGAATCGCACATGGGGCAGCGGGCATTGCAGCGATAGAGTACGAGAAAGGTGCACCACAGGGGGCGTGGTGTGAGGCGGAATCTGTTCTGGAGAATGCTGAGGGCAAGTTTGGCAGCATACATTTGGGGAGTTCCCGCCGAGTAGAGGGAGGGGGTGATCAGGGGGGTGAAGCGGCGACGTCTGCGATTCAGGCGGCTTCGCTTGTCGAGATCCGAGGGGGCATCTGCTGTTCTTCAGCGGCGGCAGCGGGAGCGAGTTGCTGAATGAACTCTTCAAGGATTCGAGCGGCGTCGCTTGTGCCATCACATCCGTGTGCGGCCATGCGTTCACGGTAGGTCTCCAGTTGACCGAGGAACGTCTGCAGTGCGGGGAGGGAGAGTTGTGAGGGGTGCAGACGCATTCCGATTCCCATACGTTCGATGGCTGCGGCGTTCATGCGTTGTTCGACACAGTCTTCCGGGAGGACGCAGAGTGGCTTACGGAGGTGGATGGCTTCCCCGACCAGTTGATTGCCTGCGGTGCTGATGATGGCGCGGCAGGCTGCAAGATCCGTAATAAATGTCTGCGGGTGCATCACGTGAAAGCTTACCTGATCAATTTTCTCGCGCGGTTCGAGGCAGTAGACGCGCACGGGAATCTGCAGGCTGCGAAGCACGTCGAGTGTACCGGGCCGGAACTGATCCAGACCACGATTGAAGTACACCAGTAAATGTTCGCCGGGCACAGACACAGCAGACCGTACGGAGGGCCTCAGGAGAGTTCCGATGACCTGCACTCCGGGCTGCCGCGCGGGGGCGTCATGGAAACTGGAGACGAGTGCGCGATCGGGTTGTCGCATCAGCCATCGATAGCACCATGCATGGGCAAGGGCGGGAATGCGATCTCGCATGTCGAATTGAGGGCGGCAGTGTGCGAGCAGTCCGAAGTGGTCGAAGCTGATGCGTGGGATCTGGAGATGTTCGGCCACACGGTGGCTCCATGCTTCTGCGTCGGAAATGACCACATCGGGACGAAAGTCCAGCATCACATCACGAACCAGGCTGAAGACGGGGCCCCTGAAGGCGAGGTCGAGTGCGGCGGGGAGATTATGCAGGACAGTGGCGGCAAGAGAGAGTCGTCCGGATCGAGGCCGATACGTAAACCCCATAGTTGGGATCTGCACTGAGGAGAATTCACCTGCCAGTATCTGGTAGGCATCACCTCCTGCGAGGCAGAGGATACGGCGACCTGGCCGCATCAGGTGCGGCAGGACAGCCATGGTTCTTGTGGCATGACCGCGACCGTAGCCATGGACGGAATAGAGTACTCGCATGGTCATCGCACTCCCTGCGCTGAGTTCCGCTGATTTTTTTTTGAACCGGTAGAAGCGGAGGGTTGCGAGGGCGCATGAAGATCCTGTGCAGCCGTTTGTGAATTTCCGATGTGCGGCAGAAATTGCGGTTGGAGTCTCGGGAGTGTGAATTTCAGGGTTGTAGATGCAGAAAGTCACCTATGGACGGGACATTCGGTCTGGCTGCAAAGCGGCCTTGGCACCAGAAATCGCGGGTATTGCATGACGTGCTTGATGGGATCTGACAATTGCTGTGCCGATGGTGTTGAGAACGAAGCGGGAGTTATTGTGATGTGGTGGCGAAGGAAGACGTTGCTTCAGAAAGTTGCTGGGGTGTCCGGCGAGTTTTGGCTGATGCTGGCTGTCAGCGGTGTTGTGCTGGCAACGTTGTTTGCTCGTCTCGGGGATTCGCTGCTGTGGGATGACGACGAATGTCGAAACGCGCGCTGCAGCGTTGAGATGCTGGCCGCGGGTGACTTGATTGTGCCGCAGTTTCACGGACAGCTGCGGACTCACAAGCCGATTCTGCTGTATTGGCTGATGATTCCCTGGATGGTAATTCTGGGACCGACGGAGTTGGCGGCTCGTCTGCCTTCGGCGATCTGTGGACTGGGAACTGTGTGGTGTGTCTGGCTGTCAGCTCGCCGTCTGTATCCGGCGGGGGCAGCGAAATATGCGGTGTTATCTCTGGGATCATCGCTGCTGTTTGTGATGGCGGCCCGTGCGGCGACTCCGGACTCACTTCTGATCTTCTGCATCGCGGCCTGCCTGAGCGTGTATATCCGCGGGACGTGGGCGAGTTATCCGACGAAGGCGAGTTCCGGTCTCTGTCGCGAAACCTGTGTGATGCCTGCTGCCCGCGAACACTGGATTCTGATCTATGTCCTGATGGGGTTTGGAGTCCTGGCCAAGGGGCCGGTCGGTGTCGTGCTGCCGCTGTTGATTATGTCCACCTTCGCGTGTCCAGCTTCGCTGCTTGCAGGAGCAACTCCAGCGTACTCATTTCGGTCCGTTGCTGTTGAGCTGATGCACCCTCGCCGACTGTTGAACTTGCTGTGGCAGTTTCATCCGCTGACAGGGATCATCACGGTATCGCTGGTCGCCCTGCCGTGGTACGCGGCCGTGACAGTGGCGACCGACGGAGCCTGGCTGCGCGGCTTTCTGCGGGATCACAATCTTGGTCGCGCGTTGCAGGCGATGGAGGGACACAGCGGGCATCCGCTGCTGTTCTATCCTGCGGCGCTGTGCGTTGGTTTCTTTCCGTGGAGTGTACTGCTGACGGTGCTGGGCATTGATTTCCTGAGGCAGTGTCGACAATCGCCGTATGAGGCGTTACCGATGCTGTTCGGGCTGAGTTGGGCAGTGACACCTGTGATTCTGTTTTCTGCTGCAGCAACTCAGCTTCCCAGTTACATCACACCGGGTTATCCGGGTCTGGCTCTGGCGTTTGCACCGGTCATGTATCGGCTGGTCCGGGGCATGCTGATGGTATCAGCGATTTGGCTGCGTCTGGCCTTCGGGACGTCGGCCATTGCTGGTGCGGCGCTCACTGCGGTGCTGGCGATGGCTGGTGCGAGCTATCTTCCGGGGTACTTCCGGCTCTGCTGGATTCCCGTGCCGCTGCTGATTGCATCTGTGATGCTTTGTCGGGAAATTGGCAGACCGCTTCAGGGCCGACTGGCTCTTTGCTGGTGCTTTGCCGCCGCAGTTCTGACTTCCGGGCTGTTTGTGGCCGGAGTTCCAGCGGCTTCGGAGCAGCGGGGACTGGGTCAGCTGCTGTCTGATTTGCCGCAGGGTGTGAGCAATCCGGTCTATGCTTCGTGGGGCACACCGCGTGCCAGCTGGATTTACTACACTGGGCAGAATTTGCCGGTGTTTGCGGTCGGATCTGAGGCAGACGCGGCAAGGTTTTTGGCGGGATCTGCTGATCATCTGCTGATCGTTTTCGGCGATACGGTGGGATCCGTTCAGGAGCGGATCGGGGTACCAACGCGGGTCTGCGGGCGTGCCAGTGCCTTCCCTGATCTCAGACGACAGTCCATCTGTCTGCTGCAACTTGACTGGCAGGATTCGCATATTCACAGAAAACTTATACTGTCCGGATTGACGGAAGGGCGAAAGTAAAAAGGGAGGTTGCAGCGAGCGGGCGGTCCGGGTCTGCAGATTGACTTTGGAGTGGACGTTGCCAATGATTCGCGGAGCGGCGTGTCTTGCAGCAGGTGCAGCGATCTGCATTCTTCTGAATGTTGATGGAGTGATCACGAAGATTGCGGCGGCGAGTCCGGATGCCCTGCTGAGCGGGATTGCGCGATTCGAGGCCTTTGGCCACGGCATCGGTACGCTGCTGATCGTGGTCACGGCCTGTATTGTGGGGGGGCTGAATCGGAAACAGCAGGGTCTGCTGCTGTTATCAGCATTTGGTTCCGGCATTCTTGCCAGCCTCGTGAAGGTGTTTTTCGTGCGTCCTCGACCCTTTTTGTATCTGAGTGGGAAGGCAGATGTATTGCTCAGCACAGTCTTCCACGATGGCACTTTTTCAGGGTTTGTGGAACATCTGGGGAATTCGCATCTGCAGTCCTTTCCATCGGCCCATACGGCTGCGGCGTTCGGGCTGGCAGCGGCTCTGGGCAAAGTTGCGCCGCAAGGCTGCTGGTGGTGGCTGTTTCTGGCGTCTGGCTGTGGTTTGCAGCGACTGTCTGCACAGAAGCATTTTGCATCTGACGTCCTGTTTGGCGCTGCGATAGGACTGTTTTGCGGGCAACTGCTGGCGTGGCAGATGTCTCAGCGCAGCGTCGGCCCTTCAGGACGCGATGTGCTTCCAATCGAAGAGCGTTTGAAGTTTGGCAATCAGCGAGCGGCCTGAAGTGTGGTGTGTTTGCGGGGATCAGGCCGCATCGTCAAGCCGCAGGACGCCCGGGCGAGTTGTGAAGTTCCGCGTCTCTCTGACTGCATACGAGGGGCGACGCCGACTGAGATGATGAATCCGTGAACAGACCTCGCCAAGGATTCCGAGGGTGAAAAGCTGCAGCATGGCGAACACGGAGAGCACCGTCAGCAGCAGCAGCGGATTACCGGTCATATCGGTACCACGGAACTTCATCAGCAGTGTGCCCGCACCGGAGATCAGTGCGACTGCACCGGCTGTCACTCCAAATCTTCCGAACAGCCGCATTGGGCTGGTGGACCAGTGGATGAGGTAACTGACGGTAATCAGGTCGAGGAGGACGCGTAAGGTCCTGTCCAGCCCATATTTGGTTTTGCCGGCAGTGCGCGGCCGGTGATGTGTGTCCAGTTCGACCCATCGCGCGCCGGCGACGTGGAGCAGCACAGCAAGGTAGCGATGCATCTCTCCGTACAGGTCCAGCTCCCGCAGAAAATCAGCCCGGACGGCTTTCATCGCACATCCCAGATCAGCCACATTGACTCCGGACACCGTGCGAATCAGCAGGTTGCCGCAGAGTGACGGCAGGCGACGCAGCAGGAGCCCATCCTGGCGCTGCCTGCGAACCCCAAGGACAGCATCAAATCCTTCGTCGAGTTTGCGGAGTAATCGGGGAATATCAGCAGGATTGTTCTGGCGGTCTCCATCCATGGTGACGATGACGTCACCCGCGGCTGCATCGATGCCGGCCTGCAGCGCTGTCGTCTGACCATAATTGCGGCGCAGGCGAATCACTCGTACACCTGAGTCTCCGGTCGCCAGTTCACTCAGGCGATCAAATGTGGCGTCGGTGGAACCATCGTCAACAAGGATCAGCTCATAGTGCCAGCCTGTGCCCTGCAGGGCGTGCGAAACTTCAGTGTGCAAAGGAACCACATTGCCTTCTTCATTACGGACAGGCACAACGATCGACAATGTCACAGGGGGAGTCATGAACAGGCCTCAGCTGCATTCGGGTCCGAAAATCGAACCACGAATGCTGCCATATTGCATGGCCATGCGTCCAGTGGGGTCGGACTCTGCGTTCATGGTGGCAAAAGGCTTTACACGAAATTCATTAATCAGTGGCGACTTCTGCCGATCAGCCGATGTGTTTCATCCCAGAATCAGATAGGCGAGCAGTCCGGTCTGGAGCGATGCGAGAGTCCCGGTGACGGGAGCCAGCAGGCGACTTTGCCGATGCATCATTCCCAGCAGCACGGCCATCACGACAATCGTGCCGGCGACCTTTAGTTGTACGAACAGTTGGACATCACCGCTTCCCATCCGAATCAGCCAGCGTCCCAATGGATTTTCCTCCATAAATGGAAGTTCTTCACGGTAACGCACTGTCAGCCAGATGTCGTAAATCGAAACAGCGGCGATCAGTACCCAGCCCAGCGGAAACCAGAGTCGCCAGCGACGGAACTCTTCAACCATCACACCCATGGCTCGTATTCCTGTCCGAGACAAACCGACGTTTGCTTCGGGGTCAGGTGGGTGCCCCGAAGTGCGGCGGAGAGCGACATGAGAGGCATGTCGCTGCGGCACGTCGATGGGGAGGGGTGAACGCAAAAGGCGGGCCAAATCCCGAAGCCGACAATCTGAACATGCGGATTCCTCATCAAATGTGTTGACTGCAACTGTCACATGTGCGGATGACAGGCAGCGATGCTGATTCGCGGTGCACGCTGTTGCTGCGTATTCCCTCAAACGCGAAAATCGAGGGGCGGCGACCGTCGGGGACATGGCGGTGAACCGTGCAGCAGTTCCCGCAAGTCGAGCTGGGCTGCTGAGTTTTCGTTCAAATGTGCACGGGATCTGCGGGATTGCAGTTGAATTCCCCAAACCTTAAAAAACTCCCGAAGTCTGTCAGCTGTCAGAACCCTGAATTTTTCGGAGTCAACCCGTGTTTTCATGCCCAGGCTGGCTGCGTTCGCAGCGTTTCCTGCTGAAACTCATGTGCCTGCTTGCTGTGCTGGAGTGCGTGGGGATTGCTTTGGGGATCCGATGGGCAGTGAACTGTCGCAGGGCCACGCAGTCCCGTTTTTCTGAGCGACTGGATTCGAATCTGGAGGAAGCCGGTTTAACACAGCCCGCACCGCGACCTGAATTGCGGGATCCGGCAACAACGATCACTGCCGGGGTTTATGTGGACGAGATCAAAGGCGTTTCGATCCGAGATCTGCAGTGTCAGCTTGGTTTTACCATCTGGTTTCGCTGGCCAAAGTCTACTGGGCTAACGCCGGAAGAGATGCTTGATTTTTCTGTGGTGAACGGGCGGATCGAGTCGCGGGAGGTGGAGGAGCAGCTGCAGGTCGACGATCACTATTACCTTCGCTGTCGCGTCGTTGCGGAACTCACTGTGCGCTGGGAGCTGGATCGATTCCCGCTGGATCACCAGCAGATCATCCTTGCTGTTGAGCATGCTCGCAAACCACAAACCGAACTGCAGTATCAGGCCGATGCGAAGAACTGCAGGGTGAGTTCCCGTGTTGCCATCCCATTGTGGCAGGTGTCAGGTCTGAGTGTTTTTGAGAAGCCACATGCATGGCAGACGAGTCGTGGAGATCCGCGTCAGCTCGATGGAAAAATGGTCAGCTGGTCTCAGCTGCGGGCGATTATCAGCCTTGCTCCGCGCAGCTGGGGATATCATCTGAAGCTGTTTCAGTGCACGTGGATCGCCGTGGCCATAGCACTCGCTGCGCTGCTGGTCCCGCCGCAGTTCGTCGATCCTCGCTTCGGCCTTGGTGTCGGGGGACTATTTGCCGCCGTAGCGAACTCGTGGGTCACGCAGGAGTTGATTCCGGACACAGGGATCATGACACTCGCAGATCTCATCAACTTTGTAAGTACGAGCCTGATTCTGCTGACCATTCTGGTGAGCATTCTGTCGCTGCATCTGCACGAAACTTTCGGCCAGCAGTCGCTTTCAAAGTATCTCGATAAGGGGTGTTTTCTGCTGCTGGCGCCGGGTTACCTGCTGTTTCAGATCCTGTTGGCAGCGTTTGCTGCTGGCTGATCATTCCGTTCCGCAAAACCTATCGCAGAGTGCATGCCTCCCCAATCCCGCGGTATCAGAGGCCTATGATCCTCGATGCCCGCCTCGGCGAACGACAACGGTATCGAGCAGTGAATCCAGTGCAAGTACCGTCCGCCAGGGCGGGTCTGAGTACAAGTCTGCAGGTCCGCGATCAGCGCACAGACTTCAGAGAGTCACGTGACGAGGAATGGCAGATCGCGGAGTGCAGCTTCACACTTCACTTCAGTCATGACTGAATTGGCGATGAAACACTCGTCATGTGCCTCGTGGTGGGATGACGAAACGGTGTGAATGCGGGCGAATTGGGATGTTTTCAGTTCTGCCTGCCAGTTGACAGCTCTCACCGCGATCCCTTGTGCAGGGACTGTTGGTCTCTCGCAAAGGCGCAAAGACGCAAAGGAAGAACAGAAGGTTCAAATTTCCAACATTTCCAGCTTTGCGCCTTGGCGCCTTTGCGTGATGTAAGAGTTGCTGCAGCAAGATGCCAGCCGGCGCGTCTGCTTGAAATCCGAGAGACGATCTCAGGTGTCCTTAACACCGTTTCGTCATCCCAGCCTCGTGGTGCATGTCCGGAAAATCAGCCTCAGTTGGTTTGGGGAGTCCCGAAAACACTACTTGTGGACGCAGCGTCACCAACGAGACCATCAGTATGCCTCGCGACGTGCATCAGAGCCCCTTTTTGAGTTGATTGTCCTGATTTCCTCGGTCTGGTTCCTTCTTTGGCTTACGATCCCAGCTCTGCTGGTTGGCCTCAACATCCCTGCCCGGATCGACCGGTATCGACTGACCGCGCCGCCGCATCACACGTTCCAGACAGGCAATGGTTGCGGCGTCCGGGCGGAAATTGCCTTCGCGGTAGCCGTGGGCAATGATCAGCGGGGTCCAGCCCCAGCGATTTGGGCGATTCCACACTTCCGGCTTCATTCCCTGCTGATCCAGGAAGTCAATCAACAGCGGCCAATTCTGATAGGCGGCTCCGTGCATCGCCGTCTCGCCGTTCTCATCTGCCACGTTGATGTCCAGCCCGAGCTGCTGCAGCCTTCGCAGTACCTCGATGGACTCCGACTCCGTCCCGGCTGCTTCGAGTCCGCTGCCCAGATCCCCTACGCCGGCAGCCGCCAGCACAGCCGTGGCTCCATCCGCATTTGGAATCCGAGGATCAGCTCCAAGTTCCAGCAGCACCTCAAGCAGTGCCATGTCTCCTGTCTGCGCTGCCAGCACGAAGGCCGTACAGCCGGTCGTGGTGAAATCGGCAAATCCGGACTGTCCTCGCCTGAGACGCAGATTGACGTCTCCACCCTGACTCACCAGCAGACGCACAAATCCCAGCGATCCCAGCTGACCAGAACCAACGGGTGGCGGATCGCCATCGCCGCGAACCGGACGGCGGACCGCCACGACGGCGTGTAAGGCACCGTGGCCTTTTGGTTGAGCATTCGGGTCAGCCCCCGCATCAAGCAGTGCAGCGGCTGTCTCGAAATGCCCATTTTCCACGGCCAGCAGCAGTGGGTTTGGCCCGAGAGCTCCCCTGTCCGTTTTGCGAGGGACGTTCACGTCCATACCGTGCCGCAAAAGCAGTTGAGCGGTTTCGGTTCGTCCTTCGCGCACGGCGAAGAAGAGTGCATTCCAGCCCGCAGGTGTTGCAGCCTGCAAGTCTGCTCCGGCATCGAAAAGCTGCCGCACCACCGCAGAATGTCCTTCTGCCGCTGCCCACATCAGAGCTGTCTGCTGTTTGTGTTCGCGAGCGTTCACGTCTGCGCCCGCCGCCAGCAGTGCATGTACGGCTTCCTCGCGACCAGCACGCGACGCCAGCATCAGCATTGATTCGCCGCCGGACGTGGTTACATCCACATCCGCCCCGGCCTGCAGCAATAACTCCACCAGCCCGCCATCGCCATTTTCACACGCCAGAGCCAGCGGCCGCACACCGTAGCGATTTTCGGAATCGACCGCGGCGCCAGCCTGAAGCAATTGTTCCGCCCGTATTCGCTCTGAATGCAGCACTGCCCAGTGCAAAGCGGTCATCCCGTCTGCCTGAGCGGCATTCACAGCCTGACCGGCCTGGATCAGACTGGCCATCCGTTCCCAGTCACACGATTCGGCCGCGTCCGCCACATTGGCGGTCGCAGCGGCTGCATTCAGTGCCGCCGGTTCATCGGCGGCCAGCGGAACGCATTCTGCGTACGGCGCGGTCGTACATGATACCAGCATGTATGTGACTTTTCGCAGAATTCGCATCAACGTGCCTCACCTCTGAACTCAAACCGCAACGGGCTCAAACAAATCATCCACCTTCCCATGACTGTCAGCAAAGCTATCGAGGCTGATGCCAACCTTATCAAGCAGCGTCAAATGCAGATTGGCCAGCGGCGTTGGTTCTTTGAACTGCAGATGCCGGCCTCCCTGCATGCGACCGGCGGCGCCTCCTGCCACGACGATTGGCAGATTCAGGTGATCATGCAGATTCGGATTCCCCATCCCGCTGCCGTACAGGTACAGGACGTGATCCAGCAAACTGCCTCCCGCCTCCGGTGTCTGCTGCAGGCTCTGCAGAAACTGAGCGAACAGCGACGCATGAAACCTGTTGATTTGTGCCACCTTTGCAATCTTCTCAGGGTCGTTTCCATGATGGGTGAGTGGATGATGGGGTTCTGCGACGCCGATTTCAGTATAAGTTCGATTGCTGGTTTCGCGGGACATCTGGAAGGTGATCACGCGAGTCAGGTCGGCCTGCAGAGCGAGTTTCTGCAGATCGAACATCAGCTTCGCATGTTCGCTGTACAGCGCCGGAACACCGCGTGGCCTGTCGAGCTCCGGCAGCTGATCATCTGCGGTGGCACTCTCAGCGCGCTGAATGCGACGTTCCACATCCCGCACCGCAGTCTGATACTCGTCCACACGCTGCTGATCGGCAGGTCCGAGTGTCTTCCGGAGTCGCACAAATTCGTCACGGACGGCATCGAGCAGGCTGGCCCGCCGCTGCAGGGTCGCCCGCCTCGCTTCGGATTTTCCGCCCTCCCCAAACAACTGTTCAAACACCATCCGCGGATGGGGTTCGGCAGGCAGCGGGGTTGTTGGTGATGACCAGGACAGGCAGTTCTGATACACGCAGGCATACCCGTTGTCGCACTGCCCCACGGCTGCGATCAGATCCATCGACATTTCCAGTGATGGCAGCGCGGTTTCACGCCCGAGGGTTGAGGCAGCGATTTGATCGACCGTCGTGCCCAGATAATAGTCGTTGCTCTCAGTCCGCTTCGCCCGAGCGGCGCTGAGAAAAGAGGCGTTCGATGTCGCATGCGTTCCTGGCCAGGCATTCCGCAGTTCCAGACCACTGACAACTGCAATCTGTTCGCGCACCGGAGCAAACGGTTCCAGAATTGGGGGAAGCGTGTCCAGCTTCGACTGGTCCGCTGGAGTCCACCGACTGTGGTCGCAGCCCATGGGGATATAGACAAACCCCAGTCTCCGCAGACGATGTTCGGCCGCTGCTGTTTGTGACTGGGCGGTGACGGCAGGCACCATGGCATCCAGCAGCGGCAGGCCCAACACGACTCCCGCACCACGTAGCAACGTTCGTCTTGGAAGATGTTTACGAAACATAAACCTGGATCACTCCTTCTGCCCAAACGGTACGCTTTGCACAACCGCCCGCACGAGGGCCGAAAACCGATAGTCCTCCGCTGCCGACTGGCGAACAATCTGCCGCACCGCGGCACCATCCTCCGGTTCCAGCCCGCGTCCCAGACCGTAGGTGAGCAGCTTTTCTGTGAGTGTTCGCACAAAGAGCTCGGGTCTTGCCAGAAGGGCTTTCTCGAGACCATTCACTCCAGCAAACGGCCCCACACCTGCCAGCCCACCATCGGCCAGCACAGGCCTTTCAAACTCCTGATCGCGCCAGCGACCGACAGCATCATATTGTTCCAGCGCCAGCCCGACAGGATCAAGCCGGTCATGACAGATCGCGCACGCCGAATTCCGGCGGTGCACTGCCAGGCGTTCGCGAACCGACAAACCGGCTGCCACCGTGTTGTCCTCCAGATCAGACACTCCGGGAGGTGGTGGCGGAGTTGCCGCGCCGAGCAGATTTTCAAGCACCCATTTGCCGCGAATGACTGGTGATGTTCGGGTGGCATAGGATGTGACCATCAGCATACTGCCCTGTCGCAGGAGTCCACCGCGCTGCCATGCTGGATCCAGCACCACACGCCGGAAGTGACTGCCTGCCACATGCGGAATGCCGTAGTGCCGCGCCAGCCGCTCATTCAGCCACGTTGTCGATGTCGTCAACAGTGACAGCACACTGCGATCCTCCCGCAGGACGTCCAGAAACAACAGCTCCGTCTCACGGCGAAACGCATCCTTCAGATTCTGATCCACGTCCGGGAACAGTCGCGTGTCCGGAGCAATCGTCTGCAGATTCCGCAGATACAGCCACTGGTCCGCAAAGTTCTCTGCCAGCGAGTTCGCTCGAACATCCGCCAGCATTCGCGACGTTTGACGAGCCAGCTCAGTCGCGTCTGACAGACGCCCGGCTTCTGCCAGCGACAACAGTTCTTCGTCAGGCAGGCTGCTCCAGAGGAAAAAGGAAAGCCGTGAAGCCAGTTCTGGATCGGAGATCGCCGTGACCTGTTCTGCATCGACATCCTGTTCCACGCGAAACAGAAAGTGGGGACTGGCGAGAATTCCCGCCAACCCTCGCTCGATCCCGGCTTCGTAATCCTGTCCTCCTGCGGACGCCTCATGGAACAGTTTCAGCGGCATCGCCAGATCTTCTTCACTGATCGGGCGACGATAGGCTCGTCGCAGCAGTGGTCTGAAGACCTGTTTCGCACTGGACAGAGCCTGGTCCGGCGTTGCTGGCATCGCTGTCAGAACCCGACGCCGACTTTCGGAGTCGCCGGAGGCAGAATTTCCGACAGGACCATGAATCACCAGTTCGGCCAGGGCCGGGGCAAGTCTGGGGTGGCGATAGAAGTTGAAGTGCACATTGAGCGGCTGGCGATCAGACTCGATCAATGCCCGCCCCTGCTCGACAAAAGTCGCGGCCAGCCGATGACGACCGGCCGTCACATGGAATGACGCTGTCAGGTCGGCATCCACCGAGCGATCATCCTGTCCGGTCGGCGGGCGGGCAATCAGGAATCGCTGCACGCGGTGGCGATCCAGCAGCACATCCAGGCTGTGGCGACCATGGAGCCCTTCGATCTCATCATTGCGATCCCGCATCAGTCGCAATTGTACCTGATAGGTGCCGGTTCTGGGAAAGTGCCAGTCGATGACGAGGCCACCGCGAGTTCCCGGAGGCGCTCCTTCGGGACGCATGTGATCCTGAGTCAGATCGCCGGATACACGGAACGTTTCGCCACCGGGACTGATTTCGGGACGTCCCAGGGCCATGCGGCTGATTTTTTCCGCCGCAGCGATGTAACGGTTGAGCAACGCCGGGCTGAGCCCGGTGACTGTGATATTGTCGAAGCCGAGACTGGATTCGTCTGCAGGCAGCAGCGAGACGGCGTCAATTTCGATGGCGAGCAGATCGCGGATGGCGTTGCGGTATTCAGTTCGCGTCAGCCGGCGGAGCGTTTCGGTTCGACCAGCGAACGGGTGACGGGCTGCGAGCTGATCCAGTGCCGTGGTCAGTGATTCGATTGCCTTGCCGGACAACTCAGGATCGGGTGGGGGCTGGGAGGCAGGTGGCATATCGCCGTTCTGAAGTCTCCGCAGCACTTTTTCCCAGATTCGACGATTTGTGTGAGTCGATTCGGAATTCCATTCCGGCAGCTTCAGGTCCCCCGACGGCTCTGGTCCGCTGTGACAGGCGCTGCAGTGCTGGTGGAGCAACGTCTGCAGGGGCAACGAACGCGCGGAAGGCTCGTCCGCACGGCTTTGCTGAACCGCCAGAAAGACGCAGAACAGGGTTGTGACTGGAAAAAACGTTCGGCTGAACACAGTTGTTGTCCGGTTCGGCAGATTTGGTGCGTTGGAGGGTGAAACCGCAGTTGACCGGGCTGAGGATACCGTTGAAGCGGCCCGGTTGAAAGGCTGTTCAGGGAAACCCGGCCGCAGTTGCCAAACGGGTGTTGCGATCGTCAGACGTAAACACTGGGAGGACCGGGCTGGAATATTTCAACGGTGGAAAAATGCGGCAATTGGAATGCTTCAGCTCTGTTCAGGCCCAATCCGACGGCAAACAGCCTCGTCGCCTGCGTGTGTCCGATTTCGCTCGACATCGTTAAAAAAGTCTTGAGTTCCTCCGGAATCGCTTGACGGCATCCATGCCCCACCTTTCCGAATTCTCCTGTGAGGATTTGCAGATCCGCCCGTTGCTGGGTAAATTCGGGTCAAATCCCATCCCTTACTTCTCCCAAAAAAACGCGCGGTGTCTCGATGGAACTTGCAGACCTTGCAGCCGCTGGTCCGTGGGGTCACCAGCATCTGCTGGAGCTGGAAAAACTCACGGCCGCGCAGCTCAACACGGTTTTTGACCTTGCAGATCGGCTCAACGACGCCACATCCGGTGGCCGCGAACGGCTCAACCTGCTCAAGGGAATCGTCGTTGCGAATTTGTTTTTCGAAAATTCCACGCGTACCCGCACCAGTTTCAGCCTTGCGGCCAGACGTCTGGGAGCAGACACGGTCGATTTTTCTCCCAGCTCCAGCAGTCTCTCCAAAGGCGAGACATTCATCGACACGGCGATGACGATCGAGGCGATGGGAATTGACCTTGTTGTCTGTCGTCATCGAACACCTGGCGCCCCGCACCTGCTGTCCCGTCACCTCCGCGCCGGTGTGTTGAATGCGGGGGACGGAACGCACGAGCATCCCACTCAGGGGCTTCTGGACATCTACACGATTCGCCGGCATCGGGGACGCATAGCAGGACTGACAGTGGCACTTGTAGGTGACATTCGTCACAGTCGCGTCGCTCGCTCGAACATCCACGGTCTGGTCAAGCTCGGAGCACGTGTGATTGTTTGCGGTCCATCCACACTGGTTCCTCAGGAGATTCGTCAGCTGGGTGTCGAGGTCGCCTGGAACCTCGATGAGATCCTCCCGGAGGTCGATTGCGTGAACCTGCTTCGAGTCCAGTTTGAGCGACAGCGTGGCGCGTTCTTTCCCTCGATCGCCGAATACGCGACGCTGTTTGGTATGAATGCCGAACGCATTCGCCGTGCCCGCCCTGAACTGCTGGTGCTGGCCCCCGGCCCCATCAATCGCGGTGTTGAACTGACGCCCGATGTCGCTGATGGCCCGCACTCAGTGATTCTTGATCAGGTTTCCAATGGCCTGCTGATTCGTATGGCCTGCCTCTCACTTCTCGTCCGTGAACGACAGCTGCAGGGAGCCACGCGATGAATTCTCTTCTCATCAAAGGCGGGCATGTCATCGACCCGGCTTCCGGTCGCAACGAAATCGCTGATCTGCTTGTCCTGAACGGTTGCATTGCCGCCATCACCCCAGTGGGCGTACAGGGCCCTTCCGTTCCACCGCAGACAGCCAGCGTGGATGCTTCCGGACTGATTATCAGTCCGGGTTTCATCGACCTGCATGTGTCGCTCCGCGAGCCCGGGCACGAAGAGGATGAGTGCACTGCCACTGGCACTGCCGCCGCGCTTGCGGGTGGCTTTACGACGATTGCCGCCCAGTCCGATACACTCCCGGTCGTTGACTCCCGCTCGGCGGCAGAGTTTATTCGCCTGCAGGCCGATCGCGCCCGCCACTGCCGTGTTGTGCCCCTCGGGGCCGTCACAAAAGCTCATCGCGGAGAAGAGCTGGCCGAAATCGGACAGCTGGTGCTTGGCGGAGCAGTCGGCTTTTCAGATGCCGGTAACCCGGTCGCCAACGCCGAAGTCATGCGCCGGGCGCTTGAATACACGCGCATGTTCAACCGTCCGATTCTGCATTTGGCAATCGTCCCTGAACTTGCGGAAGGGGGCGTCATGCACGAAGGCGTCCAGTCCACTCGCCTTGGCCTTCGCGGGATTCCCGCTGCCGCCCAGGATATCATGACCGGCCGTGATCTGGCTCTGGCAGAACTCACCGGTGGCCGCATTCATCTTATGTGTGTCTCCACCCGCGATTCTGTCAACCGGATTCGACTCGCAAGGCTCCAGGGACTGCAGGTAACCGCGGACGTCACTCCACACCATCTGCTGCTCACCGATGACGTCATGCAGTCCTTCGATCCGATGTTCAAATGCACCCCTCCGCTCCGATCCCGCGACCATATCGATTCACTCATCGGCGGTCTTCGCGACGGCACCATCACTGCGATCTCCTCAGATCACCAGCCCCGGGCACTCGAAAAGAAACAGGTCGAACTGGACGCCGCCCCCTGCGGAATCTGTGGACTGGAAACAGCTCTCTCGGTCTGCGTGAAAGCGTTGATTGTCCCGGGACATCTGTCGTGGATTCAGCTCCTGCACCTGCTCACTGCAGGCCCCGCAGAAATACTTGGGCTCGACGCCGGCACGCTGCAAATTGGTCGCCCTGCAGACATCACGCTGATCGACCCCGCAGCCACCTGGACCGTGGACAGCACACAGTTTCGCTCCCGCAGCCGCAATACCCCATTCCACAACATGCAGCTTCCAGCCCGCATTCGCGCGGCGATTGTTGATGGTGAAATCCGCTATCAATGTCCGGAGTTGCAGTTGTCGGCAGGCACGTGAGAGAACGGATTCATGACACTCATCAACTCCTCACTCCTGTTCGGACTTGTGCTGGCAACCGTCCCGGTTCTGCTGCACCTGATCATGCGAGCGAAGCCGAAGGTGATCGAGTTTCCGGCCTTGCGGCTGCTGCAGGTACGGCGTCCGGCAAATGCGCGTCGCATGCGTGTCCGCCAGCTGCTGCTGCTTGCTCTGCGCATGCTCCTGATTGCCGCGCTGGTGCTGGCCTTCGCCCGTCCGTCGCTCCCGGCCGCTGATTATTCACTGCAGTGGTGGGAATGGGGTGGCCTTGGAATCTCGACATTCGGTGCTCTTGCAGCATGGCGATGGCTGCAGCAACGCGGTCGATCGTCTGCAGGCTCGGTGCGAGGACAGCAGGAACAGGGCCTGCAGCGGGTGTTTTGCCTGCTGGGAGGAATGATTGCCGCAGTGATCCTGACAGGACTTCCGTGGGCCATTCGTGTCCGGGGTGAACTCCTGTCACCGGGGACAGAAGGAGCCGAGGACATTCCGGTGGCGGCCGTGTTCCTGTTCGACAACAGCGTGAGCATGAGCTATCTGAACCAGAACGCCACCCGCCTCGAACAGGCTCGGGAACTTGCCCGGGAACAGCTGGAGCGGTTTCCTTCGCGAAGCGTGGCGGCTGTGTCCACGCTGGATTCCGCTGAGGACCTCGTTTTCCAGGCCGACCTGTCCAGCGCTTCAGCAAAGCTGGAAGGCATCGCCAAGTCCGCTCTCCCACGAAAACTCAACCCCCTGCTGCGGTCTGCAATTCGCGCCCACGCCGAGCATCGCAGTATGGTGCAGCAGGAGTCCGGTACAGGCCCCACCGGTGACCTCTATTCCCGCGAAATTTATGTGTTTTCTGACTTCACAACTGCCGCTCTTCAGCTCCCCGACGAAAGTGGCCTCGCAGACCTGCTGAAGCAACACGAGTGGCTTCACATCTACCTCGTGGATCTGGCGGTCCCAAATCCCCTGAATGCAGGCATCTCAGAGCTCAGTCTGTCAGACGACGCAATCACTCCCGGACTCAGGCTCGACCTTTCACTCACTGTGCGATCCGTTGGCGCTGTCCCTGCATCGGCGACGATTGAAACCAGTCTCATCAATGCCACCGGTCAGGAGACGCGGATCGGGACTGCGGCGGTTGTGAAGCTGGAGGGCGGCGAAACGCAGGTGCTCACCAGCATTGACGTGCCGACAGGCCTCGAACAGCTGCAGGGCCTTGTCCGCATCAACTCGGAAGACCCACTGGCTGCGGACAACGTCCGCTGGTTTTCCTGTGGCGTCCTTCCCACTCCCAAAGTGCTGCTGATCTCCGATAAGCTCGATGAAACACTTTACATCAGGAACGCACTCCAGCCCGAAGAACGAGAGCGAGTGGGCATTCGTACGTGTGAGTGTCGCCAGATCACAACCGCAGAGGCTGGAGAACAGACATTCAGCGGTTTTAACGCGGTGATCGTGTCCGGTCTTCAGCGTCCCGACGATTCGCTCTGGGCGGCGCTCGGCAAATACGCAGGGTCCGGCGGCAGCGTGCTTGTCGTGGCAGGTTCCGGAAGAATCCAGGCCCCCGCATGGAACAGTCCCGCGGCCGGTCGACTGCTCCCCGCAGTACCGATCACGGCAGTGAAGTTTCTGGACGCCACATCCAGTCTGCAGGTTGCAGATTCGGGGCATCCGGTCACTCGCAGTTTTGCTGCTGATGAGTCGCTGCGGGTCGGGCTGGGTACAGCGGCATTCGAAAGATGCTGGGCTGTGGAACCAGTCGATGGAACTTCACTGCTGCTTGCCTTTTCCGATGCCAATCGTCGTCCCGCATTGCTGGAACGACGCGTTGGCAGCGGCCGCTGTCTGCTGTTCACGTCGGCCATGGACAATCTGACGGACGGTGGCAGCAGGTGGAATAACTTTGCTGCCGAATGGAGCTTCGTCGCACTTCTGGAAAAATTGCTTCTGCACATGGCTGGCGGCAGCGAGTTTCGCAGGAATTTCGTGGCAGGTGATCTGGTGGAACTGCCGCTGCCCGTGGATCAGCGATTCCAGCAGTACCTGCTGCAGCGACCGGGGCTGGGACAAACCCGAGGCAACCTCGATGCCGGCCAGAAGAGCCTGCTCGTCGATGACGCTCGCGAAGTCGGGCATTATTCCGTTCGCCCCTTCGAATCTGCCGCCAGGTTTTCTGCAGCCTTCGCCGTAAATCTTCCGCAGGCCGAAACGGACCTCACGCGAATTTCTGAGGAACAGCTCACGGAATTGTTTGATTCCGACCGCGCCGCAGTCATCCGCACGCCCGAAGAACTGCAGCAGGTTGTTCGAACTGGACGACTCGGCATCGAAGTCTTCCCCGTACTCCTCGGACTCCTCCTCCTGCTCCTCTCAGCCGAACACCTCATGGCAAATTATTTCTACGCCGAGCCAGGAGAGAGAGAGCCTGGCAGTCCTGCGGGCTCCAGCCAGCCATCAATTCGCCAAACCGCGAACCCATGAACGGTCAGAAAACTGAACACTGAACACTGAACACTGAACACTGAACACTCAAGGCTCCCGCATGAACACAGTGACGACAACCGACGGCATCCCAATTCGCGTGCTGGACCTCCGGCCGGGGTCCGGCGAGCGGCTGCTGATGCTGCACGGTGTCGGGCGTGCGGGCCGGACATTCTCATCGCTTGCCTGCCTGCTCCCGACTCGATTTCATGTGAAAGCACTGGACTTCCGCGGGCATGGGAGTTCAGGCCATGCAGATGGGTGTTATCGCATCTGTGATTATCTGCAGGACGCACTGGCCGCCATCGACGCCGAGCCAGGTCCCGTGGTGCTTTATGGACACTCTCTGGGTGCTCTGGTCGCAACCGCAGCAGCATCCGCGCGTCCATCCCGTGTGACAGCTGTCATCCTTGAAGATCCGCCGTCACCGGGGTTCTGGAAGACGCTCTCGGAAACGATATATCAACCGACATTTGAAGCGATGCAGCGCTGGGCAGGTCGAAAAGACCTGTCAGTGCGACAACTGGCGGAGCAGTTTGGCAGTGAGGTGGTGAAGAGCTGGCCGGACGGCCGGGTGATGCGGATCAGTGATGTGCGCGACGCCGTCTCGCTGCGATTCACAGCCTCCTGCATTCGTGACCTGGATCCTCGAGTCATGGCACAGATCCTGGCGGGTCGCTGGCACGAGGGCTATGACCAGGAAGCAAGTTTTTCCGGAGTGACCTGTCCTGCACTGCTGCTGCGTGGCGATGTGTCTCGCGGTGGCATGCTTTCTCAGGAAGACGCGGAGCGACTGCAGGGACTGATGCTGGACTGTCTGCGGATTGACTTTCCCACTGCCGGGCACCTGCTGCACTGGCAGGTGCGGAGCGAGGTGGCCGGGCACACAGGCACGTTCCTGGAGTCACTCTGATGAATACCTCCGGTCGCCATCCGCTGGCAGCCGAGTGGGATCTGGATCCCAGCTGCATTTATCTGAATCACGGCTCCTTCGGGCCATCGCCGCGAGTCGTGCGTGAATCGCGGGAGCGATGGAGTCGCAGGCTGGAGCAGCAGCCGATGCGGTTCTTCTGCCGCGAGCTGGAGGATTTGCTGGACGACACGTGTGCGGTGCTGGCAGGATTTCTGCATACCGATCCGCGAAGGCTGGTGCTGGTGGACAACGCGACCGTGGCGATGAATGCGGCAGCAGCCAGCGTGTCTCTGGCACCGGGCGACGAAGTGCTGCTGACAAACCACGAGTACGGCGCTGTCAAGAACATCTGGCAGGCCCGCTGTCGTGCAGCGGGTGCGAAGATGACATTCGCGACGCTTCCCTTTCCGCCAACTCCATCGGAAACTGTTGCCGCGCTGGAAGCAGCCATCAGCCCGACCACTCGACTGATTATTGTGAGCCATGTGACGTCTGCCACGGCGTGTGTGCTCCCCGTGCAGGACATCTGCCGGATGGCTCAGCGAAAACGCATCCCTGTCTGCATTGACGGCCCGCACGCACTGGCACTGCTGGATGTGCGGCTGGATGAGATTGGCTGTGATTATTACTGCGCAAGCGGTCATAAGTGGCTCTGCGGACCATTTGGAAGCGGATTCCTGTGGGTCCATCCGCGACAGCAATCTCAGCTGGAGACGCCCCTCGTAAGCTGGGGGGGAAGCATCGCCGGCAAGCCAGCATCGTGGAAGGACGGCCTTCAGTGGCTGGGTACTCGCGATCCAGCCCCCCTGCTGGCTCTGGCGGACGCCGTCCGTTTTTTCACGCCGGATGTCATTTGCGAGTATCGTCGGCATTCGCGTGAGCTGATTGCGGAGGCTCGAAGATCGCTGCTTGAACTTCCCGACGTGGATGTCTTCTGTACACCGAACGAGAGCGACTTTGTGAGTATGGCGGCGGTCGAACTGCCGCAGACTCGCAGCTGGCAGCCAGGCTATCATGGCCACCCGGACGCGCTGCAGACGGAACTCCGTGAACAACATGGAATTGAGGTACTCACCGGAAGCTGGAATGGGCGCCGCTTCCTGCGATTTTCGGCACACCTTTACAGCACGATCGAGCAGTTCCAGACGTTTGTGAGCGTTGTGAAGAGCAGGCTGCAGAAGGAGTGAAGAGTAACCGCTCATGCCACAGCGAGCCTCCGGTCCCGAACACGGAACCGCAAAAGATTCTGCTTGTGGCTGTGTCGCGCTCAGGTCCACGTCTGAATCCATTTTTTGGTCTCTTCACTTGGCACAGCGGGTGATTGTCGCTACAAGCGTGCAAGTCTTTTCTCCCAATTCCGCCACATGGAGTCTCAGCGTGTCTGCTGCCGTGTCCGTTGCCACACGAGTTGCATGGCTGATGTCAGCCATGGTTACTCTTTGCCTTCCCGCGTTTGCTCAAAACCCGCAGATCTCCTCTGCTGATTTGCTGCTGCATCTGCCCCTGCGGACTGACTATCGTGAGTCGGTCAGCGGGCGTGTATTGCCAGGGACTGCCGATCGCCCGCAGCCGGCCGACGGCGCAGCATTTCCCAGTGGTATGCCGCTCACCATTCCAGCGGACACCCTGAGTTCGCCGGGAACCGGCAATTTCACCGTCACCGTGTGGCTTCGCGTTCCCGAGAATGGTTCCGGTCACACCGGTGATCTGCTCTGTCAGTACGACCCGGTTCGTCGCCGCGGCCTGCATCTGACTCTGAAAACATCCACCGGAGTCACGTCCTGCCAGTCCAATCTGCGGCATCTGCAGTTTGGTATTGACGATGATCGTGGCGGTCGCTGGGAGT
>Ga0172376_10002433_pt1 | contig 22781 bp, 23 predicted proteins | sample Lak35m_FD_121114 | JGI IMG/M metagenome (GOLD analysis project Ga0172376, IMG submission 121114) | Freshwater microbial communities from Kabuno Bay, South-Kivu, Congo - kab_092012_35m | ecosystem: Environmental > Aquatic > Freshwater > Lake | place: Democratic Republic of the Congo: South-Kivu... | reverse complement strand
TCGCTCACTCCATCACCCTTGGGCTTACAGTCCTTAACATCATTACGCCACCTGACAAACTTGTTGAGCCCGTTATTGCCGCCTCAGTCATTATTGCGGCTCTCGGTAACCTCACGAAGACACTTATTCACTTACGTTGGCAGATTGCACTGGTATTCGGTCTTATTCACGGGTTTGGATTTGCGAACGTTCTTGCTGACCTTGGGCTCCCATCCGAGCAGCTAGCCGCCGCGCTACTCGGGTTTAATATCGGAGTTGAACTTGGACAGTTGGCGATTGTTACTCTGTTCTTCCCGCTCGCCTGGAAACTCCGGGCGACATCGTTTTATCGCTGGGGATTTGTGTTTTCGGGGTCGATTGCAATTGCAATACTTGCGCTCTATTGGTTAGTCGACCGTCTTCAATGAGTCTAGCCAAATGCCTCCGAATGGGGAGTGGGCGCACCACAATGTCAATGCAATGCACCGACTTGGGGAATTAGACGTCTCTCTTTCGTTCCACGCCACAAAAACCGAGCCTGCGAGATGGCACGGTAAGTGCTTTGAAGGAGCGAGGAGAAATCAAATTATGGCAAGCCTTCTTCGTTCAGCAATGGCCGCCGCTGGGAAACGTCCGCCGAGTGTGGACGAGGTGATGGGACTTGCGGCCCATGGCGAGGTCACGCCGCTTAGCCACTATCGGAAGTTTTGGTCGTGGCTCTCGGCCCAATCTCCCGAAGCCATGGAGCGGGCCCGGGCTGAGGCTGATCTTTTTTTTCGTCGGGTAGGCATCACATTCAATGTCTACGGTGATGAGCAGGGCACCGAGCGTCTGATTCCTTTCGACCTAATTCCAAGAATTCTGCCCGCCTTCGAGTGGCAGATGCTGGATCGGGGCCTGCGGCAGCGTGTCACGGCCCTGAACCGTTTTATTCATGACATCTATCACGGTAAGGAAATTCTCCGCGCTAAGGTGATCCCGAGTGAATTAGTCCTACAAAATTCCCAGTATCGGGCAGAGATGCAGGGGATCAATGTTCCGCGAGACGTCTATGCCCACATCAGCGGCATTGACATCGTACGGGCAGGAAAAGGCGAGTTTTATGTGCTGGAAGATAACCTACGCGTGCCGTCCGGGGTCTCTTATATGATCGAGGACCGTAAGGCCATGATGCGGCTTTTTCCAGAGCTCTTTGCGATGCATCGGGTGGCGCCGGTCGAACACTATCCCGATATGTTGTTAAAGCACCTACGTTCGGTGGCCCCTGGAGGCGTGAGCGAGCCAACTGTAGCGGTGCTGACACCCGGCAGTTATAACTCGGCTTACTTTGAGCATGCCTTTTTAGCGCAGCAGATGGGGGTGGAGTTGGTCGAGGGCCAGGACCTATTTGTCTCGGAGCAGCGGGTCTACATGAAGACTACCCGCGGGCCTCAGCGGATTGATGTGCTTTATCGCAGAATTGATGATGACTTTTTGGATCCGCAGGTCTTTCTGCCGAATTCAACCCTAGGAGTCAAGGGCCTGATGCAGGCCCTGCGGGCCGGCCGCATCACGATTTGTAATGCGCCGGGTACCGGAGTCGCCGATGACAAATCAATTTATCCCTATGTGCCGGACATGATTCGTTTTTATCTTGGCGAAGAGCCACTTCTGGCCAATGTGCCCACTTATCTCTGCCGTAAGTCCGATGATTTAGATTACGTACTCGATCACCTAGACGAGCTGGTGGTCAAGGAAACTCACGGCGCAGGCGGCTATGGCATGTTGGTGGGGCCCTGCGCTACTCAGGCGGACATCGAGCGATTCAGAGGATTGCTGATCAAGAGCCCAGAGCGCTATATTGCCCAGCCGACGCTTGCGCTGTCGACCTGCCCCACCTTTGTAGCCTCTGGGGTAGCGCCTCGGCATATCGATCTTCGGCCGTTTGTGCTCTCTGGCGAGGAGATATCAATCGTTCCAGGAGGGCTTACTCGCGTGGCGCTGCGCGAAGGCTCGCTGGTGGTAAATTCTTCTCAGGGCGGCGGCACCAAGGACACCTGGGTCCTGCAGGATTCTGTGTAGGCCATGCTGAGTCGCACTGCCGACAGTCTTTTTTGGATGGCCCGCTACATTGAGCGGGCCGAAAATACCGCGCGGCAGTTAGATGTGCAGCGTCAGGCAGTGCTGCTGCCGAGTGCGTTTGTCGTTCAAAACGCGACCTACGAACAGCTTCTGCATGAACTAGTCTCTGATCCCAATAACCCTTCCAGCATTCGCAACAGCATTTCTGCGGCCCGCGAAAACTGCCGCGTTGCACGCAATTCGGTCAATACCGATGTCTGGGAGACCGTCAATGCCACCTGGCTGGAATTGCAGTCCTTACTGACTCAACCCGCCTGGCATAAAGATCCCGGCGAGTTTTTTGAGTGGGTCAAGACCCGTTCACACTTATTTCGTGGGGTTGCGATCGGCACGATGCTCAAAGATGAGGCCTTCCACTTCATGCGACTGGGCACCTTTATCGAGCGGGCGGATAGCACTGCACGTATTCTAGATTCCAAATTTGATTTTAAAGCTGCTGAATTCACAGACAGCATCCTCTCTGATGCGGGCGGCGATCAGCGGGTGGACTATTACTATTGGGCCTCGATTCTGCGTGCGGTCTCCGCCTTTGATATCTACCGTCGGGTTTATCGGGATGTGGTGTCCTCCCGGCGCGTGGCAGAGCTTTTGATTCAGCGGCCCGATATGCCACGGTCGCTACTGGCCTGCTTAAATGAGGTCTGCATCAATCTGGATGCGGTTGGGGATCGCGGCAACGAGTCACACCGTCTGGCCGGCAAGCTGCGCGCGGACCTCCAATTTCTAAGAATTGACGCTGCGTTTGAGCAGGAAATCCACAGCTTTTTGCAGCGTTTCGTGGAGCAGATATATTATCTTGGTGTTTGTATCAGTAACGAGTATCTCGGACACGAGCGGCAGAGGTCGGCCGCTTAAGCACAAGGACGGTCTATGACTTATTGCGTGGGAATGCGTTTGAATGCGGGGCTGGTATTTCTGGCAGATAGTCGATCAAATGCCGGGGTCGATCATATTTCCACTGTCCGGAAAATGACAGTATTTGAGCGGCGCGGCGATCGCGTCTTGGTGCTAATGTGTGCGGGCAATCTAGCGGTGACTCAGTCCGTCTGCCAGTTATTGTCCGAGCCGTCAAGGGAAGAGAATCTCTGGTCGGTGACCTCAGTTGCCAAAGGGGCGGAATTAGTGGGCGAGGCAGTCCGTGAGGTTTATCGCCGTGATGGCGGCTCGATGCAGCAATTTGGTCTCGAGTTCAATTGCAGTTTTATCCTCGGCGGGCAGATTGCAGGCGAAGACTGCCGATTGTTCAATATTTATTCTGCGGGCAACTTCATTGAGGCTCATGCAGAAAGTCCGTATTTTCAAATCGGAGAGTTCAAATACGGTAAACCCATTATTGATCGGGTGATAACCCCAGAGACACCATTAGATGTTGCTGCAAAGTGCGCACTGATATCCATGGACTCTACCTTGCGTTCGAACATTTCGGTAGGTATGCCGCTTGATCTATTGGTTTATGAGCGTGATTTGTATGAGGTCTCAAAGTACGCGACCATCACCTATGAAAACAATTACTTCAACTCAATACGCAGTTTCTGGGGCCAGGAACTTCGCAAGGCTTTTAATCAAATCGCCAATCCCGATTGGGAATCCATGCCCACTTCAGAGTCCTGGCCGGTGTTCGAGAAGCACATTCGAAGCCAGGATCAGTAGCGACTCCTTTACAAAACTTTCGTAACCCGAGTTCGGGGCGCCTTAGTCAGTCCCATGGTTTGCCGGTCAGAAGTCGCCATGCGTTTTTATAAGCAAAGGCATGCTGTACCTCTCTAGGCAGATCACGCACAATTCGCTCGAAATTCGCAACGCGCTCACGCAAGAATCCTGGTAAGGGTGGCCGTCCGGTACCGAAGTCTGTCGCAAAAACAAAGCGGTCATGAAACTCAGTGAGGATCAAGCGCCACTCAGGCTGCAAAGTATCGCTCTGGCCCGAAAAGTTGGCCGCCCACAAAACGGTATCTCCTCTCAGTAAACTTGTATTATTTGAACCCGCGCATCGATACTCTCGATTCGGCCACCCGGTTGAGAGATCCCAGTGCAAGTTTGGAAATTTTTCAAACATTAACTTAACCTTTTGCGGGGTAAAGCCCCTTTGCTTCTCCGGGTGCCTCAATTGACCAAAATGCGCCACCACCAAACGTGCCTTAGGATAATGTTCGAGCATTTTCTCGAGTTCAGCCAACGACTCATCTTCCGGTTCTAGATGAATCACAAACGGTATGCCAGTCTCATGCGAAAGGCTGAATGTGCGGTGTCCATTTGGGCTTGTTAGAGGAATAGAGTTATCCCGATGCTTATGTCCCGCCGCACACTGATGGCTGGAAACGTAGTGTCGGAAATCTAATTCTCCGATCAAAGCGTAACGACCAGATCTAGTTTGTTGTTCCAACTGCTCAATAAAACTGCCTGTGCCATCTTTCTGCTCCAGCCAACTCTGATTGGTACCCCCATTAGTCGTTGGAATAAATCGATCCGGATACCGCTCTGATAGCTCCAGTATGTAGGCGCTCCAACGGTATCCTGTAGACCCATCTTGCTTTGTCTGACGACCATCAGCAGCGATCAGAGCGATCCCCAACTCGTCCACCAAAGGGAAGATTCCGGGAACAAAGCCTCTTACGGTGTCCTCTGACCAACTGGTCTCCATGTCGATCTTGGGCAATTTCCCGGCATCCAGCAGCGACTGAACTCGAGTGCGCCACTTTAAGTGCAGCTGTCGGGCTTTAAGGCTTTGGGTCTGCTGGTCAGATTTGGTCAGGGGGACAAGTCTCTGCTCTGAGCTACCCTGAGCCTGGGCATAAACAAAGAAAAAACTCAACGACAAAGCAGAAAAAATTCTTGCGTACATTCGACTCGCTCCTGACTATGTTGATGCAGCACCTAAGCTACATGTTAACCCGACAGATCATGGGCGATGAAAGGGGCTACCGGCCCGCTGCAACTAACGTAGAATCAGGAACCAGACCACAATAGCGTGGACGATGGCGCCCAAGACGGCGGCGCTTCCCATATCTTTTACTTTCTTCGAGAGCGGGTTTATCTCTACAGAAATTCGGTCAATCGTTTTCTCGATAGCTGTATTGAGGAGCTCTGTGATGATGATCAGCAATAGACTGCTAATCAGCATGGCCCGCTCAACACCCGAATCCCCTACGATTAGGCCGGCAATCGCAAGGATGGGTAGAAGAAAAATTTCAACCTTGATAGCCTCCTCTGATCTCCAGGCAGCACCAAAACCTTCAATCGAGTAAATCAGTGCAGAAACCATCCGGCGTCGAATGACGCCGATGATCTGACTCAACATAAGCACTCCTTATAAGCCGATTCGATAGTGAGATTCTAGTCGTCGGACCCGCTGACCGCGAGGCTGTCATTTAAAGTTCATGCGCCTGTCATCTGGGCGTCAACTCTCAGTCAGATGATTAGGGTCCATGAAGCCAAACGAGCTGATGGAGTTTGATGAAGTTCCAACCCGCTATCGGGCGATTTGGATATCCGACATTCATCTGGGAACCTCTGGTTGTAAGGCCGAATTTCTTCTGGATTTTCTTCGCTGCAACGAATCCAAGCATCTCTATCTTGTAGGCGACATTATCGATGGCTGGCAGCTAAAGAAGGGTTGGTACTGGCGGCAGAGCCACAACGATGTCGTGCAGAAGATCTTACGAAAGGCCCGAAAAGGAACAAAGGTCACTTACATCGCCGGCAATCACGATGAGGCGTTACGTCAATTTCTCGGTATGGCCTTTGGCGACATCCAGATTTTGGATGAGACCACCCACACGATGCTTGATGGTCGTGAACTCTGGGTCACTCACGGCGATCTTTTTGATGGTGTGATTCGGCATGCGAAATGGCTTGCTTATCTTGGTGATAGTCTCTACACAGTGATTCTCAAGATGAATCATTATTTCAACCAAGTCCGACATCGGTGTGGCCTGTCATACTGGTCGCTCTCACAGTTTCTGAAGCATAAGGTTAAGAACGCAGTTTCCTTTATTTCGGATTTTGAAGAGGCCTTGACAGCAGAGGCGCGCCGCCGTGGTTATGACGGCGTTGTGTGTGGGCATATTCATAAGCCAGAGATCCGAGAGATTAATGGGATCTTGTATTGCAACGACGGCGATTGGGTTGAGAGCCTCTCAGCCTTGGTTGAGACGAATACCGGCGAGTTAAAGATCGTCCATTGGCCTTATCGAACTGCACCCGAGCGGCAGAGTCTCCCTCATGCGATCGCTGCCTAAATTTAAAGGCCTAGGGGTGACCACGGGCCCTGGAGAGCAGCCATTCATCGTTCTATGAGGCGCTCGATTCTTTAAATCAAAAGAGGGACTTACGCCGATGACAAAGCTAGCAATTCAGCATTTTCTAACCGCCGATCAGGCTGCGGGGTTCACCCCCTCCTGGGTCTCGCCCGCCTCTGCCCCAAATTTAGGTGTCGCGAGGGAGTCGCGTTATGAGGTAAGCCTTGCCTATTCACAGGATGACGTCCGTGAGGCGCAGCGCCTTCGATATGAGGTATTTAAGCAGGAGTACGGGGCGAGCTTTCTCGGCAGTGCTGCAGGTCTCGACACAGATAGTTTTGATCCCTATTGCGATCACCTGATCGTTCGGTTTAAGGGTACAGGCGAGGTTGTCGGCACCTACAGGATATTATTGCCGGAGCAGGCACGCCACCTTGGCCGCTACTACAGCCAGAGTGAGTTCTTCATGACGCGTATCGAGAGACAGATCCCGGACCTTGTGGAACTGGGTAGATCCTGCGTCGATCCCGAGCATCGCAATGGTTCGGTCATTCTGCTGCTCTGGTCTGCAATTATTCGCTACATGCGTCATCATCACCGGCGCTACCTTATTGGTTGTGCAAGTGTGAGCATGCGGGATGGTGGAGCGCTAGCCGCAAGCCTCTGGGATCGATTTCGATCAACGTCAATGGTAGACCCTCTGCTGGAGGCCTTTCCAAAACATCCCTTGGCACTCTCTCGGTTCCCAATTGATGCGAATGTTCAAGAGCCGGCACTGATTCGCGGGTATTTGAAAATTGGAGCAAATGTCTGCGGGGAGCCGTCCTGGGACCCCGATTTCAATACGGCCGACTTTTTGTTATTGATGGATCTTCAGACCATGCCCGCCAGATACGCCCGCCACTTTGGGTGAGGACAGTGCTCTCTAAGGCTATGGGGTATGAAATTAACATTCATTTTTAAGCGCACTTGATGGCCCCTTCGAGTGGATTGGGGCCTGGCTGAGTCGCCCGAGCCACGGCATTGCCGAGTCACCCCAGATCTGTAGTGTCGGCGCTAGCTGATCTCGCTCATCGATACAGCCGAGGCGAATATTCATAGTTTTTGGCTCACCATCGCCCTCTGTAGCCCAAAGTTGGCTACCGCATTGCCCGCAAAATGCCTGGATCCGGCGATTGCCGCTGTCGGCTACCTTGACGTAATGAGTAGGTTTACCAACAACCGTGACATCGCTAGCCGGAGTTGGTAAGACTGCCCGAAACGGCGCGCCAGAGAAGCGCTGACAATCGACGCAATGACAAACAACGACTCGTGCCGGATCAATAAGCGCCGTAAAGGAAACAGCACCACAAAAACACTGCCCTCTTACCCGCATCGGAAATCCTCTCAAAAATTATTAAAACGTCTAAGACCTTGAATCCCGCGTTCTGCGAGCGACTAGGATCCTGGGTGGACTTCTTCTCAGATCAACTCTTCTTTTTTGGACGCCCACTCTTGAGTTTCTTCAGGTTACTAACCTGACGCTTCAAGGCGCTTAAGCTGCTATTTCCGATCAGAAACAAACCAACCCTAAGAAGCTCGGTTTTCTTAACCTCAACACCACTCTTGGTAAGCAACCTTTTCGTGTTTACGAGAATCTGATATTCCGCCTCAGGAATTGTGAAACTATCACGCACAAGTTTCTGCTTGATGGGCCTGGCCGCAGTGACGCTGCTGATTTTGAGTGGATCTTTGGTCTTTGCGGACTTAGTCACTCGCTTTTTGCTACGCTGTGTCTCCCCGGCTCGTTTCGGTGCGGCTTTTTTCTTGGCCGTCTGCTTCTTGCGAGTAAGTACTTTTACGGCAGGGACTGCTGCTACAGCAACAGGAACTGATTCATCGGGACCCGCAGTGTTCATAGGACCTCCTATTCTTAGTAGTCCCTCGATTTTAAACGATATAAATCGTTTATATTTTTGCAGTGCAGAAAGGCGTTTTATTGGCTTTCTTGATACATTTCAGGAGAAACCATCGACAATGAAAATGGCGATGCACTCAGAACATTAACGGTGACTTGTACTGCCCTCACATCCTGATTTCCAGGCACAACCAGCTGGTAGAGATTTGATACCGATTGCCCCCGAATTGTAAACGGCTGTCCAAACTTAAATTCATGACTATCACCACTAATAAGGAGCACAGGACGCCCAAATTTCTGACTTCGGGGAATAATGGTGTCGCCTACACTTGCCTTAAAACCGGAATAGCTTGGAAACTGACTAAACCGTGACGCACTCTCGAGAACGTCTGCCTGAAAAGCAATAACAATAGCCTCTAAATTCTTACGTTCTGCCAAATCAAAAGCAGCATTAATCCATCTAGTATTTGCTCGATCACGATCAAAGAACTCAGCCACAGCTTTTGGGTCACGGCTTTCAAAATTATTGTTACTACCCACAATATGAACAGTTAAAAAGAGGATTGAGTTTTTTTGCCATCTTCGATTTTCAACAAATTGAAGAAACTCCGGCTGCTCTTGGGGTTGGGTCGTCAACTGCATAGGACGCTTGCCCATTGAGCTTGACGAAGGGAAGAACACCGATCGAAGCCGGGTGAGGCGCTCTAGTGGATCATAGCCGCCATTGCTATTTCGGTGACAGTCCGTCCACTCATTATCCCCCGGGGTGTAGATTACGGGTCTATCGTAGAGGCTAAAGTGATCGCGCTGCCGAAGAAATTCCTCGTCAGAGCAGACCGAGGAGCCTGACTTTATATCGCCTACATGGATTGAGAATTCATGAGGAGATTTGTTAATGGTAGAGATTAATTGACGATAGCGAACGCCAGCGGAGTCATCCTTGCCATAGGGTAAGTCACCCAGCGCAATAAACGTCAATTCCGATGCCGATAGAGCGACAGACCAGCCGAATATGAGAGGCAGAAGCCATAACTTCATGGTCGCCTTAGGTGGCCCATCGTCTGCGAGGAAATAAATCCAAACGCCAATAGTCATTCGTTAGCCCAAAGTATTAACGGCTTGTTGCAAGTAGACAGAGTGGCGCTAAAAGATTGCACTTTCTTGACAATGGAGTGGACCTGAATTCCCTTCGAGACCCAATCCACGCGGTGCGCAAGTACTTGATTGAAATATTTGTAATAAATGCGTCACAGAATCTTCATATCGTGAGCGCCTAATTCTTAGAATGAAAATTCTAGCGTCAAAGGTCCTCGACCTTTATGAGAATCGTGGTTCACTTCAATATCAGGGCGAGGCTCTTGATCAGCTGAGCCATGGCTGGTTGTGCGCTAAGAATGCTCGTATGAGCTCCGCATCGTCCTCACTTTGTTTGGCAGCGTTTCTCCATGATATTGGCCACCTCTTTGATGCGCGTGAGACCCCTACCCTCGAGGCTGTCAATGACCTTCACGAAGTGCGAGGGGCTGACTATCTCAAAGCAGGCTTTTCGGAGGCAGTGACGGAGCCGATTCGAATGCATGTACAGGCTAAACGCTACCTGGTTGGAACAACCCCGGGTTACCTTGAGTTACTCTCAGAGGATAGCGTTCGAAGCCTTACGCTTCAAGGCGGCCCGATGCTCTCGGACGAGCGCCAGCATTTTGAAGCTCATCCGTATAGCAAGGACGCGATTCGATTGCGGCTGTGGGACGAGCAAAGCAAGCAGCAGAACTTAGTGTCCGTTTCAAAAAAAGAGATGCTCTCTGATCTACGTCGATTAGTTACTGAGGTATGTAATTGATGACTTACCCATCGATTGGCCTTCATCGCGTCTCAAAAACCTTTTTGCGTCGGAGTTCGTCAACCACCCAGGCCTCCGACTGTCAGGTATTGCGTTCCGTTTCCTTTCAGATTCTGCCGGGAGAGCGTGTGGCGCTACTTGGTGCATCTGGATCAGGAAAATCTACGCTTATCAGGCTTCTCTGTGGTCTCGAAGTGCCAGATTCAAACCAAGGTGAGATTTTAATTGAAGGCGTTCCCCTCTTTAGGGCTGGATGCCGGACGAGCCGTAGCGCACTAGGGCATGCCCGAGCCGCTACAGGAGTCATATTCCAACAATTTAATCTGGTAGGGCAGCTCTCGGTCCTAGAGAATGTGCTCGTTGGTCAATGCGCGTCACTCGCCATCTGGCGCGCCGTCGGTCGTAATTTCTCCAGAGATGCTCTCGCGATTGCTTTAGATTGCCTCGAGAAAGTGGGCTTGGCAGACAAAGCGGATCAACGTGCATCCACCCTATCTGGGGGCCAGCAGCAGCGCGTGGCAGTCGCCAGGGCGCTGGCAAAAGGCTCGAGAATCATACTGGCTGACGAGCCAGTAGCTTCTCTTGATCCTGCATCTTCCCAGCGTGTAATGAAGATTCTGTGCGATCTTGCAGCCCAATTTGGAATCACTCTATTGGTCAGCCTGCATCAGACAGGGGTCGCGAAGCAATTCTGTTCACGCGTCATTGCTCTGCGCCAGGGAGAATTAGTTCTCGATTCTCCAACGACTGAACTCTCAGAGACCGTACTACGCAATCTCTACGGAGTCAATGCAGAGGAGCTCTTGACCACTTCTTCGGGCGGTTTTGATGTTGTTGATTCAGAAGTTCTAAGTGTTGCTTAACTGTAAATTTAAAGGAGAGTTTTGATGACCAAAAATCTTGTGCGTTTTCTTGCGACGATGCTACTTCTCGTAACAGCCCCCTTTGCTATTGCAAAAGAGATTTCATTTGGAATTATCTCAACCGACTCAGCGGCGGCGCAGCGCGACCGCTGGGAGCCGTTCTTTCGCGATATGGAAAAAAAGACCGGACTTACTGTGAAATCATTTTACGCGTCAGATTACGCCGGCGTAATCGAGGCTATGCGTTTTAATAAGGTGCAAGTAGCCTGGTACGGTAATAAAGCAGCTATGGAAGCCGTAGATCGAGCAAACGGAGAAATCTTTGCGCAGCTCATGTATGCAGACGGAACCTATGGATATCATGGCTTGCTAATTACCCACAAGGATTCGCCATACAAATCCTTAGATGATGTGTTTGCTAATGGTAAGAACATCAATTTCGGGATCGGAGATCCAAATTCGACCTCGGGCTTTTTGGTGCCAACCTATTATGTATTCTCCCAACGTAAGGTCGATCCACGTGAAGTCTTTAAAACCGTGCGAAATGGTAGCCATGGTGCCAACATACAGGCGGTGCTCGCTAAGCAGCTTGATGTTGCCACCAATAACACGGAAGACTACGGCCGACTTGAGGCAACAAAGCCGGATCAGGCCAGTCAGATTCGGGTGATTTGGAAAAGCCCACTTATCCCGAGTGACCCCTTCGTTTGGAGAAAAGACCTCGATTCCGCCTCCAAAGAGAAAATCAGAGATTTTGTTCTGAATTATGCCAAGACAGATCCTGCTGAAAAGCAGATTCTGAAGAATATATACAACTATGGTGGATTCAGAGCCTCTACTAACGCTCAGCTTAATCCAATTCGGCAGCTCGAGCTATTCAAAGATAGGCGCAAGATCGAGTCTGATTCGGCGATGTCCGTCGCAGAGAAAACCGTCAAACTCGCAGAGATTGATAAAGCTTTAGCTGCTATTAAGTAGTGTGAAATTAACACCCACAGCAAATTCCCTGGCGCTCGTGGAGACACGAGCCCAGGCGCAACGAAAGGGACTCTTCTATTATCTAAACTGGAGTGTCATTTTGTTGGTCTTGGCCTGGGCATGGCACGGAGCAGAGGTCCGTCCTTTAGATCTCATACGATATTCCGACAATATGGTCACGCTTGGGAGAGACTTTTTTCCCCCAGATTTTCGGGACTACCGTCTCTACGTGACGGAGATGATCGTAACTATCCAGATCGCGATATGGGGTACGGTCCTTGCTGTGCTCGCGGCAGTTCCTTTCGGGTTGCTGAGTTCGGCTAATTTGGTTCCCGGATGGGTCTATCAGCCTATACGACGTCTCATGGACGCCCTACGTGCCGTCAATGAAATGGTCTTTGCCCTGATCTTCATTGTCGCTGTCGGACTCGGGCCCTTTGCTGGAGTAATGGCTTTATTTGTACACACCACAGGGACACTCGCGAAGCTGTTTTCGGAAGCAGTTGAGGCTGTTGATCCTCGGCCTATTGAAGGAATTCGCGTGTGCGGCGGGGGAAGACTCACCGAAGTAATCTTTGGAGTCATCCCGCAGGTACTTCCTTTATGGATCTCGTTCTGCCTGTATCGATTTGAATCTAATGTCCGCTCGGCCTCAGTTGTGGGGATGGTGGGCGCTGGAGGAATTGGGACAATTCTGTATGAGGTGATCCGGTCGTTCGAGTACGCACAGACATGCGCTGTGCTTATTATTTTAATTGTTTCGGTAAGTGTAATCGACCTCACCTCAGCTTATCTTAGAAAATTGGTTACATGAGAAATTGGTTTGGCCAGTAAATATGCAGATAATTATTGATAGTGGCGCGATCAGCGAAATAAAAGATCTTTACCCAGATCGCCGGGCTCTAGTTCTGATTTACAGTCTGGATAATCAGCCACTACTTGAAAAAGTCTCGGGATTACTTGGGGCAAGACTGCTCAGATTTGTGGCCATCAATGAGTCACTTCCCTCTATTGAGTATGTCTCGGCGATGAGAAATCAAATCTGGCAGAGCCTCAATCCCGATAAAACTTTTATCCTCGCTATTGGGGGGGGAACTGTTTTAGATACTGCAAAAGTTGTCCGATTCTCTCCTCCGATTGGGATAGAGTTAGATCAAGAGCTTGACGCACCAGTTAAAAGTGGTCGAAATCCAATTCCTCTTGTACTCTGCCCTACAACCTCTGGAACCGGGAGCGAGGTAAGCGATACAGCGACACTCTGGAATTTTTTGGGGGGGTCGAAGCACTCCTTTTTCGGACCCGATGTAGTTGGCGATATTGCGCTAATCGATCCTGAATTGACGATGACTCTCGGGCCAATCGAGACTCGCAATGCAGCAATCGATGCACTCTCCCATGCGCTGGAGTCAATTTGGAATAAGAACCGTAATGACGAAACCTTAAGGCTCGCCATTGAGGCGGCTCGCCTGATTGTTAATGCACTGCCGACTGTGCTAACTGATCTAAAGTGTCTCAAGGGTCGCGAAAAACTGAGTATCGGGTCGCTGCGGGCGGGTCAGGCGATGTCAGTAACTCAGACTTCTCTCGCACATGCGCTGTCCTATGAAGATACGCTCAGTCTGCGGCTCCCCCATGGCGAGGCAGTGGGGCGTTGGCTTCCCGTGGTCTACCACAACGCGCTCTCTTCGGACAAGACAGCCGCACGCGCCCTATCGAGGGCCTTGGGGTCTTCGATTACCTCGGCCAAGGAGTTGGCATTGTGGCTGGAGAGCATGGGACTCAGAACCGTGAACCCTTATCAGTCGAATCCGACAATTCAAAATCGAATGACTCAAGCGTTGTCAAGCACCCGAGGTCAGACCTTCAGCGGAGAGTTGCACTTTGGCTAACAGCATTCCTTATGACATCGTTATTGCAGGCGCTGGCATTGTTGGCTTAGCGCACGCCTACGAAGCAGCCCGAAGAGGCCTCTCTGTAGCCGTCGTCGAGAAAGACTCACGGTGTGTTGGGGCCTCGATTAGGAACTTTGGGTTTATCACCATATCGGGACAGGCGCAAGGCGACACATGGCGCAGAGCGCGCTACTCTCGAGACATATGGAACTCGATTGCACCGGATGCTGGCATAGAGATAGTACATAGGGGGTCATGGATAGCCTGTCAGCGCCCCGAGGCGATTGAAGTTGCGAGAGCCTTTTTGCAAAGCGAGATGGGTGTGGGTTGTAAGCTGTATCAGAAGCCAGATTTTCCTCAGCTTCTCGCAGAGCACCCAGACGCAAATAGTCTCCTGTTAGAGGACATACTAGGAGTGCTACACAGCCCATTAGAACTTAGAGTGGAATCAAGAACCGCAATTGAAAAACTTGCACATTGGTTAGAAGAGAGATGGAATGTGCGATTTTATTGGGATACGGAGGTTCTTGGAACTCGGAACCCGGGAGTGCAAACATCATCCGGGCCAATTCGTGCAGATCGCGTGCTTCTCTGCTGCGGTGGGAGCCTGAGTGGTATCGCAAAAACCGCGTTAGCTGACTATGATATTCAGCTCTGTACCCTACAGATGTTAAGGGTTCGGCCAGCACCAGGATTTCGTCTTCCAGGATCAGTAATGACCGATAACAGCCTAGCAAGGTACTCAGGCTGGGCAGAGCTGCCGGAGGCTGAAAAGCTCAAGGCCTGCATCAAATCTGAGATGCCCGAGTATCTTGAGGCAGGCATTCATCTTATTGCAGTTCAAAGCGCCGATGGTAGCCTCGTATTAGGCGATTCGCACGTCTACAGCGACTCGGAGACAGTATTTTCAAGCGCCGAGGTTGATCACTTAATACTTAACTTGGCGCGTAGTGTGCTCGATATTGGACAGGCAGAAATTATCGAACGCTGGGCGGGAACCTACCCCGTGTGGCAGGGCGGAGACGCGTTAATTCATCGGCTTTCGTCCCGGGAATGCTTAGCAATTGTAACAAGTGGAACAGGTGCAAGCACCGCTTTTGGTCTTGCGAGAGATACTTTTGATATCTGGAGGTAATAAAATGATTAAAGCTGTGATTTTTGACTGGGCCGGAACGACTGTGGATTTTGGTAGCCGTGCCCCGATGGGCGCATTCGTTAATCTATTCAAAGAGTATGGCATCGAGATTACTATCGAAGATGCACGGCGGCCGATGGGGGTCAATAAGTGGAACCATATTGATGAACTGCTGCAGTTTCCCCACATTCAATCGCAGTGGGTCAAGGTCTATGCAAGAATGCCCACATCAGTCGATGTAGACGAGATGTTGCAAGCTTTTACCCCGATGAATATGGAAAGTATTCGGCAATACTCCCAACTAATTCCAGGCGTACGCGAGGTGGTGACCTTGTTGCGGGCTCGTGGCATTCGAGTGGGAGCAACGACCGGCTATACCCGAGAATTGGCTAATGTACTCATGCCTTTAGCCGCAGAACAAGGCTACGCCCCAGATGCATGTGTCTGCGCTGGAGAGACCGAGCAGGGAAGGCCTTCCCCACAGATGGTTGCACAATGTGCGAATCTCTTGGGGGTCTCAGACCCATCAGAGATAATCAAGGTGGACGATACCTTGCCAGGCCTTATGGAAGGAATTAATTTTAATTGCTGGACGGTCGGAGTCAGCGTTACCGGAAATGCCATGGGATTATCGCTTGAAGAGTATCAAGACTTGTCAGACTCGGATCGTGTTCTGAGAGAAAATCATGCGCGACAGGAGTTACAACAGTGTCAACCCACTTTTGTCATCGACAGTGTTGAAAATCTACTGCCTGTAGTCGATGAGATCAATGATCGAATTATTAGCAAGAAGCGGTCGGCAGCTGCATAATTGATTCACCCATTCTCAAACGCTGACCAATCGCCAGATGGGGGTTAAATTCAAATTCAGGGGGCGTAATCATGATAATCGTTGACCCATGCTCAAACCACCCCATCTCGTCTCCTCGATTGAAGCGTCGGTCAGATTCAAAGGTTAGACCATTAGGAGATTTGTAATTTAGGGTCGTGTCAATCCCGTGAATTCGAATACCCGCAACCAAGATCGCCGCTACCGGAATTAGGATAAGGGGGAGACGCGCCTGTCCTATCGTGAGTTCCAATATCGCGCGCTCGTTCTTGCAAAACAGGCTTTCCACTCTCTTTAATGCAATAGGATTGACATTCCATGTATCGCCGGAAATATAACTTACACGCTCAAGCTGCCCATCTTCCGGAGCGTGGAATCGGTGATACATCGATGAGGTAATGCGTATTGTAAGGAAGCGGCCGTTTTGCCAGGTTTTCACGAGGCTCTCCGCTAGCAATAAGTCCTTTAGTGAATATGGAAAGCCCTTGGCTTGAAAAAGCTGTTGGTCTTTAATCAGGCCAAATTCTCCAACAATTCCATCGCAAGGGCTAACGAGAGTGTCAGGGTCGCCACAGATCGGACGTGCCCCAGGCAATAACTCTCGAACAAAGCAGTCGTGTACGCTTTTGAACCTTTTTTTCTGCGCCTCCTCGAGCTTGAGATCTGCAAATAGTCTCCAGAGAAAAATTGACACTCGAACAATCAGTGGGTGTTCTACGCGGCTAAACCTTCCCATAAGCCTTGTGGCAAGCGCACGGGGAATTCGGTTTGTGAGAAGGAAATTCATGTCCTCTAGCAGAAGAACAGTCCTTAGGGTTTTTATAAAAGAAATCATTTGGTCATCACTTCGTCATGTTTGCGTAATACAAATACGGCATCGCAAGGGAGGGCTTTTAAATGGACGGGCAGATTTTGGCGGGAATTACCTCGGCGGCAGTATTGGCAACAGGGCTCTATAAGGGCTATCGACGACTCAAGCTCTCGAGAGCAAAGTACCCCTCGTTGACGGGCCACTCCCGAATGGCAAAGCTCTTCACAGGCTTGATTCCAAACTATGTCTACCCTGAGGATTCTTGGCTTAATCTGGATGACGTACACGAGATAGTCACCACCCGAAGACAATACGCCTTTGATCAACTGGTCTCCGACCTGAGGGACAGGTGCCCTAAGACCCTTGCCGCAACCGACGCCATCGCCCCTCGGATCTCCGATATTCAGTTCACGAGACGCTATCGTGTCCCGTTTCAGTTCCGAAATGCAAGTGTAAAGAAACTCCAGATTGGTAACGTCTGGGAGTCGAGCCACGGGTCTTGGCTTATCGATCTCGATGGCAATCGATACCTCGATGTCAGCGGTTCCTACGGCGTAAATTTGTTCGGTCTTGATTTCTATAAGTCGACTATCAGCGAGGCCGTTGACAACGCGAGTGATCTTGGCCCCTTCCTTGGTGGCTATCACCCCAGCATCGTTCGGGTTACAGAAGATCTTTTGGCGATTTCCGGGATGGATGAAGTCTCTTTTCATATGTCCGGCACCGAGGCCGTCATGCAGGCGGTTCGCCTCGCCCGCTATCACACCGGTAAGCGTCGTCTCGTTAGGTTTTGCGGGGCCTATCACGGCTGGTGGGACGATGTTCAGCCCGGACCCGGAAACCCTATGCCGCCCTCTCGCCAGACGCTTACGCTTAGAGAGATGCATCAGAGAACCCTCGATTATTTGGCGACGAGTAAAGACATTGCCTGCGTTTTGATCAATCCGATTCAAGCCATGCACCCCAATAAAGCTGCCCCTACCGACTCGATGCTGATTGACGGGCAACGACATGTTGAATTTGACCGAGAAGCCTATTCGGTGTGGCTTGCCGCTCTTCGATCGGTCTGTGACGCTCGGGGAATTGTCATTATTCTTGACGAGGTATTTCTGGGGTTCAGGCTCGCCAAGGGAGGCGCTCAAGAGTACTTTGGCGTTCGCGCAGATTTGGTGACCTACGGGAAGACGCTTGGCGGTGGGCTGCCTGTTGGTGTGCTCTGTGGAAAGTCGAGCCTGATGCGGCGATTCAAAGAGAGCCGTCCAGCGGATGTCTGCTTTGCGCGCGGTACGTTTAACGCCCATCCCTACGTGCTTACGGCGATGCAGGCGTTCCTCGATCGAATTCAGAGTCCCAAGATCGAAGCTCTCTACGCTGAGCTGGAGGTGCTGTGGACTACCCGGAGGGAGCAGTTGAACCGCCAGCTGGCAGACCGCGAACTGCCTCTGAGATTCGAAGGAATGCCAACCGTCTGGTCGCTGATTTTTACTCGTCCGGGTCGATATCATTGGTTACTTCAGTTTTACCTGAGGCGAGAAGGTATCGCAATGAGTTGGGTCGGTACTGGCCGCCTGATTTTTAATCTACAGTTCTCCGAGCAAGAATTTGAGGACTTTAAATACAAGCTGATTACTGCGGCATCGCAGTTTCAACAACATGGTTGGTGGGCTGGATCCCCGCAACGCGGGGAGGCTGGGCGAATTCGCAGACGGGTACTAAAAGAGGTACTGATCAATCGATTTAAGAGTGCCTGACATGATTCATTGGATCAATGTACTCACCCTTGAGTAGGTAAATCGGTGAGCGGTGATAAAGCTTCACGTCATGAAACGGATCAGTAAGAATCTTGGCTACCCATGCAAGAGCGTGGGTGATATTTTCATTCTTAACGAGTTGAAGCGCCCTAAACAGTAACCCAGCGACGCCTAGGAAAAACCAGGCCATACCAACAATTCGCAGTGTTGAGTCTTCAAAGGACTCGGGAACCGCCCATGTCACTGCGGGCGGCCATATGACCGCAAAAACCGGTATCGCTCCCCAGATTGAGAGAAGTACGACCTTACGGTGAAGGTTATAGCCCACTTTGATCGCTTCTTTATGCTCATGCGATGCATTATTAACCCGGTCAAACTCCTTTGATTCAAAAAAGAAGTGGCCTATCTGCCGCGTTGTCATAGCAAGTAGCCAGCCGATTAGCGCCGCACTAACGGGGTCAAAAAACAGCAAAATATACGCGGCTAGAAAACTCAGCGCGCTAACAAGGTGTAACGCCTGGTTGATCCGACTTTGATGATAGTAGCGATGATCGTCCCAGCGTTGAACGCGTAATGCAGTAGTAAATTGACTTAGAGTCTTCGGCATTTCCTTCTCCCATTGCGTTGGTGGATCAGAGTCATGTGTCTCAACCCTGATCGTCCAACTATGCCCAGAATGCGTGTCAAATTGATGACATCTCAAGCCAGTGATGCGATAGTTTTTGTTTCTGTCATAAAAAGTTCGTATAACTGTCACAGAACTGCTATCAACCGTCCCTACGATGAGCCGGATGGGAACAATTGAACTTGATGTGGTGTCGTTTCCGGCAAGTCAGCGCCAGATGCGGATTGCCGTTGTTACTGAGACCTATCCACCAGACGTAAACGGTGTTGCGTTGACCCTGCGACGAATTGTAGAGGGGCTCCAAGGACTAGGCCATGACGTCTTTCTCGTCCGACCACGTCAGACAAGCGACACAGAGTCAGGCGGCCCGGCTAACGAGCTTCTCGTGCAGGGAATGCCAATTCCGATGTACCCCGCCCTAAAAATTGGATTTCCCGCAAAGCGAGCGCTCGTCAAGCTCTGGACTGCCCAACGCCCCGATATTGTTCACATCGCGACCGAGGGACCTCTTGGCTGGTCAGCGATACAGGCCGCTAAGAAGCTGAGAATTCCAATGACATCGGATTTCCGAACGAACTTTCATGCCTACAGCGCGTTCTACGGCTTTCGTTGGATGAAGACCACAATTCTCTCCTACATGCGGAAATTTCATAATGCGACACAATGCACGATGGTGCCCACTGAAGAGTTAAAGCAGACTCTCGCGGGTCTGGGTTTTCTTCGACTAGTCGCAATTCCACGTGGAATTGACACGATCTTGTTTAATCCAGAGCGGCGCTCAGAAGCGCTCAGACAGTCTTGGGGTGCGACTGCAGCAACCTGCGTGCTACTCTCAGTTGGCAGGCTCGCGGCTGAGAAAAATTTGAATCTGGTCTTAAAGGTGTTCCAGCAAGCACGATTGCGAAACCTAGATGTCCGCCTTGTATTCGTGGGCGATGGGCCACTAAAAGAAAAGTTAGTGGCACAGTGTCCAGAGGCAATTTTCTGCGGTGTCCAACGCGGTGAGGCGCTTGCGGCCCATTACGCGAGCGGCGATATTCTGTTGTTCTCAAGCCTGACAGAGACGTTTGGAAACGTAACACTCGAGGGACTTGCCAGCGGAATCTCTGTCGTTGCGTTCGACTGTGCTGGAGCGCGCCAATTAATCAGTTCTGATGTCTCGGGTGTCCTCGTACCCCCCCAGGATGAATCCGCCTTCATTGAAAGATCACTGCGACTTGCTACCGATGCGGGCCAAAGGGATCTCTTAGGGAGAGCCGCCCGCCAAGTGAGTCTCGAGAATCAATGGGCCTCAGTTGTGAGTCGAACCGAAGCCGTTATGCTCAAGGTATTAGACATCAGAAACGGGTAGACTAAGACCTGAGAGGCCCCACTAGAAGGATTTACTGTGCTGAGTTATCGGCAAAATTCCAAATGATCTGCCAATGAAGCCGAGGCGTAGACGATTTGAATTGACAGTCTTTGAGGCGGGAAAAAATCGAAAGCTTGTCGGTGAAGATATCGGAGAGGAACACTCACCAGATCTCTTCTTATGTCTTCCGGGGCTACTCGAGACCAGTAACAGTTTTGACGAATTCGTCTCCTATATGGCCCCGCGTGCGCGAGTTATGGTGCTGGATTGGTGCGGTCGGGGCGGCTCTGACTGGTTACCTGCAGCCCATGACTATAAGATGAGTGTCTATCTCGGTGACTTGTCTCTATTTTATACATATGCAATGGGCATCATGAGTAGCCTCGCATTCCTAGGGCACAGCGAGGCCGACACAATAGCAGCATCAAAATCAGCGCGAATTCACCTTGTGGGGACAAGCATGGGCGGCTTACTTGCAGTTATGTTGGCAAGTGGCAAACCCAAGATGTTAGGCAGTGTAATCCTAAACGATATCGGGCCCTTATTGCCGTGGAGCGGTGTATTCGCGCTGATGACAAACATTAGTACTGCGAAGTCATCAAGTCTGAACACCCTTCGCGGCCCTGATCTTGCCAAGCAACTCGATGTAGATCCCCAGTTGCTACGCGCAGTTCGACAACCGGCTCACCTCGATTTGCCCCATGAGAACCGGTTATCCGGTGTCGACTTTAGTGATCGCTTTGCTGCAGTAACCACACCGATTCTCGTACTACGAGGGATGGACTCTGAGATTGTTAACGATTCGGTGGTCAAGCGAATGTTTGAGATTCATCCGCTTACCCGAATTCATGAGTGCCCAGAGAGCGGTCATCCCGTTGCCTATAGTAAAACGGTCTGTGAAGCCATTCGACACTTTATCGGTCTCTAATCTCCCCTGGTTCAAGCTCTGACCCAGAGCCCAACCCTCTTTCGCCTTCCCCATTACTTTCGTAACTTAAATGACGAGATGCCGGCCTTAAGGTCACGGTACTCTTCGCAATCTAACAGGCACGCCTTGCCTAGCCGGTGCAGAAGCGCTTCTGCACCAGTCAGATCGTCTCTGATCAACAGCAGCTCGCCGTAGTACTCCAGCGCACCTCGATGCAGGGGATCCAAGGCAAGGGCGGCTTTGTAGAAAACCTCGGCATTGGTCAGGTCGGGGGGTGATTTCTTGCGCAAACTAAAACCCATCAGGTTATTCCAGTCGGCCGAATGTTTTTGTTCGGCTTGTTTGAGCAAATCAACCGCCTTCTCATACTGTTCAGACTTAATCGCTTCCCGTGCCTGATACATAGGGTGCGTTGGGATGGTCTCTGGATCTGAAACGGTTGAGGTGTCTACGGCGTGCGCGGTGATTGTCACGCTCCATGCAATCAGAAAGAGTAGGCTTTTCATATTAGATATGAAAGGGGGCTTGGCTGAAAAAATGGCCACGCACTCCGGCGTGGCCATATTAATACCCGCATGGGGCAGCTGAATCCGTTCCGTTAGAGCCCGATCACTCCACCATCTTTGCGGGTAATCACGATGGTGGCGGACCTTGGCCGACCGGGGTTGCCATACCCCTGGTTACCGGGCCAAGCACTCTGCGGTGGCACCGATGCGGCCAGAGGCTTCGACAGCTCGCCTGGGTGCTGAATATTCACAAAGAGCGTTCGGCCGTCTGCCGTTTCGGTCAGACCCGTGACTTCCGCCCCGAGTGGAGCGACTAAGAAACGTCGAAGCTTTGCGTCTCCTAGCGCAGCACCCAGAAATGTTTCTTGTGTACCCGTTTGCTCTACCCCATTGACCACCATCTTATTTTTGACGGTGACTTTTCCACCGTCACCAACCTGACCAGGAATAGCGGCGAGCATCATGCAATTTGTCTCATCAGTAAAGGCGCCATCGTCTGTTTGAATCCAGCAAATTCCAGTTGCTTTACTGAACCACAGCCCGTCTGGTGAAGAAAATGCATTCTTTGATGAGAGACCGGATAAATTCGCATCACCCGAATCCTCTTCAGCGCCAAATAGGAAAATATCCCAAGCGAAAGATTTCGCGGTTGCTTTCTGATCAGCTTCTCTAAACCGAATAATATGACCATTTGGGTTTCCCGCGCCTTTGATTCCATCTGGATCCATGTAGGCACGCGGATTTGCGGGGTCTACCTTTGAGGGTGTTCGATTCGCTGCGCTATTGTTAGTTAGCGCAAAGTAGACCTCGCCGTTGCGATAGTTCAGGGCACCCCACTCTGGGCGGTCCATTTTGGTTGCGCCAACAGCATCCGCAGCATGCCGAATATTTACGAGTACATCCGCCTGATTAGAAAACTTGTAGGCGCTGTAATTAGCGAGTCTTGAGTCAGTTATAGTAAGTTCAAGCCACTCACCCCGGCCAGTTGAGTCAAAGCGAGCAGCATAGAGCTTCCCCTCGCTGAGATACTTATCGCC
>Ga0172376_10002432_pt1 | contig 22782 bp, 18 predicted proteins | sample Lak35m_FD_121114 | JGI IMG/M metagenome (GOLD analysis project Ga0172376, IMG submission 121114) | Freshwater microbial communities from Kabuno Bay, South-Kivu, Congo - kab_092012_35m | ecosystem: Environmental > Aquatic > Freshwater > Lake | place: Democratic Republic of the Congo: South-Kivu... | reverse complement strand
GTCGCACACCTTCGTTTAACCCGCAGCCGAAGGCGCAGGCGTTTCCGGTACTGGATGGCCGTTCGACGCCTGCGCCTTCGGCTGCGGGTTAAACGATCAAAGGCCTCATTCATGGCCGCGTGAAGAATAAGCGGACAACCTGATCGGCAAATAGAAAAGCCCGACGGAGTGAATCCACCGGGCTTTCCTTCCTGATCTCGCAGCGCTTTGATCACGCAACGCTGACTCGAACGAACTCAGGCAGCGGCTCCCTTCGGAGCGGGAGCTTTGTCCTCTGCCTTGGGGGCGGGAGCCTTTTCTTCGGCCTTGGGAGCGGGTGCTTTGTCCTCGTAAGGAGGAGCCGGAGCGTCCTCAACCTTCTTCGGAGCGGCGGCAGCCGGAGCGGCATGACCGGCCGGGGCCGAGCAACTGGCTGCGACCGGCTGGCAGCAGACCGGCTCTTCCCTGCAGCCGAACAGGTTCAGCTTCGGCAGCGAGAGCTTCGGCAGAGAAAGTTTCGGCAGACTGAAGCACGACTTCTTTTCTTGCTGGCAGCAGGACACCGGAGCTGGCTTGCACTCGACAACCTGCTGGCAGCAGGACGGCTTCTTCGAGTACTTGTCACAGGCTTCCGCCGACAGACTCAGCAGCGACGCGGTCACCGCCACGGCACACAGAACGACTCGACGCATGGGTTTCTCCCTGAGAAAAAGGCGGCTGCGTGTTTCGTCGCAGAATAAAAAATCGCAGGTCGAGACTTTCTCGATCACGGCGACTGCGACGATTACGCGTTTCGCACTGGATACAGATCGCAGGTTATCCAGAAAAAATGCGTGATTCAAACCTGACTCTGCCTGATGCCGGAACTCGGCGGGAAACAACAGCAGCGTAACAGAGTCGCTGTCCCTGGATCCGGCCGGTCTGTTAGCGTCTTGAGCTGCCGGGCCGAATTGAGATCGCCAGCTTCCGCCGGACGTTTGCCGCCTATGAAATCCCGCCATGACCAGACGGAGCCTCAGCCAGCCGCCGCCGCTGATTCCACTCCGGACAATCCGGGCGATGCCGCCACGCCGATGCTGTCTTCGGTCACAGCCTGGCACGAGGCCGGACACGCTGTCGTCGCTCTGTCGCTCGGCCGTCCGGTTCAAAAAGTCACGATCCTGCCGGATGACCTGCGGCTGGGGCGTTGCGAGTTCCAGAAAGCCACCTTCCGTCCCAGCGAGGACTGGCTGGAACGTGAAATGCTCATCTCACTGGCCGGTGCCGCGGCGGAAGCCATGCATACGGGACAGTATGACTGGGGCGGCGCCTTCGAGGATTTGAAGATCGTGCGCAAACTGGCCCGGCAGCGGGCCGGTGAGAAGCAGGCCGAACGGCTCGAGCGGCGCATGCTCTCGAAGGTGGAGCATCTGCTGAGTCAGGACGCGGTGCTTCGCGCGGTGGAGTTGATCGCGGCGGAACTGCTGCGCTGTGGAACGATCAGCGGCCGGGCGGCGCGGCACTTCTTCGATCAGGCGACGAAGCGGCGCTGAGCCTTCCGGCTGAGTGATGACCTTCAGTCACTGATGCTCACAGGCAGCTCTGACAGTACCACTCGAACAGCGTTCGGAACGGCGGAGTGAATCGTTCGGGGTTTGCCGCGATCCGCTGCCGGATGTCGTCGATGCCGGCGAATTCGACTCCCGCAACTTCGCCAGGATCGACGTCCGGAGTCTGATCCGAAACCGCTCGGTACAGCACCGTGAATTCGTGCGCGGTCTCAGGTCCGGCCGGGAACTTCGCCAGATATTCCAGCGGCGCGGACAGACCGATCTCTTCCTGCATCTCGCGCTGCGCGGACGTTTCATAGTCCTCGCCGGCACTCAGATGTCCGGAGGCCGATGACGTGTAACACGACGGATACTCGTCTTTCGTCGCCGAGCGGAACTGCAGCAGCAACTGTCCGGCGGAGTTGAAGACGAAGATGCTGGCCGCGCGATGCCTCAGTTTCCGCGCATGCACTTCCGATCGCGGAGCTTGCCCGATGACTCGATCGTCTTCATCCACCACATCGAAGATCTCTTCGCTCATGACAGAACTGATGCCTCACAGAGGAACGTGCGGATCGAGACGGCTCGCCGGATCGCTCGGATTCGGCCAGGATGAGTTCGCGCCCGCAGCCGCTCGTCAGTGATCCATCGACCGGGAGCTTCCGCATGTTCGATTACAATCCGCTGGCCCGCAAATGGGGCCGGCTGCTGACGTTCTTTTTTCTCTACATCACCGAAGGCATTCCTCTGGGGTTCACGGCCACCGTGATGTCGGTGCAGATGCGGCAGGCGGGAGTGCCTCCCGACAAAATCGGTTACTTCGTGGGATCGCTGTATGTGCCCTGGGCGTGGAAGTGGATCGCCGGACCGTTTGTGGATCTGCTGTATTCCAACCGGCTGGGACGCCGGCGCGGCTGGATTGTGGGCATGCAGTTGCTGCTCACCGTAACGCTGCTGTTCTGCATTCCGATCAAGCTGCCGGGCGATCTCAGCATGCTCGTCGGAATCATCTTCGTCCACAACTGCTTCGCGGCGACGATGGATGTCGCCATCGACGCGCTGGCCTGCAGCGTCCTGCGTCCGGAAGAGAAAGGACTCGGTAACGGACTGATGTTCGGCGGGCAGTATCTGGGACAGACAGTCGGCGGTTCGTGCGTCCTGTTTCTGGTCAGCGGAATCGACTGGATTCCGTTTCTGGAGAACGGCATCTCGTATCAGGCCGCATACTGGTTCGTCGTCGGGAGTCTGCTGCTGATCACCACTCTGGTAGCGCTGCCGATCCGGGAAGAACCGGTCGAGCGGCCTCAGACGGGAGAGCCGTTGAGCGATGCCATCCGGCAGGTGGCCGACTATGCGAAGACGGCGCTGCGGGCGTTCTTCAGCAGCCGGGTTTCCATCGTGGCGTTGATCGTGGCGCTGCTGCCGTTCGGAGCGCGCGCTCTGGGTCTGGCGACGAAAACGACGCTGCAGGTCGACATGGGATTGAAGGAAGGCGACATCGCAAAGCTCGAACTGCAATCCACCATCCTGTCCGGAGTGTTCTGCATCATCGGTGGTTTGCTGTCGGACCGTGTCGGGCGTTTGAAGTCGATCGCGGTCTATCTGGTGCTGATGGCCCTCCCCACGCTCTGGCTGGCCGCGTCGATGCGCGATTTCGGATGGATCATGCCGGCCGATGTCACCGATCCGAACCGCCCGCCAGTGCCTGCCGATCTGGTCGATCGCTTCTGGAACTGCGTGCTGCTGTTTTCGATTTTCCAGGGGCTTTACTACGGAGCACAGACAGCGCTGTTCATGGAGCTGGTCAATCCGAAAGTCGCGGCCACTCAGTTCACGGCCTACATGGCGTTGATGAATCTGGTGACGGCGTATTCCGCCGCCTGGCAGGGCGCGGCCACTGTGCGCTGGGGTTATCCCGTGATGCTGGTGATCGACGCCTTCACCGGCCTGATCTGCATCGCGCTGTTTCCGCTGCTGCGACGGGATGTTCCCTCGGTGGACAACCCGGTCGAGCCGCACGTGGATCTGCATCCGATCCGCGATTGACGATTCATTCGGAACACCAATGAATACTGCGCGGTATCGGGAGGGCGAGGCTCCGACCGAACCGGAACTGACCCACGGCTCGGCCGGAGCCTCGCCCTCCCGTTCCTGACGCAGATTCTGTCTGCGTTCCGAATCAGCATCAGGACCGCTGAGGTGCCTCTGATTCTCAGGGCGCGGCCGGATTTATGACGGATCCAGCGGCGACCGGTTTCGTCGGAGCACCTGGCAGTGGCAGTTCGGGACTGGCCGGGTCCGGACGGCGCTGCAGCAGTTCGCTGAGCTGGAAGGTGTGATACGGCTGCTCGGCGGCGGGCTTCTTATCCATGCTGGCATTGGCCACCATGAACCGCGTGGTCTTCGGTTCGAAGAGCACGTTGTGCAGGTTGGACTTCATCGCTACCGGGCGGTCCATCAGACGCAGAGCCTGCTCCATCGTGAAGGCGCCGTGATTTGCCTGAGCACGCTTCACCAGTTCGTGGTAACGGTCGCCCGCGGACAGCAGCACGCAGTCCTTGACCGGGGACGGCAGCAGCTCGTGATGCTCGCCCGGCTGCACGAGATAGAACCTGTTCCACGAAGCTTCCATGCCCACGGCCCGGTTCGACTTCGCATCGGCGATGACGTAGTAGTACTCGCAGGTCCGCGGATTATCCCGGAAGGCGGCGACGGCTTTGTCCAGATCGCTGCCGGTTTCCAGGGCTTCCCGCACGAGCAGCGCCATCGGCACGCCCTGCCAGTGACCGAGTCCCCGGCCGCCCATCTCGCCGATGGAGACATGTTCGGCGTTCATCCCCGTCACGCTGCCCACGAAACCGGCATACGACACGTTCACGAAGGGAATGCGGCCTTCCGGTTCGACCACGATGACCACGGCATGTTCCTGCAGGCCCCAGTCCACCGCGTAGTCCAGCACCCGGCCGTGATAGAGCGTGCCATCCTTCGTCGCCGTGCCCATCAGTGCGAAGCCGCTGCAGTGGAACATCTCCGGGATGAAGTTGCAGACGCGGGCGTCAGTCACGGGAATGCCCGCTCCTTCAGCGAGGCCTTCCATCTCTTCCATGTAACGTGCCGGAACGAACGGCTTCTGGATCTCGATGATGGATTGAATGGCGTCCTTCGGCTTGATTTTGATCGGACCGAACTCGACCAGCGACTGACTGCCTTTCACTTCCAGCAGCGTGTGCATGTTGCGGCGAACGCTCTCCTTGAGCAGTGCTCCGTGCTGATAACCCATCTCGCGCGGCGTGCCTTTGAGATGCAGCACGGGATAGCCGTTGATCGTCTCCAGCCAGCCGGCTCCGCAGCGGGCCACGGTTCGCGAATCCACTTTCGGTTCGCCAGCCGGCAGCGCGGCAGCCATCCACAACAGACTGACACAGAGCAGGACGAGCACTGATCCGGAACGCCGCATCGCAGAACTCCTCACGAATGGAACACGAAACCGGCCGCCATACCCGACCGGCTTCGGAACGGTTTCAGGAACAGATCTTTCACCACGGAGACACAGAGGACACGGAGAAGAGCGAAACAGGTGGAGGACCGTCAGAGTCTCCCGGCCGGCACGGTCACCGGCGATTCAGCACGTTCGAGGACGTAGAGCGCGCTTTCGGCCCGCAGGTTGGCCATCCAGGCGCGTTCGCGAGGCTGGCCGCCGATGACCGGCACCTCGCGCACAATGCGGAATCGAAGCTGCCGGACCATGTCGCGGAAATCGAGCATCGACATGAAGTGCAGGTTCGGAGTGTTGTACCACTCGTAAGGCAGTTCATCCGTGACCGGCGCGCGACCGAACCAGGCCACCTGATGCCGGATCTTCCAGTAACCGAAGTTCGGTACCACCACGAGCGCTCGGCGCGAAACGCGCAGCATCGCCGCCAGCACGGTCATGGGATCGCGAACCTGCTGCAGAGTCTGACTCAGCACCGCATAGTCGAAGGACTGATCCGGAATCCCGTGCAGGCCGTGATCGAGGTCCATGCCCAGGACCGGCACGCCCCGCGCGAGGCAGCCATGCATACCGTCCAGATCCAGCTCCACGCCCTGCACGCGGCAGCCGTGTTCGTCGCGCAGCCGGGCCAGCAGACGACCGTCACCACAGCCCAGGTCGATGACCCGTGCGCCGCGCTCAACGTGCCGCATCAGCAGTTCGTCGGTGATGGCCGCCTTGGGATCAGGCAGGCAGAAGCGTTTTCGGGCCATCAATGACTTCCTGGCAGATTCGCCGCAGCAGGCGGCTTATTCAATTCACCACTGAGACACAGAGGGCACGGAGAAGAATAAGGCGATTGGCAAACGAGAACTCACCCTCAGAGCGTCGGCTTTTGCTCTGCAAAAGCACATGCTTTCGCGGAGCGAAAGCCGACACCCGGTAAGAACTCACCTGCCGGTCGCCTCAAACCGGTGACAGGCCGGCAGAATCTGCCAGCCGGTCGGTTTCCATGATGTCGAACAGGCTCCGTTCAAGCCCCGTGTTCAATACCTTCTGGACGTTTCTCTGTGTCTTCTGTGTCTCTGTGGTGAAACTCATCACACACGGTTCAAGCTTCGTCCAGCACATCGACGGCCTGGAACCGCTTGCCTTCCAGCATCTCCAGACTGGCTCCGCCACCGGTGCTGACGTGCGTGACCCGGTCCGAAAAGCCCAGTTGCTGAATGGCCGCGGCACTGTCGCCGCCTCCGATGATGCTGGTCGCTCCGCTGTCGGCGATCGCCTGCGCCACGGCGGCTGTTCCCGCATCGAACGGTGGCATCTCGAAGACGCCCATCGGACCGTTCCAGACGATGGTCTTCGCGGATCGCACCAGTTCCGCATACCTGCGAGCCGTCTCCGGGCCGATGTCGAGTCCTTCAAAGTTGTCGGGAATCTCGCCAGCTTTGACGACCACTTTGTTGCAGTTCGGATTGAAATCGTCGCCGCAGTGGGTATCGACCGGCAGTTCCAGTTTGCCGGCTCCGGACGCCATCAGTTCCTTCGCCAGTTCCACCTTGTCCGGCTCAACGCGACTGCGGCCGGTCTTCCGTCCCTTCGCCAGTTCGAAGGTGTAAGCCATCGCGCCGCCGATGAGCACTCGATCGCAGACCGTCAGCAGGTTCTTGATGACGTTGATTTTGTCGGAGACTTTCGCGCCGCCGACGATCGCCACGAACGGACGCTGCGGTGCGGAGATGGTGTCGGACAGATACTTGATCTCTTTCTCGACCAGAAAGCCGACGACCCTCGGCCGGCCTTCCATCAGCTTCGGCACGAGATACATCGACGTGTCGGGACGGTGGCAGGTTCCGAAGGCATCGTTGACATAGATGTCCGCGAACGAAGCCAGAGTCGAACCCATCTGCTGCTTATCGGCTTCGGGAGCTTTGCGATCTTCGCCGGGATAGAACCGCAGGTTCTCCAGCACCAGCACATCGCCGTCCTGCAGCGCCGCGACCTTCGCGCGGGCATCATCGCCGATGGCGTCGGTGGCGAAGCTCACGGCCTTGCCCAGCAGTTTTGCAAAGCAGTCGGCGGCGGGCTTGAGGCTCATCTCCGGAACAACCTTGCCTTCGGGCCGACCGAGGTGGCTCATCAGAATCAACCGGCCGCCGCGATCAATGATGCTGCGGATGGTGGGCAGCGCCATGCGCACGCGCAGGTCGTCGGTGACGTTCAGAGACTTATCGAGCGGGACGTTGAAATCGACCCGCATGAGGACTTTCTGACCGCGAACTTCGACGTTCGCGATGGACTTCTTGGCCATGATTTCTCCGCGGAAAAAGCACTCTTCACACGCTTCGAGGCGGCGGAATCGTAGGCTGTGACCGGTCCGAAGCAAGCGTCGCCAGCGACGGTCGAGACACGACCGCAACAGATCAACGGAGTTCGCTGCGTGATATCACGAGCGGCGTCTCCGTGCCTTTGGTGAATCCGGCCTCTGAATTCACCACAGAGACACAGAGGACACGGAGAAGAATGAAGCAGGTTGCAGGCCAGTAGAATCCGCCAGCCGGTCAGTTCCGGCGATGGCGAGTTGCTCCTGTTCAAGCCCGCATCCTGCCCCTTTGTGTTTCTCTCTGTGCTCTCCGTGCCTCTGTGGTGAGTTCTTGAATTCACCACAGAGCGGCGACGACTGGCCGACAACGATCAGGCGAAAAAGACGATACACCGTGCGCAGGCATCAGCGAGACATTTCAGGCAGGCACACAGCGCCGGCAGGTTTGTTTAACGCGCCGGACGCACTCGCTGGCGCTTCGAGCTTGTTCAACGTCTCATTCACATTCATGACCACGAGAAGCTGTCAGTCGCGGCTGAAGACCATGATGGTGATGTCGTCGTTCTGGGGCCGGCCGTTGGCGTGTTTGCGGACATCAGCCAGCAGGGCCTTGCCGAGTTCCTCGGCGTTGGTCGGACCATCTTTGATGACCTTGTACATCCGCTCGACAGTGTAAAGTTCGCCGTCCGGATTCATGGCCTCATCGACACCGTCCGTGAAGAGCACGAACAGTTCGCCGGGATTGATATCCCGTTCCAGCACATCGTACGGAAAGCCATCGATCACACCGATCGGCAGTCCCACCGCTTCATCCGGAAACTCTTCGATGGTGCCGTCCGGCTTGCGGATCATGGGACTTTTGTGGCCGGCCATGATGATCTTCATCTTGTGATTCTTCGTGTCGATCGTGATCAGCAGATAGGTGACGAACCGGCCTTCGACCATGTTCGCGCACATGTGCCCGTTGATCTTCTCGATGGCCTCGCCGATGTCGTGCAGGAATGGCATCGTGTTCTGCACGCAACTGGAGATACGGGACATGATCAGCGCACCGGGCACACCTTTGCCGGCCACGTCGCCGAACGAAAGACAGACCAGATCGTCCGTCAGCTTGAAGGCGTCGTAATAGTCGCCGCCGACGGCCTGAGCCGAATCGTACGACGCGAAGAAGTGGTAACCGGGAACTTTCGGCAGATCGGTCGGCAGCAGCGCCCGCTGCACGTCCATCGCGATCCGCATTTCGCCGTCCTGCTTCTGTTTTTCCAGATACGACTTCATCAGCCGGGCGTTGTCGTAGGTCAGCGAAGCCTGGCCGGCGACGGTCATCAGAATGTCCAGGTCGTCGTTGCTGAACTGCGCCAGCGGATTCTGCGTGTCGATGTTGATGACGCCGATCGGATTGCCTTCCTTGTCGAGCATCGGGACGCACATCATCGAACGGATCGACAGATTGGAAATGGATTCCGAAGCGGTGAACTGCGCGTCGTTGGAGGCATCGGCGGAGAGGATACCGGTCTTGTCCGTCAGCACCTTGTTGAGAATCGTGCGGCTGAGACGCACGGTGGCATCTTCGCCTTCGCGGCGGTGCTTGAAGGCGCGCGGCACAATCTGTCCGGTCTGCGGATCCTTGATCATGATGCAGCCGCGATCCGCCTGCGGGAACACGCTGAAGAGCGTGTTGAGAATGACCGGCAGCATGCGGTCCAGATCGGTCTCGCCGCAGAGCGCGCGGCTGATGTCGATGACCGCCTTCAACTTGGCTTCCGGCTGAACCTCCATCAGGCCGAAGCCGGAACCACCGCCACCCCCGGCCCCCGCTCCCATGTTGAGCGTGCCCATGATGGTTGCTTCATCGTCTTCGCCGTCGGACAGATCGACTTCACCGAAACCGAAGTCGTCACCGGCCATGTGCTGCGGTCGCGGCGCTGCCGGCCGCGAGGCCGGGGCCTTCGGTGCTGCCGCGCCTTCGCATTCAAAACGCAGCAGCATGGGACCGAGCTTGATGCGGTCCTGATGCGCGACCGGAGCCTGTTCGCCCCTCGCCAGCTGACGGCCGTTGAGGAACGTGCCGTTGCCGCTGCCGAGATCCTCCAGCAGCCATTGATCGCCTTCATTGAGCAGCCGCGCGTGCCGTCGTGAAATTGTGTTCGATTGCAATTGAACCGTGCATTCCGGATGTCGGCCGATCACGGTCTCGCCAGCACCCACGGGATACGGAGTTGCCTGGCCATCCTGCAGCAGCACCAGCGTTGCCATGTTCAAGCCTGCGATTCAAGACGATGAAAAACGCGGTTGACGAGCCATCGCGCCGCCGGTCCGAGACGGGACCAGCCAGCAGCACTCACACATTGAAGATGTTTTCGACGTTGCCTCTCAGGGTCAGCCTGCCGAGTGCGACAGCCCGTTCCTCGGACCAGCCGCGATCCATCACGAAATCTCTCGCCAGAACCCGCGCCAGCACTCGCCGGTACATCCCGAACTTGGGCAACGCGAATTCCAGTTTATACATATCGCTGTAGTAGCCGATCTGCTTGGTCTGAGGCACTGCCTGCAGCCGGCTCCGACAGTCCAGTTCGATGAAGGCGGGAATGTTCGAGTACCACCAGTGCCCGCTGGTCACGACGTTCGGGAAAATCCAGGCGTAGCTGACCAGCTCCATGTTGCTGGCCTGAGCGAGCACGGAAATCGGGAACGTCACCTGCGGAAACGCATTGAGCAGTTCCCGGTACTGAATCAGCGAAACGCGCTGATCGAACAAGTCCTGCCCCTGATAGACGCCGGCTTCGTACACGCGCCGGTTGACGCCGATCATCAGATCGAACGGCAGCCGGTATTCGACGCAAAACTCCGCCAGAGTCCAGAACACAAAGCCGCTCAACGTGCGCAACTCATCCGCCGTCGGCTCCGCACCGCCAAGCACCCGGCTTATTACCGGCTGAACCGCGGAATCTTCGACTCGAACCGGCGAAAATGTCGGAGGAAGAGAAATCGCACAGGCCCGCACACCATTCTTCGCGAAATGCTGAAAGAGATTTCCAATCGCGGACCGCAGGCTGGCGGCGTCGGTGAAGTTCACTCCGCTGGCTCTGGCCAGCCGTTCGCGAGTCGCCGGTTTCGCCAGATGAAAGACGAGGTCGTCCGTTCGCAGACAGGGAATGTAGAGCGACGTGTCGAAGCCGGTGAGCGGATCGTCGAAATCGTTGGTCAGGAAGACCTTTTCCAGTCGGCTCTGTTTCAGAACCTGCTGCTCCCAGTCCGGTTCCGCCATCTTCGCGGCGGCGGTGTCGTACAGCGTCTCCCAGTTGGACGCGGTGATCATATCGTCCTGGAAGCCGAAGAAAGCGCGGGACAGTTCCAGCAGCCAGCTCACCTGCGTCGTGTTCTCCAGCGCGCCGAGCTTCTCGACGATCCGCCCGACTTTTTCTTTCGGGCTGATCCCCGGCTCTTCGATGTATTCCCTCGGCAGACCGGCTGAATGAGCCAGTTCGGTGTAGTAGTGGTAACCCATGATGTCCGCGAGCGTCCGGGACGCGGCGGCATGCGGATTGATATGTGTGTGCGGGTCAATCAGGACGAGCGCTTCCAGCTCGCCGAGAATGCGTTGATACAGCGCGTCAGACACCGGTCAGGCTCACAATCGGCAGGAGGCAATGAAGTCGAAGGTGCCCGGCAGTGTGTCGGGCGACTCCCGGCGATTCAAGCCGCGAAGTCAGCGTGATTACCGCCGGAAGACATCCCGCCTTCACGGGACTGACTCAGTGGCCGGCACCGGTTGACAGGCAGGAGCTGAAACGCCTTGAAGCCGCAGCGTGCGGATCACTTCGCGAACGGAAGAAACACCCAGCTCCGTCAGTACCGCATCGAGTTGATCGGGCAGACTCGCGGCCAGACCGGGGTTGTAAAAACTCGCCGTTCCAATCTGCACGGCCGATGCGCCGGCCACCAGAAATTCCATGACATCATCCAGCGACTGAATGCCTCCGACGCCGATGATGGGCACGTCCACTTTCTGAGCGACCTGATGGACGATTCGCAGCGCCACCGGTTTGATCGCCGGACCGCTCAGGCCGCCGACCACATTGCCCAGCACGGGCTTCCGCTTTCTCCAGTCGATGGCCATGCCCAGCAGCGTGTTGATCAGCGTAACCGCGTCCGCTCCGCCACTGGCCGCGGCCTGAGCAATCTCCACCACGCTGGTCACATTGGGAGTCAGTTTGGCAATGACCGGCAGCCGGCAGATGTTTCGCACGCCGGCCACGACCTTTTCAGTCATCTCCGGCCGGGTCGCGAAATCCACTCCGCCACTGACATTGGGACACGACATATTGAGTTCCACAGCCGCCAGTTGCGGGAAGTCGTTGAGCCGCTCGGCCAGTCGCATGAACTCATCGGCACTGTGTCCCGCAATGTTGGCGATGATCGGGCAGCCCAGTCCCAGAAGGTGCTCCAGATGCTTTTCGAGGAACGCTTCGAGTCCATCGTTATCGAGGCCGATCGAATTCAGCATGCCGCTCCGCGTTTCAACAGTCCGTGGCGGGGGATTGCCGGCGCGAGGCAGCAGAGTCACTGTTTTGGGAACGATGCCGCCCAGCCGGCGGTAATCGGTGAACGCCACCGCCTCCCGCGCGTATCCGAACGTTCCGGATGCGACCAGAATCGGATTCGGAAGACGCAGACGATTGAGCTGAACGCTGAGATCCGGCACGGCAGAACCCTGACGCAACAGAGACTTCGATGATGAGTGATACGCGGTCTCAGCTTTCACAGCCCGCGACGCAACGGTTCCAGATGCCGGACGAAGTGATCCGCCAGCACATCCCGATACGTCTCCGGATGTGATTCCAGAACGCTGCGGACCAGCGGCGCGAGCGTCTGATCCGTCAGCACCGACCCGAACGTGCAGTGCAGAATCTGTCGTCCCGGAGCCGTGAAGCCGCGTCCGGCGGGGACTTCGTCCCACAGCTCCAGGTAATGCCGCTCCAGGTCGCGCGCCGAAGACAGCGCACTGGCGGGCGGAGCCGAATCGACCGTCGCGGAGACATGATACGTGGCGCGATCGACGGGGTATCGCTCCCGTGCAAATTCGACGATCCGCCGGAACAGCGCTTCGTCGTGTCGCGCGACGACTCGCAGCGCCTCCAGATAACTGGTGCCGGCCGTCTTCACGTGGAACTTCCCGCGCGTGGCCCGCGCGAGCGATTCATACATCGACACCTTGTCGGACCCGGAATGCAGGCTGAGCTTGTACGGTCCCAGCAGCGCGGCGATGGCCGCATGGTCCTGCAGCGAACGGTCCAGCGCGGCGCGATCGCCTTTGAAGTCCACGCCCTTTTCAAAGTCGCCGATGAATCGCGGAGCCAGACTGACCAGCTTCATGCCGCCGGACAGACAGAGGTCGCCGATGATGAAATGCTCGGCCAGCGTGGTGGGCTGATCGGTTTCGTCAACGCTGAGTTCAATCTCAAACGGCCGGCCGGCCGCAGTCTGAACCTGCTCGATGTGGCGGCTCATCAGCAGGGCATGCTGGATCGCCCGCCCGTATTTCACCGCCGCGCGCAGGCAGGCCGCTTCCGACAGCTCAATCACCGTACCCGTTGGCAGACTGACGCGGCGGTCTTTGAAACGGTCGATCCAGTTCACTTCGGAGGTCATGGCCGCGAACTTCTCGCGGACCTGAGCTTCGGAGTAGTCATCCGCCTTCTGATCGACAAAGCCCGACGGATCGATCGTGAAGAACGTGAACCCCGCCGCCGCAGTGACATCGACATCTTCCGGTGTTTTCAGGTGATCGGCATCCGCTCCCACCGGGCCGGTCCAGCCGGACTCCCGCGCACCGCGCAGCGCGTCAGACATGACCTGTTCCGGTGTGCGATGTGTCCGCGCCATTTCGCGGATGGACTGCTGAGGGAAGATGGGCAGAATGCCCGCGCCGGCCTGCTGCATGGCCAGCACGTGACCCGGAGTGGCCAGACCAGTGCGGTCTCCGAAACCGAAACTCGGGGACAGTCCGAGCGTGACGCACGAAGTCATGGGGAGTCTTTCAGGAAGGGCGGCGGGCTGCAGGCTGCGGCAGAATCGGTCATCAGTCATTCTCTGCACGAAACGCGCGAATTATGACGCTCCGGCGGAGAGGGGCCAGCCTGAGCCGGAAACCGGACCAGCGGGCCTGACTCCGATGAATCTTCAGTTTCTTTTTGACGGTTCGATCCGCGAGCCTTACAGTTCCGCTCCCGACCGACAACAGCAGTGATGGACACGCCTGGAAGGCAATCGCAATCCGTCAAATCATCGCTGGTTCCGGCATGGAAAGTGCCCCGCAGAACCACGATGGCCACAGTCTGGATGAGTTCATCCGGATCCGCCGTCAAGGAGGAAAGTATGCAAATGAGAACCATTGAGCGCGTCTGCGACAATCTGACTGACACGATTACCGACCGCGTACGCAGCCGGACCAATGGTTTGATCAAGGATCTGGAAGTATGTGTGCGCGAGGGTGTGATCACACTTCACGGCCGAGCTGCCCGCTTCTATCACAAACAACTGGCGACCAGCGCCGTCCAGGAACTGGATCACGATCTGGAACTGGAAAATCTGATCTGCGTGAAGCCTCATTGAGGCCATCGACGCTTCGCGTTCGGAAGACCCGCGTGAAGACAGTCGATACAACTGCGAGCCTGCCGGCCTCTTCACCGGCCTGAGAACATTCTCTGCGAGGGCTTGCTCATGCTTCGCCACTGTGCCGCCGTATTTCTGCTGCTGATCGTCCTGCCCGGTTTCTGTCCGGCCTACGAACCGAAAGCGGCTGAGGAAGTCTGGCATGTGATGTATCTGGGCAGCGAACGGATTGGCTACGGCCGGACTGCGATCCGCGAAGAGACGCGCGACAGACAGACCGTCTTCGTGGTCGAATCGGAAGAGCATCTCACGATGCGCCGTTTCGGGCAGACCATCCGCATGGGCACGAAGTCGCAGATGCTGGAAGCGGAAGACGGTCGTCTGCTGAGCTTCTCCTTCGAGATGAAGAATCCGCCCGCCGCCAGCACGCTCAGCACCGGCACCGTCAAGGACGGCCAGTTGACGATCGAAACCACGATCGCGGGCCGTAAGCAGACGCGACAGATGCCGCTCGATGCGGACGTTCGTTCGCCCGCGTATCAGGACCGGCTGTTCAAGAGCCAGCCGATGAAGCCGGGCGAAACGCGATCGTTCAAGGCCTTTCTGCCGGAACTGGCTCGCGTCACCGAGATGAAATTCACGGCCGACGATCATCGCGAAGTGAAGCTGCACGACGGTTCGTCACGATCGCTGCTGAAGGTGCGGGTCACACAGAGCATCCTGCCCGGTGTCGGCATGCGGGCCTATCTCGATGAAAAAGGGGAGACGCTGAGAGCCGAAGCAGACCTGCTGGGAATGGTGACCTGGACTGTTCCCCGCGAAATCGCGCTGCAGGAAATCGCCGGCCGCGAGATGGATGTCGCGGTCAATACGCTGATCCGGATCGAGGGCGCGCCGGCCAATATTCACAAGTCCGACGAAGTCGTGTACCGCATTCGTACCGAGAACCGGAACCCGGCCGACTTCATCCCGTCCGGCTCGACGCAGACGGTCAAACCCGTGGATGACAACACCATCGAATTGACCGTCAGGGCGGCGCATCCACCGAAGAACGTCCCGTCATCCCGGATCGGTGACGAACAGAAAAAGTACCTGGCCGAGACGGCGTTCCTGCAGACGAAAGACCCGCGCGTCGCCGACCATGCCCGCAAGGCCGCGGCTGGATCACAGGATCATGGCACAGTGGCGGTCCGCATGGAGCAGTATGTTTTCCGCGAACTGAAGAAGAAGAACTTCTCGACCGCGCTGGCCTCCGCCGCGGAAGTGGCTCAGAACATGGAAGGCGACTGCACCGAACATGCCTGCCTGCTGGCCGCCATGCTGCGCGCCGGAGGCATTCCGTCGCGAGTCAGCGTGGGCCTGGTATATGCCGACAAGCTGGGAGCGTTCGGCGGGCACATGTGGACCGAAGCCTGGCTGGACGGAAAATGGATTCCGCTGGACGCGACGCTCGGCCGGGGCGGCATCGGCGCGGGACACATCAAGGTGGCCGATGCGGATCTCAGTGATGAAGGGCCGTCTCCGGTGACTTCGTTCCTGCCGCTGATGAATCTGCTGTCCGGCGTTTCCATCGAGACCGTCCGGGTTGTGAACTCGATGCCTTGAAGCCGGTGGCTCTGCAGTCTCATGAACTGGACTGACCTGCGCGGACATCACGACCGGATTGACATGCTCCGCCGCTCCTTCGGCCGGGGACGAATGGCACATGCCTGGCTGTTTGCCGGGCCGGCCGGTGTCGGCAAGGCGCTCTTCGCCCGCATCTTCGCGCAGTGCCTGCTGTGTGAATCGCATACCGATCAGGAACTGCTGGCCTGCGGGAGCTGTTCCGGTTGCCGGCAGATGGATGCCGGCACGCATCCCGATTTCTTTCACGTCCGCTGCCCGGAGGGAAAATCCGAGATTCCCGTCGAAGTCTTCCTGGGACCGCCCGAAAAACGAGGCCGCGCGGGGCTGATCTACGACCTGTCGCTGCGGCCGATGGCTGGCCGCCGCCGCATTGCGATCATCGACGATGCCAACCGTCTGAATGACGAAGGCGCGAACTGCATGCTCAAGACGATCGAAGAGCCGCCGCCCGACGCGCTGCTGATTCTGATCGCCGATAACCTCGACGCCGTTCTGCCGACCATCCGCTCGCGCTGCCAGCTCATCCGCTTCTCACCGCTAAACCGCAGCGACCTGGGCGAACTGCTGACCTCAACCGGCCTTGCCAAAGATCCCGCTGAAGCGGCGAGCGTCGCGGCGATCAGCGACGGCAGCCTGCAGACAGCGGCTCAACTTCTGAATCCCGGCCTGCGAACCTTGCGGCACCGCCTGCACGAATTCCTTTCCGCCGCGGACATCAATCCCCTGGAAGCCGCGAAAGTACTCGGTGCCGGCCTGGAGGAACTGGGCAGCGAAACTTCCGAACAACGCCGCAATCTGGTCTGGCTGATCCGGTTTGCCGCCGAGTTCTATCGGCAGATTGTCCTGGCGCTGTCCGGAAGAGCGGTTGATACCGAGCCGGGTTCGCCGGTGCTGGTCGCGACGAAACGCGTCGGCTCAAAAGGCCTTCACGGTCTGGAACTGGCCACGCTGCTGTTCGATCGCTGTCTGCTGGCGGAAAGTCAGATCGACTGGAACATCTCACCCGCACGGGTGCTCGAAGCCCTGTTCGATGATCTGGCGAGAACCAGTCGTCGCGGATACTGACGCGACACACGATTCGAACGAACGGTGGTGAGTCAGTTTGATCGAAGGTTGCGGGTGGCCGGGGTCAAGCCGCAGGCGCAGCCCCCGGAATCAGCCGACTGTGGGGTCGCTTCGCTCCACCACAGCCACCCCTGACATTTCAAACGGCCCCACGACAGGACGAACAGAACCAGGCTGACTGTCGGCGGAGTCTCGATTTTGAAGCCGGGCGATATACTGCCGCGCGACCGGCCTCGGCGCGATGATTCGCGCAGGTCGGGAACCAACGTCATTCGCGGAGCGGTTCATTCATGAAAGTTCTCTCCGGCATTCAGCCGACCGGCCGGTTTCACTGGGGCAATTACTTCGGAGCCATCCGGCAGTACATCGCTCTGCAGACTCACCAGCAGGCGTTCTATTTCATCGCGGACTACCACGCGCTGACGACCGTTCGCGATCCGCAGGAGCTGCGGGACTACACGCGCGACGCCGCGCTCGACCTGCTGGCTCTGGGACTGGATCCGGACAAAGCCACGCTGTTCCGCCAGTCGGACGTTCCGGAAGTCACCGAGCTGACCTGGCTGCTGATGACGGTCACGCAGATGCATCTGCTCGAAAAGTGCCACGCCTACAAAGACAAGAAGGCGAAAGGACTGGCCGCCGACGCGGGCCTCTTCACTTATCCGGTTCTGATGGCGGCGGACATCCTGCTGTATGGCAGCGATACCGTGCCCGTTGGTGTGGATCAGGTGCAGCACATCGAAGTCACGCGCGACATCGCGATCCGGTTCAACACCATTTACGAGCGGGAAGTCTTCGCGCTGCCGAATGCCTTCGTCGTCGAATCGACCGCGAAAGTGCCGGGCATCGACGGCGAGAAAATGTCCAAGAGCTACGGCAACACGATCGAACTCTTCGACGAGCCGAAGAAACTGAAGAAGCGGCTGAACTCCATCAAGACCGATTCCACTCCGATGGAAGCTCCCAAGGATCCGGAGAACTGCGCGATCTTCACGCTGTTCAAGCTGTTCGCGAATGAACAGCAGCAGGCCGAACTGGCCGCTCGCTATCGCGCCGGCGGCATGGGCTACGGGGAAGCCAAGAACGCTCTGTATGAAGCGGCGATGGCGTACTTCGGAGATGCTCGCAGCCGGCGCGAGAAACTGGCACAGGATCCCGCCACTGTCGAGGATATTCTCAAGTCGGGAGCCGCCCGCGCCCGACAGGTCGGACAGGATGTTCTGAACCGAGCCAGGTCCGCCTGCGGCCTGAAGGCCTGAATCCATCAGCGACGATCCCTGCCGGGCTTCCAGCCGCTGGAAAAACCGGCATAACCGGACCTGGCGGCGAGGATTCTCTCAACGTCTGCCGTCTCCGGAGTCGATACTCTCTGTTCACTGGTTATGAAACGCGGCGGAATTGCCCTGGAGGCCGGTCAGGCTGGTTCTCCCGTCCGCCACTGCCAGTGAATGAGGGTGTTATGTCTCGGTCGCGCCGGAAGTACTCGCTTCTGAACAGACAGCTTGAGCGCCTTGAATCCCGCCAGCTGCTCACCGTCCAGATGACACTGGCAAACAATATCCTGGTGATCACAGCCAGTGGCTCTGATTCGGTGATTGCGTCGATGCAGGATGGCAACCTGATGATCAACAATCAGGTTGCCGTTGCCGCCGCTGATACGGCCTCCCTGAGTGGCTTGAGCGTCATTGGTGGGGACGGCCCGAACCGGATCGATCTCTCCGCGATGACTCAGGCGGCCTTTCCATCGCTCCGCAGAACGCTGCTACGAGGTGGTGCCGGCCGGGACGCGATCACTTCGCCGGTGGATATCCGCAGCCGGATTGATGGCGGACCGGGCAATGACACTCTGACGGGAAGCCTCAAGGCGGACGTCATGTACGGTCGCAGCGGCCACGATCGGCTGATCTCGCACAACGGCAACGATTTTCTGGACGGCGGGCCGGGGAACGACTTCTTCTCGGCGGGGCCGGGCCACGACACCGTCCTGGGCGGCGATGGCGACGACGAACTGCACGGCGAAACCGGTAACGACATCGTGCGCGGCGGTGCGGGCAATGATCTGGTCGGATCGGGCAAAGGCAACGACACGGCCTTCGGCGATTCCGGAGACGACGCGGTCCACACGTTCCGAGGTAACAGTATCGCCATCGGCGGGCCGGGGAACGACATCGTCTACGGCTATGCCGGTGAGGATACGCTGTACGGCTCAGACGGCGCCGACACTCTGCTGGGCGGCGATGACAACGACCTCCTCTTTGTGGATGGTGATCCGGAATCCATTCCCGGTGCCGGCTCCAGCCCTTACCTGGATCTGCATTTCGGAGACAGCGGATGGACCGGCACGGTGGATACCAGCCCTCAGAACGAGCGGGTGGATGCCGGCGAAGGTGACGACACTGTTTTCGGAGCGGCCGGCAACGACACGCTGACCGGCGAAGGCGGGAACGATCAACTCTTCGGTTTCGATGGTGACGACGAACTGGTCGGTCTGAACGGCGACGATTCTCTGGAAGGCGGAGCGGGGAATGACCGCCTGCTGCCGGGACACGGTTTCGACACGCTCAGCGGCGGCGCGGGTGACGACACCGGAGTACTGGTCAATGTCGGCAGCGCCACGATTGACGATTCACAGATCCAGACGCAGACACTGCTCCGCCTGCTGTCCGGCCTCGAGCGGCTGGATATCACCGGCACGAATGAGGGCGACGTGGTCGATGCCTCGGCGCTGACTCTGGCTCTCACGTGGAATGGCCTGGCCGGAGATGATTCCATTCAGGGCGGCAGCGGCGGCAATGTGCTTATTGGCGGTGACGGAAACGACACGCTGACGGGCGGCGCAGGCATCGACACGCTGGATGGCGGCGCGGGAGACGACGTTCTCAGCGGACTGGCCAGCAACGACTCGCTGATCGGCGGCAGTGGCGATGACAGCATGACCGGCGGCGACGGCGGCGACCGGTTCGTTCCGGACGACGGCCACGACACGCTGGATGGCGGCGATGGCGTGGACGATGCCATCTTCCGCAATGTGAACTCCGCCACGATCACAGATGCTCTGTTCCAGCAGCCGGACTTCACCGATTCGCTGAATGGCCTGGAACGCCTGGTGATCGAAGGCACTGCGGGCGATGACGTGGTGGATGGTTCGCTGGTCACCGCCATGACACTGGTCTTCCACGGCCGCAACGGACACGACTTGTTCACGGGTGGCAGCAACCAGAACACGGCGACCGGCGGCGATGGCAACGACACGTTGATCGGCGGTGCTGCGGCAGACTCACTGGATGGTGGAGCCGGTGAAGACAGCCTGCGGGGACTGGATGGAGATGATGTCCTGATCGGCGGACCGGATGATGACACGCTCGATGGCGGCGCCGGCTCGGACGTGTTTGAAACCAGCGAAGGCATCGACACGGTGATCGACGAGTCGCTGCCGGATTGAACCGGCGGTCAGAAGCGTCTCACGGCATCCGGCACATCTCACGCTGAACAGGGCGTGCCGGCAAAGAGCAGCGACCACGGATCGGAGTCATGACGTTCCGGCAGACGAATCGTCGTGACATTCGCACTGGTTCCCGGCGCGAGCTGTCCGGCATCGTGCGACAGTCCCAGCGCGCGGGCTCCCTGTTGAGTCGCCAGAGCCAGCAGTTGCGGACGCAGCGCGCCGTTTGTCTGCGCATCCAGAAACCGGACCTCGGACCACAGCGAGTAATCCGGGTTGGAGGACCGGCCGTCCGTTCCCAGACAGACGGTCGCTCCGGTTTCCATGAGCCTTCGCCACGGATGCGGTTCGTGCTGGAAGAACGCATGCGTTCGCGGGCAGTAGACCACCGCGACCTGCGGATGCGCGGCCAGAAACGACAACTCCTCTTCGCTCAGATAATTGCCATGCACGGCCAGACTGTGATCCAGGCGGCTCATGGATCGCAGGTATTCCAGCACGCGCGAACTGCGCGGCAGCAGCTCCTCGCGCCAGATGCCGAAGAACTGAAGCATCTCCATCAGCTCGCCAGTGCCGCGGTCCAGCAGTTCCAGCTCCGCGCGGGTCTCGGCCAGATGCATCGCCAGCGGAACGCCCTCGTCCTGCGCGAGGTCCACCAGCTTTTCAAACAGCTCACGTCCGACGCTGTAGGGAGCATGCGGACTCAGACCGGGAATCAACCGCGCGTCATGCGCTGAGCGACAGTCGGTGAGATGCTTCCGCGCGATGTCGAGCTGTCCGGCGCATTGTTCCGGCAGCAGTCCGATCAGTTCGCGGAAAGCGATCAGCCGCGACGACTCATCCGGGAAGGCAAGACCTGCGGGATGCCAGTCGCCCGTGACGATGTCACCGACGGTCGTTGTGCCGTGTCGCACCGACTCCGTCAGGCCGTTTCGGATGAGGTCCATCACCGGAGTCGATCGCGCGCGGCGATGAGCCAGCAGATGGAGAATCCAGTGTGTGAACGGCACCGGCGGCTGAAACGGCCGCGCGACATCGCTGAACTCCAGATGCGCATGCGCGTTGATCAGTCCGGGAATGATCGCCGCGTTGCCGAGATCCCGCGTGCCCTCCGGAATCGCACCGCGCAGCTCCGTCAGATCCGTGATCTGTCCGTCGGTGACCTCCAGCAGCGGCCGTTCTATCGGCGGACCGCAGACGGGAAACGCGAAGCGGGCAGTAATGCGCTGCGTGGAACTCACGAGACAGGGTTCTCCAGGAACGGCGACCCAGGCGTTCTACAGACGCGGCGGCCGGAGAACCATCGTGGATGAGTCTCAGCAAACCTCTGCATTACCGAACGCCGCGCAGTCCATTCATGGCAATGTCGTCGTCCGCCGGGTCGTTCACAGCGCCGGTTCCGGCTTTCCCACCGGCCAGCCGAGTGCCCGCTGCTGAGCGAGCTGCGCCGTGTTGAAATCGGCAACGCAGCGCAGGTATTCGCGTCGCGCCTGGCCGAGCGCCTGAATGGACTGCAACGCTTCAATGGGCAGCCCCTGCGCATTGCGGATGCGCTCGCGATTCAGATCGTAAGACCGCTGCGCCGCGGCCACGGCGGCTTCCGTCTGAACAATCTGCTGCCGGCGCGAATCGACCTGCGCGCTCGCTTCCACCACTTCCCGCGCGATGCGGTCCAGCGTGGCCACTTCGCGCCAGCGGGCCTGTTCGATCCGGGCGTTCGCTTCGTCGCGAGCCGCCATTTCTCCAAAGCCCAGCTGCCGGATTTCCCAGAACGCGGCGACATCCGCATCGACTCGATCGCCAGCGTTCGTGAAGCGGCCGCCGAGACCACCCGTCAGATTGCCATAGCTGACACCCAGCAGCACGCTGGGCAGCCATGGCGCCGAGCGTTCGCGGTTCCAGCGCGACAGGGCCTGAGCCACCAGATGCCGGGACTCGGCGGCTTCCGGCCGGCTGGCCAGCGCATCGGCCACCAGTTGCTGCGGCGACTGTCCTGGAACGGACAGGCTCAACGGCTGCAGGACGGATTCCCGCGGTAGAAACTCGATAGCGGGATCGAGCCGGATGTGCTGAGCCAGTCGCGCGGCCGCGACCTGCACGGCTTCGGAAGTCCGCAGCACTTCGTTGCGGCGCAGGGCGAGTTCCGTCTGCGTGCGTTCGTGATCGGACTTCAACCCCTGGCCGGTCTGAGCATACTGGCCGGTGATGCGTTCCAGCTCCTCCAGTTGAGCGACCACATCCAGCGCGATGGCTCGATCCTGCCAGGCGCGAACCAGATCAACATACGCGGTCGCGGCCTGCAGCCAGGCGTCGTGTTCCGCCGTCGTGGCCGCGTAATGCCGCGCGTTCTGTTCCTGAGCGGCAATCTCCGGCTGATACAGCGCATCGGCCAGATGAAAACTGGCGAAGACACCAGGCACCGAGGGCGAACCGGCTCCCACCGCCTGCGCGCCGGCTCCGGCATACAGCGAACCGCGACTGGTTTCGATGACCGTTCCGGCCACATCCTGAATGCGGCCTTCGTGCTTGTTGAAGTTGACGCCGGCTCGCAGCGACGGCAGCCAGAGCATCTCTGCCCGGCGAGTCTGCGCCTCGGCTTCCTGCACCCGCCACTGCATGAACGCGACCAGTGGATGATTCGCGTTGATCAGTGCCATGACCTGCGGCAGGTCGATTTCATAAGCATTCGCACTCACCGCCGGCGCCGCGCCGACGGGGACCGGTGGAGCGG
>Ga0172376_10002430_pt1 | contig 22787 bp, 18 predicted proteins | sample Lak35m_FD_121114 | JGI IMG/M metagenome (GOLD analysis project Ga0172376, IMG submission 121114) | Freshwater microbial communities from Kabuno Bay, South-Kivu, Congo - kab_092012_35m | ecosystem: Environmental > Aquatic > Freshwater > Lake | place: Democratic Republic of the Congo: South-Kivu... | reverse complement strand
TCTCGTCACGCAAGGTCACGCACGGCACTCTATGGAAAAACGCCTCCTTTTGAACTCCGCCGGAATCGGTCGCGATGACCGATGCAAATTTTTCAAGTTGAACCATATCTAAATAACCCACCGGCTCGATGAGGTGCAGATTCGCCACGGCCATCGGTAGATAACCATTTTTCTCTAAGATCTGACGCGTCCTGGGATGAAGTGGCCAGATTACCGGCATAGATTGGGCTACCCTCTCCAAAGCCTCCACAATCACCCTCAACCGGCTTGGATTATCGGTGTTTTCAGCCCGGTGCACCGTAGCTAAAATATAACCTTTGGGTGTAATCCCAAGTCGTTTGAGCACCCGCTCTTCCGCTTTGACTTTCGATCCATGCTTTAAGGCCACATCGTACATTACATCCCCAACCTCAAATATGTTTTTGGGAGATACACCTTCTTTTTTCAGATTTTTGGTGGCAACCGGGGTTGGCGTGAAAAGCCATTGAGAAATTCGATCCGTCAAGATCCGGTTTATTTCCTCTGGCATCCGTAGGTTAAACGATCGCAGCCCGGCTTCCACATGGGCCACGGGAATATGCAGTTTCGCCGCCGCCAAGGCCCCGGCGAGGGTGGAGTTGGTATCGCCGTATACCAAAACAATCTCCGGCTTATCTTTGATCAGAACATTTTCGATTTCCACCAGCATCCGCCCAGTCATCTCCCCGTGCCTTCCGCCGCCTATCCCCAAATGATAGTCAGGAGCTTTCATGCCAAGCTCCTTAAAAAAAATTTCAGACATGTTTTTATCGAAATGCTGGCCGGTATGGACGACAATTTCTTTTAGCCTGCCGCTTTGTTCAATCGCCCCGGAGACAACGCTGGCTTTGATAAACTGAGGGCGCGCCCCCAAAACCGTGACAATTTTCTTCAATTAGTTTTTTAGGATTTTTTCATAAATTTTATGAGTTTCTTTTCTTCATGTTCCCAATTGTAGCGGGTTTCAACCGCATTTCTTCCGTTTTTACCCATTCGCTCGGCTTCCGTGGGATTTTTTACCAGACAATCAATGGCCTTAGCGATAGCGCCTGAATCCAAGGGGTTTACAAGCAGACCACAATTGTTTTTGGAAATAATTTCACGCCAGAGCGGAAAATCAGAGGCAATCACGGGTATTCCCGCACTCATATATTCAAACATTTTATTTGGCTGAGCATCGAGATGATTGGGCAGGGGATGAAACGTTACCAGGCCGGCTAGGGAGCGCCCCAACACCGAGCGTACACCAGCACGATCGAGGAAACCGAGATGATTCACCCGCTCCCAACCCGCCATGGCACGCACTTCCTGCTCAACCCTGGGCTCACTAAACAGCCCTGCCAGATTTAGTCGCACTTTTGATTTAACTTTCCCCATCGCCGCACATACCTCCTTGATCCCGCGAATGCTGCTGATTCCACCAATATAGCAAACCTCAGCCCGTTTTTCCGCCCATGATCCCCGCGGTTCAAGCTCATCCATTAGCGGGAAATTGTTTATGTCCGTTGTCTTCGGGTTAATTTGTAGAAACTTGTCACGGATTGCGGGAGTGGCTCCAATCACGCCATCAAGCTTTCTGCAGGCCCACCTTTCATAAGCGGTAAAAGTTTTCGCAATCAGCCAAAGGCTGGGCTTGTTTAGATACGGTTTGCTTAGCATTTGTTTCGGGACATCTTCGTGCGAGTCAAAGACCACGCGATAGCCCATTCGCTTCAGCATAAGGCCGATCGGGATAAGCTCAGGATCGTGGAGATGATACAGATCGGCTTTTAACGCTGCCGCCTTAACAAACACCCTCTTCGGGGCATTGCGAATGCGATCAAAGCGGCCCTTGGATGCGCCTACATCCATAATGTTAATGCCCTGATTGACTTCATCGCCCCTGCCATCGGCAACGACAAGGGTGACTTCATGGCCCTGACTGGCAAGCGACGCGCACATCTTGTGGAAGATGCGCGTGTCGTAGCGGGGATGGACGGAAGTGAGATGAGTGAACTTAGCCATTACGAGCAAAAAATAAAATTATAGCAATCATATAGATTTGCCAGATATCTGACTCTTATTGATTAAATACATGAGTGACTGAACAAGAACAATTAGGGCAAACAGGAAAATCAGGCGATACCCCTGCAAAACAGGATTCCATACCGAACCTACAGCAATCATTAAAATTAAACAAAGAACGAGCTTGTCTTTTCCTGAGAGAAAATAACCGTGCAAAAAGACTAAAATTGTAATTAACATTCCAAAAAAACCCGCCTCCCGAAAAAAAAGAAGAATCCCCGAATCGGTGGGAACACCAACATTGCCCCCGATAACCCAAGCATGAATACCAATTTCATTCATCTTTGAAATAAATTGCGGAAAACTTATCTCTGTCCTTGGGTCAATAGGATTTCCTGAGGCTTCTTGAACAAGCCCGAACACAAAAAGTGTATTCATGATTCTAAAACTCAGGTAATCCCAAAAAGTCGAATACCGAACAAACAAAAAACATGAGACAAATCCAATCAAGTATTTCGCAAAAACAATCGGCCTAACTGTCCATCTAACGGTGATCAACCAAAACATAAAACCAACACCTAACATTAGCCAACTACCACGAGAGAAAGTAAGTATTGCAATCAATGCCGTAGCGAAGAATAGGAAAGGCTTCTTCCAAAAAAGCATTATGATTGCGCCGACAGCGAAAAAATTTCCAGCAAGAATAGTATGGCCCTCCAAGATAGACGTAGGCGAAAGAACAGAGTTTGTTTTAATTGGAGCACCACCGGTGATGTCAAGTCCTCGTTCAGTGAGTTCACCCCTGTAAGGGTAGAACATTCCAACTATTTTGGAAACAGACAACGCCCCACCAAACAACAAATTGTCTAGAATCTGAACATACGCTAATCCTGTTGCCAGAAAAATGGCTAGAACAACCCCATGCTGGATAGAGAATGGGCATAGAACGTATCTTTTCGACAAGTAGAAAACGAGTAGTAATAAAGTAATAATTCTTAAATTGCTTAAAGAATGAACCTTTCCATACACCATAACTTGGAGAGCAGCTATCGAAAGACTTACGCCTACAACAAAAACTGATAAAGTAAAAAATTTTCTATTAATTTTCTGATTGTTACCAGCTATACTGGTGAAAAACGAGAGCACTAAGAGCAATTCGAACAAATAGATCGACCTCACTCCAGTATGAAGACCTGGAAGTAATACAAGCAGTGGAAGAAAAAAAGCTTGTTTTTGTGATTGAATAGCTTTCGTAAAAATAAATTAACTTATAATATGTAAAAACGCCAAATTGAAATTGGCAGAATTATCAAAGCAATAAAAATTACCAGATTTGAAAAATAAATGACATAGAGCATCCGATTCCTATTAAAAAGCATTCGCTCTGCGTAACCCATAAACGGAAACATTTCGTTCGTCTTCCAACGCTCGAAAACACTTTCTAAGTTTGCCACATCCTCGATTTTAAGATACTCAGCATATTCTTTTAGTCGGTTAATTTGCCTAAGGTGCACCTTATGATAACTCGCATTCGCATAGTTTCCCCTTGTGTCATAGTAACTCCAAAACATGGCGTTATATTCCGGCAACATCTCATTCATCGACACTATGGAGTTAATGAGCAATTGCTTTGCATCTTCAGATCCCGTCATATACCAAAACCAAAAAAGACCGTCTATTGCATAGATATTTCCATTAAGAACTTTGGGTGAATTCGACATATCTTGAGAACTATCAGCATATTCTTCAAAGATAATGTTATTTCTTTTATTTTTTACAAGCACCCCGCCATCGGCAATTGGAATTTTTAATACATTGAAAAGTTTTTCAGCGTAACTTAAATACCTATTCTCACTGCTAATTTTATAGGCATGAAGAAGAACAATCATTGCATGCCCTTGCGCCATCCCACTGTACCAAGGCGAACTTAAGGCATAAAAAGGATAATCAAACAAATAGGGAAGCCTTAATACTTCGATCCCATTGATCTGTTCCACTTCATAATGGTTTATAAAGAAATCAGCAATTTGTAGGACACTCTCATCATTCAAGAGCATTATGCTATAAGGCGTTATGCTCAGGCCACTATCTCTGATCAATTGCTCCTCGGAATAACGCAGGACTTGCTGCGCGATACCAACAGGATTATGTCTCAATTCACCAAAATGAAATTTTAGGCGAATACCATCAATTTTTTTGTAAACACTCGGTTGCCCTATTGTGAATAAATTTTTCACACTAGCAAAAAAATGCTGTTGCCATATTTCAGAATATGATGAGCTGAGAAGAGCGAGGAGTAGAGATAAAGGAATTGCATAGAGTAATAGATCTTTTAAGATAAAAAAAATTTTTTTCAAAAAAATTGTTTCTTTTATAATTTTTATTTCCTTTAGTAAAAGCAACTATTTACTTTTGTCCTCCGTAATCTTTATTATTAGCCTGCTTATTCGGCAAGCAAATTAAAACTAAAGTTTTTGGCATAATTGACCTTCGCCCACAAGGTGGACAGGGATGAATCAGAGAATCCGGCTGCTAGGGGCTAATTTAAATTCCTTGGCAAACACTACTGGCGGTGTATTCGCCTCTATTTTACTTTTTTATGTATAACCTCTTTCATTGAGAATTTTTTTTCAGCTCTTTAGTTCGTGGGGACGATTACCTTTATGCGCTAGGCCATTCGCTGCATTTTGAAAAACTGTCTCCAAGGAATGAATCCTTTCCTCGTAAGAGAGCCCCTCCGCAATCTTGCGCGCTTCTCGCCCCATCATTAGGGAGTTCTTTTTATCTAGAACTTTTCTTAGTCCTTGCGCTATCGAATCAGAGCTATAGGGATCAACCAAAGCTCCACATTCAGGTGAAACAAACTCAGTATTAAATGGTAAGTCGGACACGACCACGGGTACTCCACAGGCCATTGCCTCCAAAATAGCGTTGCTCCTACCTTCGGATAAAGATGGTAATACAAAACAATCTGCCGCTCCAAGCCAAAGTAGGAGCTCTTCTTGCTGGACTGATTTAGCTACGATAACTTCTGAGCCTTCGGGTAATTGACCCCCTCTTCCCAAGAAAGCGACCTTACAGCCTACTTTGCGAGCAGCGTCCAACGCCCTTAGCGGACCTTTTCGGCCCTCAAATCCCCCAACAAATACGGCTAGTTTTGTTTCATTATTAATGCCTAATTGGCTCCTGCAACTTGATTTATTCTGAGGTTTAAATAAACTTACATCGACTCCATTCGGCACCAAATGAAGTATGTCTCTCAAGGCTAGGCAACGCTTTAAATAATAGTCGTAACCAGCTTTGGATACAGCCACTACCGCTGCGCAAGAAAGTAGAGTTTCTGGCCAATTTTCGCCATAAATTTGATCGTAAACCCAAGGACTTGAGTCACCTAAAATTCCTACAACTGGCATACCTGGACAAGCTTTTAATGCCAATCTAACACTTGAGTAAAAGTGAGAATAGATGACAGTATCGGATAGGCGATTAAAAGAATTAAATGAGCCACGTTTAATTGCATTTAATTGTTGATTTTCATTAAAATGAACAGCCCAAGATTGAATCCCGGTTAGCCTTAATGGCAATCCAAAATATATTGGGAGTTCTACGGAAGCATCATCAGACTTAACCTGTTCAATGCTCTTGGATTTAACCCAGCCAGCTAAAACACGACTTATTGGAACAGGCTTTATTACAGAAACATCATGTCCACGGAATCTTAAGGCCTCAACTGTCCTTTTGACAAAAATTCCGTTGTTTGGCTCTGATTTGTGGGGATAGCCTGTTGTTATAGTTACGATATTCATTCAAAACATCAAATAGTTAATACCTACAAATAGAATTTTGGCATTTTTAACTTGATTTATTTTCCTGAATCCAAGCTTGGAACATGAATATAGGCCATAATTGAGCATCCCAGTGTGTTATTCCGTCAGTGTGCTCTTTCCACTTCCTAAGAATAGGTTCTAGATTAAATATTTCATCTTGCTCTATTTTTGCTGGATCGATTAAATCTTCAGCCCATTCTTTCAAAGGTCCTTTTAACCATTGACCCAACGGCATGCTAAATCCCATTTTAGGTCTGTTTACAAGTTTTTGCGGAACATGTTTATATAGAAGCTCACGAAGTACCCACTTCTCATGGCCAGACCGTGTTTTTAAATTACTTGACAATGATAATGAAAATTCAACTATCCGATGATCCAATAAAGGGATGCGAGTTTCTAATGAGTTCGCCATTGCTGCTCTGTCAACTTTTACCAATATATCATCCGGAAGATAGGTCATCATGTCTGTAATTTGAGCATGCTCCAAATGATTATTAAAATTGAAGCCCAATGATCTGTCTGTATTCCAGTATGGCCGCTCCGATAAGGATCTGAGAATCTGATCGCCCTTTAACCAATTTTGTTTTAATACATTATAGAAAGCTGCAGGATGATCTGCCTCTAGAAGACTTGTCATTAATTCAACTCGTCTCTTAAATCTGTTGTAGTCATTTAATGGAACTAGTTTTAGTAAAAACGCAATTTTTTTGCGGGCATGATAGGGAATCCGAGAGACTTTTTTAAACCAATTATCAAAAGTTGAATAGTGAGTGTATCCACCAAACAATTCATCACCTCCATCACCGCTTAACGACACTGTGACATGCTGTCTTGCTAGCTGAGACACCAGAAAGGTCGGAATTCCCGAATGATCAGCGAATGGTTCGTCATAGATTTGTGGCAATAGCGGGATGACCTGACGTGCAAGATCATGGGTCACATAGAGTTCTGTGTGATCTGTACCTAGATACTTGGCTACAGCTTTTGCATGCTCAGCCTCGTTATATCTTGACTCATCAAAACCAATGGTAAATGTCTTGACTGGCCTTAAAGATTGAGCCTGCATCAAAGCCACAACAAGGCTCGAATCTATTCCCCCTGACAAAAAAGCACCCAGTGGTACATCAGCAACCATCTGACTAGAAATTGACTGCTTAAGTAATCCCTCCAACTGATCCACTGCATCATGTTCAGGACCTGTGTACGGGTGTGACTGACCTCTAATTGCCCTATCTGTTAACAACCAATACTGTTTTGGCTTAGGGAATTGATTATGATCTTTCGCAGTAATGGAGATCCATGTTCCAGGCTCAAGCTTGTGAATATTCTTCCAAATACTCCAAGGGGCCGGTATGTAACCATGCCGTATATACAGTGGCAGTACATCACGATCAATTTCAGATTCAAAGCTGGGATGTGCTCTTAGCGCTTTTAACTCTGACCCAAAAAGAAACACACCTCTCTGCCAACCATAGTACAGCGGTTTTTCGCCCATGCGATCACGGACTAAAGTCAATACGCGCTCCTGCCGGTCCCACAGCGCGAACGCAAACATTCCCACACATTTTTTGAGGGTGCTTTCGAGCCCCCACTTCTCAATCCCCTTTAACAGAACCTCCGTATCTGATTTTCCCCGCCAACCGTTGCCAGTTGGTAGGCCGTTAGCAGTTTGCAGTTTGCGGTTAGCCGAAGGCTCGGCCTCGCCGCCCACCGCCCACTGCCCACTGCCCACTGCATACTCTTCTGGGCTAACACCTAGTTCTTTTTTAAGTTCTAGGTAATTATAAATCTCTCCATTATAGATTATTACATACCGCCCCGAAGCTGAAACCATCGGCTGATGCCCGGCAGGCGAGAGATCAATGATGGAAAGCCGTCGATGCCCTAGGGCTATGCCCGCTCCCGCGTCAAGCCAGGCTCCGGCATCGTCAGGTCCACGATGTGCAAGGCGATCGCGCATCTGTTGTAGGGCAGTTTTGCCTTTTGCTAAATTAAAGCCCTGCGGGTTAAAAAAGCCAGTAATTCCACACATTATTAACCTTGGGTGATTATCAAATTAGTAATTTTTTTTAATTCAATAACCATTTATGACAGACGACACTAAACCAGGCATCGCATCAAAAATGTCTTAATGCGGATTCGCTCAGCCTGTGAAAACAAGACCAACCAACCGACGCAGATGACCAGAAACATGGTTCCGCCGAGCAGAACGTTACCGACCAGCATCCCGAGATGCTCGCCCATCCAAAGAGATGCAAATCCACTCACCATGGTCAGCGTCATCAAAAACACGACTGGAGCATACTGCCAAGGTAGCGGATACGCCTGTTGAGCCAGCCAGGACGCAACCACCGCTGTAGCGATATACCCTAAAAGAACCCCTAATCCAACGCCAAGGAGTCCAAAGATAGGCGAAAGCAGCAGAATTCCAGCCAACGTAACCAGAATTGCCACACCATAGGCATACAGACTGAGGTGAGAGCGCTTAGAGATGCTAATCCCGATCTGTGAAATCCAACTGGTGGCTTGAATGCCCAAACCCATTGCTAACGGAAATACCACGACGACCGCTCCAATATAGCGGTCTGTAGCCAGCAGCACGATCAAAGGTTGAGCCAACAGCGTGAGCGTCAAAACAGCAAGACACACCGCAAGCGCAAACAATTTGAATACCCAGTTATACGTGTGTCCGGAGTCCGCTTGTTTGTAGAGCGATAGAGAAAATGGCCCCCACGCGATCTGAAAAGCACTGACGAACAGCCCAATCAACATAGCGAGCTTTGTGCCGGCAGCGTAAAGGCCCAAAGACTCAGCTCCCAGAAGACTGTCGGTGAGCGTCCGCTCCAACGTCGGCGAAAAAGCCCCGGCGACACAGATAATACCGTAAGGGATCGCAAAGGGTAACATCTCACGGAGGCGACCAAAGTCTCTGGGGCGGGCCAACCACTTGCGGACAAAGAACAGGCCCAAGGCCCCGAAAACTATACTGGTCGCCAGACTGACTACCAACACCCCTGCGATTCCCACATCAAAAACCAGTACGGCGACGACCAGCAAACTGGCCTGCACAACCGTAAAACCTAGCGACATGGTAAGAAACCGCGCCCGGGCAAAGGTCCATTTGAGGAGATTCTGAGAAAAATTGATCAGCAGCAGAAACGGCAACTGCAACAACACGATCTTGAAGAGCAACACTCGCTCAGGCGCTGCAATCAAGAACCCTGTCAACCATTCTGATCCTATCCAGAGCAGTGGCAGCAATAAAGCCACACCTGATAACTGGAACACCAGTGATTGCGAAACCAACTGCTGACGAGTATCCGTTTCCTCGTATTCATAAAAATAACGCGCAACCGCCGAGTCTTGACCAAAGATGAAAAAAATCTTAAGGAGGCTACCGAGAACCAGAAAGTAATCAAGAACCCCATACTCTTCGACGGTAAAATGGCGGGCAAGCAAAGGAAACGTAATCAGCGCGAAGGCTTTACTGATGGCAGCAGCGCCACCATACAGCGTGGCGTCGCGTAGCAGGAACTGAAGCCGGCCTTTAAGCGACAGACTACTAGCTGGGTTATATCGCAATGAATCGAAAACCGGGTATAAAGCAAGCACTGTCGCCAGATGCACTGTCGCCGAAACAGTTAAAATGGGGGCTCATAACTTCAATGAATACTCGGGCGGTTGGATCATTTCGCACACTTACCCAACTCCGCGGCTCGATTATTAATATATTGACAATACCTATCCAACGCTTTGTCTACAACTGTTTCCTCGTACCAAAGTCGACCTTCTACGCCCATTTCATGACCACGAACCGGATCAGTAGAATACTCCTCTAGACGAGAGGCGATTTCTTCTGGTGAATTAGCATTGTAAATCGGATAAAGCCCCTCTTGATCGCCGTATTGAAAAGAATCCCGCCATGTTATTAATGGTTTCCCAGCCACCAACGCTTCCAGGATCGTGCCATTTTGAATCCATGATATCCCAAATTGGCCGCAACACACATCTGCCATAGATAGGCCAACCATAAGATCTTTTCGATACATTTTTGGAAACCAAACGCAATTATCCCCAATTCCAAGCTGATGGGCCAATAGCTTTGCTTGATCTACATCTTTTCCATACTCTGTAAAAACAACCACGGATTTAATTGAGGAGTTACTTTTACAAAACCTGGAATAACCCTCGATAAAGATATCGATGCCTTTTGCATTTGTATCGCTGGGATGACTGAAATTGTTTCTCGCGCCAAAAAAGATCATAAGGTCGCAACTGCTCCTTATGCTTCTGAACTCATCTTGCCAATGCGTGCATGGAAAACAGTCACCCTTGTCTAGATAGTCATATTGCGGTGCGTAAACCATCGGCATAGATTCAAACCAACGATCTGATGGCTTTGCAAATTTCTGCAAGTTTGACTCATACTCCGAATTCATTTTGCCAGCATGAACCACCCTGCTCTGCGATATACCCAGTCTCTGGTGATACACCGACAACAAATCAAGATGAATATAGTGTGGAGGCACAATCTTATAGGCGAGCATGCCTTGGATATCTCTGCCATAGGGATCAAACACGTCAAGACGTAAACCTGCTCTCGATACATAAGCTGGAGCAAGGCCGGTTCCGATGATGATGTCGTAGTTTTCTAGATCGTCTACAACCTGCTTTTTAGGAGTCGCAAGAAAGCTTCTTACAGATCCCCAGCAGAGTTGTTTTGTGAAACTAGAATAAGATAAATCATAGGCATCACATCGCGGATGAAAATGATCCTGCTCCGCATTTGTCAATAATAAATCCGCGTCGTATCCTGCATCTCGTAAATACCTTACAAGAGAAAAGTGATTATTGTTTTGATTGCCAATCGCCGCGATCTTTATTTTTTTACTCATTTAAGCCGTCTTCTGATTGATTTTAAAATTTGGTCGGGAAGGGTATTACATTCGCTATACTCTACCGACAACACCCTAATTTTTCCCATCCCGCAGGCGACCTCGATGAATCCATTACCGATCTTCGTAACCTGCCCCGGTACAGCACAAAAAACCTCGTCATCCGCTACAAGTTCAGCATCCCAAATAATCAGCTTCTCACCCTCATAATCACAAAAAGCACCAGCGTAGGGTTTGTTACTAGCGTTGATCAAGCGCAGTACATCAATCGCGGGTTTGGTCCAATCAACGCGCCCATCCTCTGGTTTTCGGGGGTAACAACGCAGTGCTTGCTTGGGGTCTTTTGATTGCTGTTCGAGTACATACGTAGGATTAGAATTAAGCTTCTGCACCGCTTCCAGCATCAACTCTGGCGTACGCACCGACATCCACTCCCAAACGCGAGTTACCTTTGTGGTTTGATCAATAGCCAGGTAGTCCCGAGTAATTATGTCACCGCTGTCTAGTTCCCCGCCGATCATTTTGTGAATGCATAGGCCAATACGTTCTTCGCCATTTAGGATTGCCCAAGACTGGCAGGCATTGCCCCGATAGCGCGGCAAATCACCGCCATGCGCGTTAAGCACTCCCAAAGGGAACAGGTCGATCACGGATTGCGGCACCACGCCGGTGTAATTGATGCTGACCGCGATATCGGCCTGAGCGGCTTGCAGGAAATCGGCGTGCTCTGAAATGTGCCCTCCCTGAGCAAAAGGGATCTGCCAAGTGTCTGCCATTGCTCGAAAGTCTGCGGCGGTTCGGGTGTATTCCGGCGCTTCTTTCGCGGTAAGGATGCAAACGATTTGATGACCTGCTGCATGCAATCTCAGAGCAGTCTCGTAGAGCAGCTCCGTACGACCAACTATGCTAATTCTCATGGCTCGATTAACTTATACAGTTGAATTCACATCCGTCCGGGGGTTTGATTATTCAACATGCGTGAAGCCTTTGCCTCAACGAGAAACCAATTTATACGCGGTGCAAGTTATTTCACATCACTGTGGAGCATAGTGATTCGTAGGCTCACGCTGACTCGCTTACTCGGCGGTAGATGTCTGAGACGACCTCATTTTGGAAGAATAGCCCCGACCGTGATCCGAGTCCCCCAAGTATCACTCCATCGGGCATTGCTGCATTCAGCTCGGCACCCAACCCTGCGAGTGCCTGCAAATTTCTAAGAGTGGGCGCAGGAAACCCTGAACTTAGCTTGCGCGCATCCGCAAACACTATCTCATCAGACTGAATCAGCCCGATCGAGTGCAACTGCGCTGCTAGTTGCTTTGGCCAACTCATTGGATCAACATCATGCCGTCCCACTACCTCAATCGTTAAGCGCCGATCATCGTTATCTCCTGAAAATGCCCGGTAATTAGTGACTCGATACCAGTCACAGGATTCGTCAAATCCATTCACATAGCAAAGATCACTCGCGCACGACTCCTCAAGCTCAATATTCATAACCCAATGTGGCATCGGACGGTCGAAGCCTTTAGATGCGAGGTCGATACCGAGCAACTGCGCTGCACCGATGACTCCTGTGGCGATCACAATACCGTCAGCTGTCAGGCCACGCTCCTGTCCATATTGATCAATGAGATTTAGTCGGCGCGAGTCTTGCTCGATCGAGGTGATGGTCGCCCCGCAGAGGAATTCGACCCCCTTGTCTCTCAACCCAGATGCGATGCCATCGATAAATGCACGGGTTCCTCGGTGCCGGGAATAGAAACTCCGACGCCCATGATGCATCGAAATAGGAAGATCCCGCTGGTCTGGTACAGCTACCAATGCCCGATACCGCTCCTCTGTTATTCTATTCGACCATTCTGCATGATCATCAAGTACTACCCGTGACCAACCAGCAAGTTCCAAAGCAAAGCCGGCGAGGTGTTGAGCCTCGCATCCGAAGGCGCGTGCTAGGGTGGGAGCGATCACTTGTTCAGTGAACACCTTTCCAAAACGTTCGGTTGCAGTTTGCAGTGCTGGTTTCAGACGATCGATACCCGGCAAGTCGCCTTGGATACCAATATGCGAGCGCAATGCCTCTGGAATATCCGGATCAATCATGGCACCACGGAGATCCGGGAAATAACTATTCTCTTGAAGCCGCCCTGAGAACACTACACCCGCAATATCACCTTCACCCACCGGGAAATGTAACAGGTCGGATTTATGCACTGCACCTAATAGGATCGCATCGAGCTCTGGTAGGCCTGTCTCCTGGAAAATATGTGTGCCAATGTCAAAATAAAGGCCATGATCTGGATATTCCACTCCAGCAAGTAGACCGCCCAGTTCGGTATTGCGCTCAATAAGCGTGATATCACTATTCGGAAACCTCTGGCGCAATGCAAACGCAGCCACTAAGCCTCCAATCCCACCACCGACAACAACATAATTCATTAACTCAAATCCATTTAAATTTGAAGATTTGAAAACTTCGGAATCTTCCAGAAGTCACAATTTGGCCCCGTCAGCTCTTTGCAGTAGTTCAAAACCGACGCCAACTATAGTGAAGTAGAGTTTTTATAACCGCGCACCGAAGTGCAAAAAACCCCTATGCCATTATTTTTACTCAGTCTCATTGCATTCATTATGGCATGTGCTCAAACCCATCTATCGAGCGACTTCTAATAGGAGTTCAAGCGCGGAACGTGCACCAAAAGAGGATGTGTTCCGAAATTTGATGATTTTTCCCACATCACTCCAATGCGGGTGTGCCTTACTATACGTCGATGGGCTATCGGTATTAAGGAATACATGAATTGGATGAAAGTCAAACACGGCAAGACCCACCCTTCTGATGATATCCTTGAAATCATTCGATTGTCGACCGTTCGGCATATGCTCATCAGCCCAACAATATGGCACTTCAGTCATTCCGCAACTCATTCGCCAAGGTCGTAAGGGAATTCCCGCAGATTCCGGGACCATATAGTTCGAGTCATGAGTCAAGCCCGACTCAGCGAATGCCTGCAGGATAGGGCCGCTCTGTGCAATCGAATGACTTCTTACTGACAAACTATCAGGAACGATTTCAAACGCCTGTTCGATCACTTGAAGAGCATCTGTCGCTTTAAAGTTGTCACCCTGAAGGAGCGGATTGAAGTTTGGATGAATACCCAACTCGAACATCGGATTGGAGCGCAAGCGCGAAAGTAAAGGCGTATCGTGAGTAGCGAACCAAGTGGCAGCAATACCAGCCGATTCGACGAGCTCGATGGTATCTAGGAGCACCGAATCATTAACCCAGTCAATATCGAAGGTGAGAAATGCTCGATCTAACCAGGTCGAATGATCTTCAATATCGATTTCAGAAAGTCTTCCGAATCGATTCATGTGTCCACACTGAACAAGTTTTCCGGGCGCTTTACAGAATCGTCCTTCCATGCTACGAGAGTAAATTCATAAGGCAACAGGTCGTGGCGAATCTGAAATCGACGGCCGAGACGTCTACAGCAAAACTCTGCGATTTCACCCGGGGAGAAGTGCTGAGCATCCTGCTGTTCGAAGTCAACAAACGTGCTAAGAAAATCACACACGAGCACTTCTTGCGCAAGCTCATAAAGAGCGGCGATCTTGTCAAATGCGTATGCCTTGGATTCAGAAATATTATGATGTGTTTGGAGATTGAACACACCACTGGAGAACACTACGTCAAACTCACCTTCTACCTTACCAAGTGCATCAATCTGCTTGAAAAATCCAGCGGGATACTTTTTGGCGCAGGCATTCAGGAATTCGGGGACTATATCACATCCTGTATATAAGACCTCACGCCCCTGCTCAAGCAAATACCCGTAGAGATATCCAAGCCCGCAACCGTAATCGAGAACTCGAATTCCCTTATGCACTACGAATGAATCAATGGCTCGGAATCGCAGGCTGTTACGACCCTTGGGTGTAAGCAGTGCTTTAGGAGAGTCCCCATGCTGCCGATATCCGTCTTTATAAAGAATCCTAATCTTTTCGAAATTATCAGTCATATATTGTACTTATGCGTATAAAAGTGTTCATACTGGTTCCTTAAAACTGATGAAGAAGTTATCACCGTCTCGGGCTTAAATAGCTTGTGAAAATATCGGTATGGAAATTCACTCGCACCAAAGCGTGATTTGAATCGGTAAACCCCCTCTTGCGAACGCCAAGTACCGCCCCAATTCCAAAGCTCATAACCCTCGGTAGCCAGTTCCACCATGACATGCTCGATTAACGCCGATAAGGCTTGTTTTTCCCGATAACCCTCAATGCAGACTGGCGTGAAGTACTCCACTGTTTTCTGAAAAAGCAGGACTAACAGGCCGCTAATTCTCATACCGTCCACAGAACCAACATATAGTCTGGATGATTGCTCCAAAGGAAATTCATTAAGAAGAGCCAAATAAACATCGCTAGATTTCGCGATCCCGCCCATTGCGGTTATTGATTTAGCATGGACAGCCTGTAGCCATTCTAGCGCTTCATCCCCCGTTTCTCGCGTGAACTTTTGATTTAGCATTTGACCCTTGCGAACCGCATTCCGAGTTTTTTGATGAAAGCCATCCATCAAGGCCGCCCGGATATTCAATGCACGGGAAGGCAACGCTGACATTTGTCCAATACGATCGTCAACAACATCAAAACCCAAGCGTGCCACTGTATCTAAATCTGCAGGGTAAAGAGGATTTTCCACAATGGTAATAGAAAGTGCGTCGGCACACGCTGCAATTTCATATGCCCTTGCAAACAGGGCTTTCAAAATAAGGGAAGGATCGACGAGCGTATCCGGACGGCAAACCATGCCGCCATGGCTACCGAAAAATGGCAATGAATTGAAAACTGGCCTGCCATTGTGTGGAGTCTTTTCGAGCAATACTAAATGGCCGACCGCACGATTACCCTCATAGGCTGTAATGTTGTGGATGCTAGAATGCGGTATTAGGGCAAGCAGGAACCGTATATAGCAAGCACTGCCATAAACTAAGGCGCCATAAGAAGAACGATGGATGTAGTCATACTCATCTATTCCGTCAATGCCATGAACTTTTACTTGCAAGTTTACCACGTCATCTTGAGTTGTCATTTATTTTTCTTTATCCACGATTCAATTTCTGCTCCCGGAAAAACATGTCCCCCATCAAAGATGCTAATCGATACATTTGATAAACCTGAAATCACTTTAGCCGTTCGTAATTCTTCAGCCTCAATCTTGAAGATACCGACTTCTTTTGAACCCCAACTGAAAAACCATTGCGTTGGGCTCTGTCTCAGCCGACTCACTAGATACTCCGGTCTTGAGAGATCTGCCGGGTAACTAGGGACAAGAATTAATTGATTATGTCCAGACCCTTCAACATCACCACTAATAATTGATTGCCCTGCTGCCACAATAGCTAAATTCGGTTCAGTCTGTAGTGCATTGAGCATCGCCGCCGCGCCACCTTGCGAAAGCCCCGCAACCAAAGTTCTGTCGAAACAACCCTGCATCCACTTTGTGAAGGCCAATGACTGCACCAGATAACTCACCGAATATGATCCTTCACGGTTCAGATGCCAGTTCCAGATGAAGTCGCCGCTAAGCTTTTTCCCGTTGCCGTCATGCCAGGCCAAAAAATCCTCGTTGGGTTTGATCAGATTGAAGATCCCCACCCCCCCCCCCGCATTCAGGGCATCCAAAATGCCGTGGTGGTAGTTGGCCTTGTCACCGGTGGCAATACCCAAAGATTGATTCAACCCGCTGCCGGGAATAATCAGGCTTGCTGAATTGTTACTTTCGCAAACCGGTGGCAAACGTCCATAGGCAAAAGCTTCGTGCTCTCGGCCTTGGTAGTCGAAGCGAACGCGCACCACGGGCATGGCGCCCTGCGGCCGATTGAGCTGTTCAGCCTCCAGCACTCGCAAATCCTCGTAGGCCGTCTCAAAACCCTGGCGCAACATAAAGATTCGATCATTCGCGCGGCGTATTCCCGCTAGGTCAGTGATCGGAGGGTAATACAAGTCGGTCTCTTCTGCCGGATCGGTGAAGGCATAAACCAATAACTCAGCTTCGCCGCGGTATTCAACGACTGGCTCGGGCAGTAAATGCGTTAGGGTGTTTTTTGCCCCTTGTATTTGCCAAAATGGAGGCCACTGGTAATGACCCACTCCCACACCGTAGGCGAACAAGGTAGCGGCCAATGACACGCCGGCCAATGGTTTCCACCAGCGTCTGCCTTTGGCCGTAGAGATCGTATTATCGCGGGTTGTTTCGGTGTTCATAAGCTATCGCGCATCCAGGCTTCCACATTCAACAGCGACCAGATCAGCAAGCGGCGATTGCGCTCACCCCGCAGGTGCTCATCGATCAATGGCGCTATGGCACTGCGATCCAGCACCGAGTAGATGGCCGCATTATCATTTAGCAGGCTGCGTTTGACGAAGTCGATGCTTTCCCCTTTAAACCAACTGGCATCGGGTGAGGAGAACCCTTGTTTGGCTGCCTCCACGATCTCGGTCGGAATGTAACTGGCCATCATGTCACGCAGGATCTGCTTGCCGTCCTGGGTCTTCTCAAAATAGGCTCTCTGCTTATCGCCCGGTTCGTTCTCGTTGATCTTGAGCACCTCGGCGAGGTTGTTCAGCTTCAGGCCCACCGGGCACTGCATGGCGAAGTCCACGAGGTCGTTGTCCATGAAGGGTACGCGGTTCTCCAGGCTGTGCGCCATGGAGAGCTTGTCTTCGACGATGAACAGCCCGTGCAGAAAGGTCTTGGCCTCGAGGTACAAGGAGTGGTTGATGTAGTCCTCAGGCTGCCGCAGTTCATTGTCATGCGTGGCGAACACATCGCGGAAGATGTCCCGCGTCCACACATGGCTCACTTCGCCCCACACTGGCGCGAACATGGCCTTGAGGATGCGGTTGTCGACCAGTCGCTGCCAGTACAGGTAGTACTGGTCGATGTACTGCTCAAAGTTCTGGCAGTTGGCGGCCCGGTAGTAGCGCCACGGGTAGCCGCCAAAGAGCTCGTCGCCGCCGCTGCCGGAGAGCACCACCTTCACGAACTTGCTCGTGAGCTTCGCCGCGTAGTAGTTGGGGTAGCTCTGCCCGACGCGCGGCTCCTCGAGGTGCCGCGCCACTGCAGGCAGCGACCGTTCCATGTCGCCGGCCTTGAGCACCATCTCGTAGTGCTCTGTCTTAAACTTGGCGGACATGGCCTCAGCCTTGGCACGCTCGTCGAAGGCAAGCTCGATGCCTGAGGCGGAACTGAGGTCGAACCCGCAGGTGAATGTCTTGAGGTTCGGGAAGCTCTGGGCGGCGATCGCCGTGATCGAGCCCGAATCCATGCCGCCCGAGAGGTAGGCACCCAGCTCCACATCGCTCACGAGCTGGCGGTTCACCGCCTGCCTGAACAGCCGGTCCAGCTCCTCGATGTATTCCTCGCGTCGAAGTGGCTTCTCTGGCTCGCGGAAGCGGTAGTCCCAGTAGCGGGTAAGTTTTAGGTTTAACGTTTTATGTTTTAAGTTGAGGACAGCATAATGGCCGGCGGGGAGGATCTTGATGTCCTGCAGTAAGGTCTGGTCGGTAAAGATATTTTGAAAGGTAAAATACTCCAGCAAGGCCGGCTTGTTCAGCACCTTGCGAAAACCGGGCTGGGCGGTGATCGCCTTTTGCTCGGAGCCAAAGGAGAAAACGTTGCCTTGTTGGGAATAGTAGACCGGCTTGATCCCGTAACGGTCCCGGGCCAACAGCAGGCTTTGCTCTTTGCGGTCCCAAAGGGCCAGGGCAAACATTCCGTTGAATTTCATCAGGGCACCCGTCCCCCAAGTGGCTAGGGCGTAGAGCACCACCTCAGTATCGGTCTGGCTGCGGAACCAGACCCCTTCGGCCTCCAGATCGGCCTTTAGCTCCCGGTAGTTGTAAACCTCCCCATTATAACTCAGCACCCAGCGGTGATCCGCACTGACCATCGGTTGGTGACCGGCCGGGGTAAGATCCAGGATGGCCAGCCGGCGGTGCCCGATTCCCACATTTCCCTCCACCCACTGCCCCTCCCCGTCCGGACCCCGGTGGGCAATTACATCCGTCATTTTTTTCAAAATCACCGCCGATGCCGGTGATCCGTCCAGATTAATAAATCCCGCTATGCCGCACATGGTGTAAGTTTTAGGTGTTAGGTTTAAACGTTTTAGGTTTCACGTCTTGGTGCGCGCTGAGGGAGGCTTTTGATAAGGCCGTGAAGCATGCCACCGATTTGCTTTGTTTTTTGGGTCAGCTCTTCTTGGTCAGAATCGTGAATCAGACCTACTTGGGTGGCGATGGCAATCTGGGTCCGAAGCTCGGCTGCGGATCCCTTGGCAATGTGTAAAAATCTCTTAAAATCCGCTGTGGATCCTCGTTCTGCCCCTTCGGCAATATTGGATGGAATGGAAACTGCGGCCCGGGTCATTTGGTCACGCAGCCCGTAGTCACGACAATTTTTAAGAATTTCATACACCCGAACCGCCAGCTGACAGGCTTCCTGCCAAACTTTTAAATCTTCAAAGGACTGATAAGCCAAGGTTTTTTATCGGGAGATTTTTGTCAGACGATTTAGCCCTATTCACGATTCCTAAAACCTAACACTTAAAACCTAAAACATTTTCGATGACTTTATCCTGCTCTTCCTCCCTCATTCCATGAAACAGTGGCAACGAAATTGAACAGTCGTTAGCGGCCCAGGCGTTCGGGAAGTCTCGCGGCTGCAGATCATATTTTTGACGATAGAAGGAAAGCATGTGGACGGCGTGGGTAGCGGGACGGGTGGAGATACCGGCCTGAAAGAGACTGTCCATCCACACATTGCGCTTCTGGTGGATAGAAGAGATTTTTTCGGAGTTGATCAATTCAGGCTGGAAAAGGCACGGATAGCTCTGATAGCCATGCTCGTAGCCAGCCATTTTGACAGGCGTTTGTAGCCAGTTTAGACCCTGAAAGGCTTCGTCATACTTTGCGGCAAGCTGTTGTCTTTCTTTGACAATTTCCTCAGCTCTTTCCATTTGTGCGCTTCCCAGAGCCGCCTGAAGATCGGTCATCCGATAGTTGTACCCGGCTTCTGGGTGATCGCTCAAAAGATAAGGTTTGGCACCCTGATGCCTTTGCAAATCGCTTAGGCCAGCACCGTGATCTCTCATCCTGCGCATCTTCTCCGCCAAGGCATCATCATGGGTAGTTACCATCCCGCCCTCCCCGGTTGTGATAGCCTTCCGTGGATGGAAACTAAAACACCCGGTGTTGCCGAAGGTTCCTACGTGCTTTTCCTGATATTTTGCCCCAAAACCACAGGCGGCATCCTCCACCACCCAAAGATTGTGTTTTCGGGCTACTGCAAGGACGGCCTTCATATCCGCCGCCAGCCCAAAAAGATGCACTGGCAGGATGGTCCTGGTTTTTTTGGTAATCTTGGATTCAATCTGAGCCGGATCGATGTTAAAGGTCCTAAGATTGATATCACAAAAAACCACTTTCCCACCCAAATGCTCCACCACATTGGCTGTGGAGATCCAGGTAAAGGCGGGCACGATGGCCTCATCTCCAGGCCCGAACCCCAAAGCCGCCAAGGAAAGGTGCAGCGCCGTGGTGCAGGAAGTGACCGCCACAGAATGCTTGGCCCCAGTGAAGGCAGACCACTTTTCCTCAAATTCCCTGACTTTGGGCCCCTGCACCAGCCAGCCGGAGCGCAACGGTTCCAAAACGCTCTCAATCTCAGCATTCGTTAAAGATGTTCGGGCGATCGGAATCATGGTTATTAATTCGGAATTTGGATTTGTGAATTGCGATTTGCGATTTTTATGTGCCTCATACGGAGTTCTTAGTGCTGGGTAAATCCTTGAAACTTAAACTCAGTACTCAGCACCCTGCCCTCGTAACCATCCACCACGGCCCCACACACTCAGTACTAACAAATCTCAATTCGGAACTCCAAAATCACAAATCCAAAATCCCCACGGCTTTTCTCCGAGCCTCAACCTCCGCTTTGTGTTTGGATCTCCATTCAATCAACCGCTTCAGACCCTCTTTTAGGTCGATCCGGGATTTGAAACCGATTTCTTTTTCTGCTTTTTTGGGACAGCCGATACGGTTCCTTACCAGGGTGGCTTGGCTACGAGGCTGATACTGGATCGGTTTTTTACATCCGGTTAATTGGATCAGTATTTCGGCCAGTTCCTTAAGTGAGGTACGCTGGCCTGTGCCCACGTTGTAAAACTGATCCGTGGTCTCTGCCTCCATCGCGCATATATTAGCTCGGGCACAATCCTCCACGGCCACAAAATCGAACGCCTCGGAACCGTCCCCTAAAATTGTCGGGCTTTCCCCCCGGTCGATCGCATCCAGCATCTTCATGATGACCGCGATATAAGCCCCACGATAATCCTGCCGGGGGCCGTAGACGTTCATGTAGCGCAACCCGACATAATTTAAGCCGTATCGGTGGTGATAGGCCCGCAACATCGCCTCGTCGCAGATCTTGGTGGCCCCGTAAAAATTCTTATTATTGAAGGGGTGGTCCTCCGTCATGGGCTCGGTCAGGGCATCGCCGTAAACAGAGGCCGAGGATGAAAACACTAGCCGCTGCACCTTGTTAGCCACGCACGCCTCCATCACATTAAAGGCGCCTCGGACATTCACTTCGAAAGCGGCCCGCGGAAATTCGTGGCACTGGAGCAGCCACAAGGCGGCCAAACAAAACACCCCGTCCATACCCTTGACCGCCCGATCCAGAATATCAACCTGGCAGATATCTCCTCCGGCTTCGAAGATTTTAACCCGGGAGTCCTTCAGCGCCTGGGCCAGGTTTTCCTGCGAGCCCCGAACAAAATTGTCATAAACCCATATTTCCTTTATCCCACTTTTTGTCAGCTGATCGACTACATGGCTACCGATGAGCCCGGCTCCTCCGATGACTATTACTTTTTTATTTTCCAGTTTCATGGTTGATTAGCTTGTTAGGCGTTGTTTTCTATCAAAAAATATAAATCTCGTTTTCGCGGTTTTGATTTTTATTTTATCGTTTCTATTACTAAAGCCTCGTCCTTTAGCTTATAAACTTCTTGGGTTTTTTTACACTGATACTCTCCCTTCCCTGATACGGGTAACGGGATGCGTTCACCGAACCGGCTCATCCAACCTGCCTGCCGCGCGGGAACACCTAGCATTAAAGCATAAGGATTTACATCCCGATTCACCACCGCCCCGGCACCGATGAAACAGTACTCTCCAAGGGTGACTCCGCAGAGGATCGTGGCATTGGCTCCTATGGTCACACCTTTTTTTACCAGAGTTTTTCGGTACTCGTCCTTCCGTGGAATCGCCGCCCGGGGATTATACACATTGGTAAACACCATGCTGGGGCCACAGAAGACATCGTCCTCAATCTCCACTTCGTCATAAACACTGACGTTGTTCTGAATCTTCACCCCGTTGCCGATTTTCACTTTTCCCACATAGACGTTTTGACCCAAGGAACACCTCTCCCCGATCACCGCTTCCTGCCCGATATGACAGAAATGCCAGATTTTTGTTCCTTTACCGATCTTGGCGCCGGGATCGACGATCGCCGATGGGTGGGCGTAGTAGTCGGGGGTTGTCATTTTAGATTTGGGATTTGAGATTTTGGATTTGGGAATTTAGGGCTCAAGAGATTCGGTTTTAGAGTTTTAAGAAATTTTTGATTTTAGAATTAGCTTTGAGTTTTGGACTTTGAGAGCAGGGTATTGCGGCGGGTGGACTTGCCAACAGATGTAAAGATAGCCACAAGTTCGTCAGCTTCGCGCAATAACTCTTGGCACTTTGTCGAGGCCCCAAGGCCGGCTTCCTGCAGCAACTCCAGCCAGTAAAGCGTCTCTCCGGCCTCTTTTTCCGCCAGGCTGATCTTATGGCTGAAATCAGCTCTGGATTCCCCGCGGTTCGCTTCCCGGTAATTGGCTCCAACGGAGGTTGCGGATCTCAAGAGCTGCCGACCCATGACTTCTCCAAGGTAGTTTTTTGGCAAACTTTCCAAAAATCTGATCAC
>Ga0172376_10002429_pt1 | contig 22787 bp, 23 predicted proteins | sample Lak35m_FD_121114 | JGI IMG/M metagenome (GOLD analysis project Ga0172376, IMG submission 121114) | Freshwater microbial communities from Kabuno Bay, South-Kivu, Congo - kab_092012_35m | ecosystem: Environmental > Aquatic > Freshwater > Lake | place: Democratic Republic of the Congo: South-Kivu... | reverse complement strand
TCATCCAATAAAATTGAGGAGCCAATCGTGCAAAGGTGCCATCCGGTGTGGCCCCACTGGCATATTCCACAATGGTGGGGCGATACCTGGGTTGAATTGCATTTATTTTTCCCGTACCCGTTCGTTGTTCGGTCGAAGCGCCCAACCCAAATTGGATGTTGGATGTGCCAAAGGGTCGTAGCATGATGCGGCCCACAGTGGCACGGTTTGCATCAGAGTCGCTATCCAATTGGCCCGCATCTTGTGAGCCACCCATCACTGCCAATTGAACCGATCCCCAATCAAATTGTCCGGCCAATTGTACCCCGTTGTCCCGGTTGGGTACCAAGAGGGTTGTAATGCCAAATTCGGATTGCACCAAATTGGTGGGGGTTTGTAACAGTTCCAATCCCAATGGGAACTTGAATTTACCCGCCCGCAACGACCATTGTTTTCCCAATGCCAAATCCACATGCCCATCCAATAGCCGAACCGTTCCTTCGGCATATTCCACGTTTATCCGATAGGTGCTGGTGGCATTGATCCGGCCATTGAATTCGGTTCGAATCCGTCGCAAATGATGGGCAGCATTGCTGTCGAACCCATCGCTATCTGCCAACGAGGTATCAAAATGCAAAAACCCGCTAATGGTGGGTGGGGTAAAACCCGCAGGGGTGGGGGCCCGATTGGGTGTGGGTGTTGCCACCGTTTGTGCCATGAGCGATGGGCCACATACGCTCATTACCCCCACTAATAGTCTTAATAGATGGTTGTTCATTGCGACACACTCCTTTGGTTGATTACCTCATATTTAATTGATGATGTTACCTTTTTTTACTATAAACTACTTATTCTATATGGTAAATAGTTTATTTTGATTATTGGGGTGGGGGGGCCCCCACCCCGGTGGTTAAACTTTTATATGAGGGCGTTCCCCCCTCATAACTCCCCCCTAATTTGTGTTAGTGGGTGCTGCGCACCCACGACCGCCCAGGGGCTTCGCCCCTGGACCCCAAGAGGAATATTTTGTTTCGGGGATCTTCGATCCCCACGCCCCAGACCGTCATTCTGCGCGGAGTGAAACGCAGTCGCAGAATCTAGAAAATCTACACTTCAATCATCCCCAGCATGGGGTGGTTTTTTTTAGATGTGGGGCGGGGCCCCACACCCCAAATTGGTTTTTAATTTTATTGTGGGGCGTTCCCCCCTCATAACTCCCCCCTCTACTCTTTTTCATCCTGCTCCCTTATCATACCCAGCCATGAAACGTGCCATCACACACCGTCTGCTCTCGGTTGCCCCTCTTATTCTACCCCATGCTCGCCGACTCGGCGCCCGCTGGCCTCGTCTTCTCGCAGGGGGCTTTTTGTTGCTCATTGCGTTGATTCTATTGTTTCCTCCCCCCATTCCCCTCTATGATCCCACCAAGCCAGAAGTTGAATTACTCGGGGTTCGACACCGCTTTTTTCAACGCAATCGCCTCGTATGGAGCGCCGCCATGCAACGCCTCGTGTGGCAGTCGGATGATTCGGTGTCGTTTGTCGCACTGTCTGCCGGTGTCTTCAATGGCCCCGATGGCAACACCCGCTTGACAGGCTTGCGCGCTGATTCGGGGCAATGGATCGCCGCCACCCAAGCACTTGTGCTGTCGGGCAACGTCCATGCCCTGATTGTGCCGTCCCCGTCTTCCGATGGCTTGCAGGCGGCACCCAATACGCCCTCTGCGTCTCAATGGGTCACCATCGAATCGGATCGCATGACCCATACCCACCACACCACCCAATTAGAGGGTAACGTCTTGATTATAAGGGGCCGTGATCACATTCGCCCCACCGGGCCGGTGGTGTTAAACAACCAAACCAATGATGCCCATATCAATGGGTTTGTGGCCACGGTCAATGGCCTCGTGCTGTCGGGAAATCGCATGGTCGTGAACATTGATACCGGACACGTCCGGTGCGAAGGGGGCATCAAAGGCGTTCGATTGCCGTCGGCTACCCAACAAACCGATCGCCGCTTGAAACACCTGTCACACATTCGCACGGCGTTTGAAGCCGATCAACTGGTGTCGCTGTCTCACGCCGATCAAGAACAAGTCACCCTGTCAGGTCGCGTGGTGTTGTCTCAACCCAATCAGTCGGTTCGGGCTGATACGGTCATATGGAACCAACAAGGTGCCACTTTTTTGGGAAAAGTATTGTTTCACTCCACGTCTTGGAAATGGGCCGTCTCGCCCAATCGCACCCCCACCGCTTCCAACACCATGGTGAACGCCCCCATCACCATTCGGTCTGACCAATGCCTCATCAATTGGTCCGCACGGACCACCCAATGGTTGGGCAATGTGTCGCTGACCCAACCCCAGTTAACCGCCACTTGCCAAGACATGACCTGGCAAGACGACACCAATCAACTGACCCTCATGGGGTCGGTGACGATTCGACGCCCCAAGGCGTCGTTTTCGGCTTTGCAAGTGGTGTTGCAACTTGATTCCGATACCATGGTGGCCCGTGGTGGGGTGTCGACCCGGTTACGATTACGATGATTGCGTGGCATGATCTGCAAATTAAACGCTCTCGTTATGCCCTCGTCTCACCCCCTTCTATTGTGTCATCATCCCCCTATCTTCACATCATCGGACCCAATGGATCAGGTAAAACCAGTTTGTTATTGGCCCTGGCCCACCTCATTGCCTATCGTGGTACCATCACGTGGCAACAGGTGACGATTCGCGACCACTGCTTGTGGTGGTTTTCTCGGATGGGATGGTGTCCGGATACCCCCCGACTTCCCGCTCACCTGACCGTGGCCGGTGCCATTCAACGGGCCCTTGCCCTCAAAACCAACCGGGCGGCTCAGTCGGGGCCCCTCACCCCCACCCATGACCTTGTCATCCAATTGGGCTTGCATCGCGTGTGGGATGCCCCCATTCCGTCCTTGTCACTGGGCTATCAAAAACGGGTGGGCCTGGCCATGGCATTGGGGCATCACCCCGACTGCGTGTTACTCGATGAACCCACCCTCGGGCTGGATGACGGCACCCGCTCGGTCGTTCGCGAGGTTTGCCTTGCTTATTCTCATATTCAATGGGTTGTGGCCACCCATCGCGAAGCCGATTTCCCGTTGCCCAGTGACGTGGTGGCCTTGTCGGTATGAGGGCACTGTTTCGCTGGGAATGGGCCTACTGGTCCCGCTCGTGGGTGCCCCCCGCTACCCTCATGATCTTGGGGGGGGTGGCCGTGATGTGGGGCCTGGTGTCGTGGGTGATGGGCCGGGTGGCCTGGCCCGCTGTGTTAACCACCTGGGTTTTTTTGTTGCTTCCCCTTTCGGTGGTCGACCCCATTCGACGGGTCACCGCCCCTGATTTTGATGCCTATCGCGTGAGTGCCTTTTCGTCTTTTACCCTGATTGCCAGTCTGTGGGGGTCTCATGTGCTGGCATTGTTTGCTTGCATTCAACCCCTTCTAGGATGGGTTTGGATGGAACAAGCCCCCTTTTGGGTGATTCAAATGACCCTTTTGGGTACCATTGCGTGGGGAACCGCTTGGGGCCTCATGCTGGGCATTTGGATTCCCTCTACCCATCGGGCATTGGTCACAGCGTGTGGGTTTTTGTTGCTGGCCTGGCTGTGGTCGGCCATTGCCCCCTTGATTCCTTGGGGAATGGTCCGTGAATGGGGCCTCGTGTCTCATTTATATTGGCCCCAATGGCGGGTATTGGCCACCTCAGATGCTTGGTTTTGGGCCAGCGGCTCCCTGATCGGGTGTGTGCTCGCGTGGGTTCGCTTGGCGTTTCACCGTGAACAAAAGCCTTGGGTGCCCATGGTGGGGGCTGCCCTCATCGGTGGTATGGTGTGTGTGGGTGCTATTCCCTCTGAACGATGGCCCTTGTGGCATCATCATCCCCTGCCCATCGTGACCCTGCCGTCCTGCGACAGCCATTGGATTGCCACCACCGGTAGCGTGGGGTTTGCGGCAGCCCGGGTGGCCCAACAGGCGTTTAAAGGGGCCCGCGTTCGGGTGATAGACCCTGCGTTGTCTGATCGGCTTGCCCAGCAGGATGCCCCTTATTTTAAAGGCGAACGCCTGCAAGATGGCGACATGCTCGTGCGGTGCCCCGGCACCCCCGTGCGTACCCATCGTCTCGGTACGCCTGCCTCTGATACCCCCGTGATGTGGTGGTTGGCCATGCAGGCACTTACCACGCCGTCTCGCATGAATCGCATTCAATGGGTGGGCCCCCCCCCATCGATGGGTGTTCGCGCACGGATTCAGGCCTTGCAACACCTCGCCGGGGGGCAGGTGGGGGGAGGGGCTCCCACCCATTGGGTGAGTGTGGCCCCCACGGCACCCCTCGATGAACGGACTGAACAAGCCATTCTGGATGCGGTGGCGGCCGGTGCCCGCTGGACGGTGTTGCTCGGACCCCACACCCCCTTGCCCTCTCGCCTTCAGGCATGGGGCTTACAAGCACCCTTTCCTTACCTGAGGTGCCCCCAAGAGACGGGCACGGATGACTGCCGTTTTGACACGCAGTTGGCACCGTTGCAAGGGATTTCGTTTCAGGCCCCTCGGGCCTTGTCGGTTGCTGCCAACAGTCGGTTTGTACCGTTTTTGATGAGCCCTTCCACTGCTTGGCCCACTGTCTCTGCATCCCCGCCGTATCGCCCGTCTGCACTGCCCCGTGCCCACCCACTGGGCCTAAGGGCCACATGGGGAAAAGGCGATGTGGTGGTACTCGCCAATGCCGACTGGCTGGCGTCGTTGGCCCTTGACCATCCCCATGCCACCCTCTGGTGGTGGTTGGTTGATAGCCCGTTGTGGCAGGTTACGGTGCCCGTTGACCCGGTGCCACCCATTCAAAAAGGGCTGTGCTGGATTGGGTTGGGAATATTAGGAGGTATCACATGTTGGATCGTCTTACGTCGCGTTGGCCGTTGATTCGGTATTGGGGCCTGCCCATTTTGATCGCAGGGACCTGCTTTTTTTTGGCCACGTTGATTCGGCATGCGTTGCGTGATCCCCTTGTCACCCTCGCCAAACCAGGCACCGTGCGATTCATTCGGGTTCAATCCACCACCCCCTTATTGGCGTATACCGTGTCGGTTCGGCCCACGGTGACCGTCTCGCCCTCACTTCCGTTTCCACTTAATCCGCAGTTGGTTGATGAATGGGTGGCACCATTGCGGTCGTTTGCCGTGACACGTGCCTTGCCACATGCCCAAAGCCGCGAGTGGGGGGCCACCATCGATATCATCACCGAACAAGGCCAACACACCATTAAAATGGGGGACCAACGCATGGACATGCAAACCGAAATCATGGTGAATGGACGCGTGTATTTGGTGCCCACGTCCACGGTGCTTCGGTGGTTGGTTCACCCCATCACATGGGCCGATCGTCAACCCAATCGTCACCAACAACCTGAGCAGGCCACCTGGGTGACCGTGGCGGTGTCGCCCCCTCAGGCCCTCGAGATGGGGTCGTCATTGTCACTCACCCGTCGGCCATTGACCGGGTGGTGGTGCACCACCGACCAATGGGTCGATCCGGATCGTGTGATGGGGGTGTTGCGATTGATGGCGGGGGCTTCGGTGGGGGATATCCGCCCCCCGGGTCATTCGTGGGATGCGACGTTTCGTATTCGAATGGATCGGGGGGAGTGGGTGTTTGGCTTGCAATTTCCCCACAACATGTGGCAAGCCTTACCCGATCACACATGGGGCCAAGTAACGCCCGTGTTGGCCGGCATGCTACAGCGCGTGATGGCAAAGCCTTTGCCCGATTATCCCTTGCGCCTCACCAACCAACGGGCGTTTCAACTGTTGCGAGTGGGCAACCATGCCCACCTCAGTGTCTTCAACCGATCCCCATCGGGACACTGGTTGGATACCTTGGGTGCCAATCAATCGGTGTTGGTTCAATCGTTGTTGGATCGATTGGGGCAGTTGCATGTTGCCTCACCATCGGTGGTCACCGCCCCCCAGATGATGACCCTGATGTTTCAATCCCCCACGCAATCCGAAACCATTTGGTTTGATCGCTCTCCTCAGGGATGGCGGGTTCGCCTGTCAAATGGGCCGTCAGTATGGGTGATGGATGAGGGGCACCTCATGCTCACCGCCATGTTGCGTTTGACGGGTGCGGGGACACGCTCATATAATGCCACCCCATGAGCAAACGTGCCCCTCTTTTATTGGTGTCTGGGTCCTCCCATCCTGACTTATCGCGTGCGGTGGCCACCGCCCTTGATGTGCCACTGGGCAAGTTGTCGGCGTCTCGCTTTAGTTGTGGTGAAACGTACGTGAGGGTCGATGAATCCATTCGGGGTGAAGAGGTATATGTGATTCAAACCATTGCCACCCATCCAAATGATGATTATATGGAATTGTTTTTGTTAATGGATGCCCTTAAGCGGGCGTCGGCCTCGGCCATTCACGTGGTCGTGCCTCATTTTGGGTATGCCCGCCAAGACAAAAAATCAGCCCCTCGTGAACCAATTTCAGCCCGTGTGATGGCTGATTTGTTGTCTGCGGTGGGGTTTGACCGGTTGATTACCGTTGATTTGCATGCCGATCAAATTCAAGGCTTTTTTTCTCGGCCCGTTGATCACTTAACCGCGTTGCCCCTTTTTATCCATTATTTTGCTCACAAGCAGTTGCCCGACTTGGTGGTGGTGGCTCCCGACGCAGGGCGTGCCAAGTTTGCCAAAAAACTCAGCGATCGCTTGGGTGCCGAGTTGGCCATCATGCACAAAACCCGTCCCTCGCACAATGTGGCCGAAATTGTGAACATTGTGGGCGATGTGCGGGGTAAAACCGTGTTGTTGGTCGATGACATGGTCGATACTGGGGGGTCGGTGACCTCTGGCATCGAGGCACTTCGTAAACATGGGTGTAACCGTGACATTTATTTGGCCACCACCCATCCGGTGTTTTCAGGTCCGGCAGTGGGTCGGTTGGCGGGGGCGGGCTTTAAAGAGGTGGTGGTCACCGATACCATTCCCGTACCCGATGCCAAACGATTTGAAGGGCTGACCGTGTTGCCCATTGCCCCCTTATTGGCCCAGGCCATTTTAGCCAATCACGAGCACCGTTCGATTAGTAGCTTGTACCAATAACGCCCGTGCCCACTGAATTATTGGCCCCTGCAGGTAACCGTGAAAAAATGCAGGTGGCGTGTCGGTTTGGGGCCGATGCGGTGTATGTGGGGGGCAAGGTGTTTGGGCTCAGAAAATATGCGGATAATTTTACTGACCCCGAATTGGCCGATGCGGTGTCGTGGGTGCATGGGTTGGGTAAAAAAATCTATGTGGTGCTCAATGGGTTTGCCCATGATGATGACCTTCGTGATTTACAGCCTCATTTGGCGTTTTTGAATCAGATTCAACCCGACGCCGTGATTGTATCCGATTGGGCGGTGGCAGACCAAGTGCTGACCCGCACCACCATTCCCCTGCATGTGTCAACCCAAGCCAGTGTTTGCCATTGGCGTGGGGTCCAGCGATGGGTTGATCGGGGGGCCAAGCGGGTTATTTTAGGCCGAGAAGTGAGCTTGGCAGATTGTCAGGACATTCAGGATCGGGTGCCCACTGAGCTGGAGGTTTTTATTCATGGGGCCATGTGTGCCAGTTATTCCGGAAAATGTGTGATATCCAATTATAGTGCGGGGCGTGATGCCAATCGGGGCGGGTGTGTGCAAAGTTGTCGTCACCTTTACCATCTTGAATCTGGCGGACAGCAGGATACCCGGTACATGATGAATGCCAAAGATTTAATGGCGGTTCAATGGCTTCAAGCCGGCATGGCCATGGGGTTGGCCTCTTTTAAAATAGAGGGCCGCATGAAAAGTGCCTGGTATGTGGCCAATGCAACCAAAGTGTATCGTGAGGCCATGGACACCATCGATGCCGCCCAAGGCGCCCCCATCGATTCGGAACAGTTGGGTCGTTGGGAAACCCAATTGCAACAGGTGTCGAATCGTACGTTTTCAGGTGGCGGGTTTGCCACCCTTCAGGATGGGTTGAATCAAGTGGACGGGGGGTATCAGTCGGCTGGTTCGTTTGTGGGGACGGTGATTCAGTGCCATGATGACCGCTCGGCCATCGATTGTCGGGTGCCGGTGTCACCGGGAGACACGTTGTCGGTGCTGACCCCTAATGGGGTGGTGCCCTTGCATGTGACGTCGTTATGGGATGTTAACCATCGCCCGGTGACCCAATTGGGTCCCGGGGCGTTGGGCTGGGTGCCGGGTCGGTGGGGGGTGGGGGATGTGCTGATTCGATGAGCTGCCACCCATGACCATCCTCACCAGTTTCACCCATTCTCATGAACGGACCCAACACCTGCTATCCCGGTCGGTGAGACGGATTATCATGGATCACCCATCGGTGGGGTATCGCACGTTTTGTGACACGGCCATTCCCATTGATGACTGGTATGCCCAGTGCGTGGCCCATGATCCTTCTGTGACTTGGGTGGCATCGATTGATGTGTTATTGCATTCGCGCAACGAGGCAGCCATTGGGGCGGCGATTTCGGCTGCCATTCGGTCAGGGGTGCGGTGGTTTCGCATTCAAGATGTGGCCTTGATTGATTGGATACGATCCGAAACCGATGCCGCGATTATGCTGGCGCCTGAAGTGGGCAACCATTCTGGGGCTGCCATTGACTATTGGATGGCCCATGTGGACGCCCAATCCCTTTCAAATGATGTGCCCGGATCGGTTATTCAACGGGTGACAGACCGACACCGTTTGGAAGTGATGGTACAGGGTCCTATTTTGTTGCAATGGTCACAACGCCAGTATTTGAATGGGTTTGATCAACCCGATGTGTCTGGATACGATACCGAATACCCGGGGCGTCGGTTGCGGTTTTGGCGGTCGGCGCATGGCACCGCCATGTTGGCTTATTTTCATCGCTGTTTGGCGCGTGACCTCGACGCATTGGCTGCCCTGAACGTGGGGTATTGGTTGGTGGATGCACGGGGCTGTTCGGATCGTTATTTGTCATTGGCCCTCGACTGCTATCAGGCCCCTGATCAAGGGGGTGATGTTCGGGATCTGATGCTGGCCTTGGAGTCAGAATCAGGCGTTCCCCAACGACCGGGTTTTTTTCGCGGTAATGGCACCGATCAAGACCGGGAGGTGCCCAATAGTGGGGCCATGTTGGGTGTGATTAAAGAATACCGCGCGGGGTCTCATGTGGTGATGCAGGCCCGTGCCAATGGGCATACCCAACAAGCGGTAATGGCCATCACCCCCACCCATCAGGTGAAGCCCTTGTCGTTGGGGGGGGCCGTCTCTTTAACCGGTGAGCCGGTGACCACCTTTGGGTGTGGGGATTGGTTGGTATTGCCATTTCAAAAAGGGGTGGTGGCAAAAAGCATGGTGTTGCCCCTGTAAATTGACACCCCGCCTGCTGTTCAGGCATAATAACCCACTGTTTTTTACAGGGATCAAATTGAATCAAAGACCCTCAATTCCCCTCATTACCCTAGAATGGAGTTGCATGAGATATGAAGAAAAAAGTGACCGTTGTCGGTGCTGGGTTTGTTGGGGCTACCGCTGCACAGCGTATTGTTGAAAAAGAATTGGCGGATGTGGTGTTGGTTGACATTGTGGATGGGTTGGCCAAAGGCAAAGCCCTCGACATGATGCAATCGGCTGCTGTTGAAGGGTTTGAAACCCATATTGTGGGCACCACTGAGTATGATGAGACCGCAGGTTCGGATGTGATTGTCATCACGGCGGGGATTGCCCGCAAGCCGGGTATGTCACGTGACGATCTGTTGCAAACCAACGCGGGTATTGTGGGGTCGGTGGTGCTTGAAACCGCCCAGCGCAGCCCCAATGCGGTGTTGGTGGTGGTGTCAAACCCTTTGGATGTCATGACGTTTTTGGCATGGAAAAAATCGGGGTTTCATCACACCAAAGTGGTGGGTATGGCGGGGGTATTAGACTCGGCGCGGTATGCCCAATTTATTGCAGAGGCCATGAACTGCTCCATCAAAGATGTGCGGGCGATGGTGTTGGGGGGGCATGGGGATACCATGGTGCCTGTCCCTGATTTTTCAACGGTTAATGGGGTGCCCATTACCCAATTGTTGCCCGCCGATGTGATTGAAGCAATTAACGAACGCACCCGTCATGGGGGGGCTGAAATTGTGCAATACCTCAAAACAGGGTCGGCATATTATGCCCCGGCATCGGCTGCAGTGGCGATGGTGTCGTCGATTTTGTTAGACAGCAAGCGGTTGTTGCCAGTGTGTGCCCAACCCCATGGTGAGTTTGGGATTCATGGCTTGTATTGCGGGGTGCCCGCTATTTTAGGTAAAGAAGGGGTTGAAAAAATTGTGCCACTTACCCTTTCTTCCGCCGATTCGGATGCCCTCCACCGATCGGCTGAAGCAGTAAAATTATTGGCTGATTCGTTGGTTTTGAACGCATAAGGAGGTCGCATGATGGGCTCATCATCGATAGGTAAAAAGCAAGTGGTGGCGGTTACGGGTCTGTTTTTAATTTTGTTTTTAATTTTTCATTTGTCTGGCAATTTTTTGATTTACAAAGGCCCCGAGGCATTTAATGCCTATGCCGAGTTTTTGGAGCGCTTGGGGGCCATTAAATGGGCCGCCCGCTTGGGCTTGATTGCCTTGTTTTTGATTCATATTGTGTACACCGCGATGGTGGTGATCGAAAACCGTCGGGCAAGGCCCCGTGGGTATGAGGTGAGCAAATCGGTGGGCAAGCGATCGTTGGCCACCCGCCTGATGCCCTATACCGGCACCCTTATTTTGGTTTATTTGTTGGTTCATATTGCCGATTACACCCTGGCGACCCACAGTGGCCCCCCTGCCATGGTGAATGGTCAAGACATGGGGCTGTATGGGGTGGTGTATAATTCGTTTCAAACCCCTGTACGGGTGGCCTTCTATGTGGCCGCGATGACGGCCATTGGGCTTCATTTGTGCCACGCCATTCAAAGTGTGGTGCAAACCTTTGGGTTTCATCACCCGGTATATTCGCTGTGGGTGAAGCGATTCGGTTGGGTTTTGGGTATTGCCATCGCCGTGGGGTTTGCGTCGATTCCGTTTTATATGCATGCCATGCAGTGGGGGTGTGTGACCGTGCCAACAGGAGGGGTATCATGACTATCTTAGATTCAGGTGTACCATCGGGCCCTATTGCAGACAAATGGACCAAGCATCGGTTTGATATGAAGTTGGTCAATCCGGCCAATCGTCGCAAGCACACGGTGATTGTGGTGGGTACCGGGCTGGCGGGCGCGTCGGCTGCTGCCAGTTTGGGTGAAATGGGGTATCAGGTGCTGTCGTTTTGTTTTCAAGATTCAGGTCGGCGTGCCCACAGCATTGCGGCCCAAGGGGGCATTAATGCGGCCAAGAATTATGCCAATGATGGGGACAGTGTGTACCGCCTGTTTTATGACACGGTCAAAGGTGGCGATTACCGTGCCCGAGAAGCCAATGTGCACCGCTTGAGCGAAGTCAGTGTGTCGATTATTGACCAGTGCGTCGCCCAAGGGGTGCCATTTGCCCGTGAGTATGGGGGCTTGCTTGACAACCGCTCTTTTGGTGGGGCTCAGGTAGCCCGAACCTTTTATGCCAAAGGTCAAACCGGTCAACAATTGTTGTTGGGTGCGTACAGTGCCATGATGAAAGAAGTGGCCAAGGGCAATGTAAAATTGTTTACCCGGCGTGAAATGATGGAAGTGGTGGTCATTGATGGCCGTGCCCGTGGCATTGTGGTGAGGCATTTAACCACGGGGGCCATTGAGTCGTTTTCGGCGGATGCGGTGGTATTGGCCACTGGTGGGTATGGCAACGTGTTTTATCTGTCGACCAACGCCAAAGGGTGTAATGTAACGGCCACATGGCGCGCCCATCGCAAGGGGGCCTTTTTTGCCAACCCTTGTTACACGCAAATTCATCCGACGTGCATACCGGTGCATGGGGATTACCAATCCAAATTAACCTTGATGAGCGAGAGTTTACGTAATGATGGGCGGGTATGGGTGCCCAAGACCAAGGGGGATGCCCGGGCGCCCATGGCCATTCCCGAATCGGATCGTGATTATTACCTTGAGGCCAAATATGCCAGTTTTGGTAATTTAGTCCCCCGTGATATTGCGTCTCGCAATGCCAAGTTGGTGTGTGACGAAGGCCGTGGGGTGAATGGTGAGTTGGCGGTCTATCTTGATTTTTCGGATGCCATCAATCGGCTTGGCCAATCCACCATTGCCGCTCGCTATGGCAATTTGTTTGACATGTACGAACGGATTACGGGCGAAGATCCTTACACGACACCCATGAAGATATACCCGGCCATTCATTACACGATGGGCGGGTTGTGGGTGGATTACAATCTACAAAGTACAATTCCTGGCTTGCATGTGATAGGCGAGGCCAACTTTTCTGATCATGGGGCCAATCGCTTGGGTGCCAGTGCCTTGATGCAAGGCTTGGCGGATGGCTATTTTATTTTGCCATACACACTGGGGCATTATTTGGCCACGGCCAAATTGGACCCTGTGACCAATCGACACCCTGAGTTTGAACGCAGTGAAACCCAAGTTAAAGACGGCATTCAGCGGTTATTGGCCATTCAAGGCAAACGAACCGTTGATTCGTTTCATCGGGAGTTGGGCTTGTTGGTGTGGGATAAATGTGGCATGTCACGAAGTGGCCCAGGGTTGAAAGAGGCCTTGGATAAAATCCCGGCCATCCGTGAAGAATTCTGGTCCAATGTGATGGTCACGGGATCTGGAGAAGGGTTGAATCAGACCCTTGAAAAAGCCGGTCGGGTGGCGGATTTCTTGGAATTTGGGGAATTGATGGTTAAAGATGCGTTGGAACGGGAAGAATCGTGTGGTGGGCATTTCCGTGAAGAAAGTCAAACCGATGAAGGGGAGGCCCTTCGCAATGACACCGACTATTGTCATGTGTCGGCTTGGCAATACACGGGCGATTTGGCCAATCCGACTTTGCACAAAGAGCCGTTAACGTTTCATGACGTGCCCCTTTCCCAAAGGAGTTACAAATAATGAGCACTACCACCCGTACGATTTCACTCACCATCAAAGTATGGCGACAAAAAAACCCTGCTGATTCGGGTCATTTTGAGTCATACACCATTCCCAAGGTGGATGTGAATGCGTCTTTTTTAGAAATGTTGGATGTATTGAATGAAGACTTAACGCTCAATGGCAAAGACCCGATTGCCTTCGATCATGATTGTCGCGAAGGCATTTGTGGCATGTGTGGGGCGGTGGTGAATGGGCAGCCCCATGGTCCCCAGCGAAAAACCACCATGTGCCAATTGCACATGCGCCAGTTTTCGGATGGGGATGTGATTACCATCGAGCCATATCGCGCCCGTGCATTGCCAGTGGTCAAAGACTTGGTGGTCGATCGCGGTGCGTTTGATCGGGTGATACAAGCGGGGGGATTTGTATCGGTCAAAACGGGGCAGGCCCCTGATGCCAATGCCATTTTGATTCCCAAACGTGCAGCGGATTTGGCCATGGATGCAGCCCAATGCATTGGGTGTGCGGCCTGTGTGGCGGCCTGTCCGAACGCATCGGCCATGTTATTTGTATCGGCCAAGGTGTCTCATTTGTCGATGTTGCCTCAAGGCCAGCCCGAACGAGCGGACCGTGTCAAAACCATGGTGGCCCAAATGGACAACGAAGGATTTGGTAATTGTTCGAATGAATACCAATGTGAGGCGGCCTGTCCCAAAGGTATTTCGGTTGCGAATATTGCACGCATGAACCGCGATTATTTATCGTCTACAGTGAGTGCTTCTTAATGGTCTCTTGGATGGGAGTTGTGGAATGAAAAAGGTGTTGGTATGTGGGGCGGGCGGATTTATTGGTCATCATATGGTGTCGCATCTCAAGCGACTGGGCTATTGGGTTCGTGGGGTTGATTTGGTTCACCCGTCTTTTTCTGAATCAGAGGCCGATGAGTTTTGGGTGCGTGATTTGCGGGGGTATGAGGCGGTGCAACAAGCCTTGTCACTATCGGATGGCTTTTTTGATCAGGTGTATCAATTTGCGGCCGATATGGGGGGGGCGGGGTATCTCTTTACGGGTGAGCATGATGCCGATGTGATGCACAATTCGGCTCAAATCAATCTGAATCTATTGGATTGTCTGTCAAAATCGCCCGATCCGCTTCGAACCCGTGTGTTTTATTCCAGTTCGGCTTGTATGTACCCTGAATACAATCAGTTGGATCCGGATAATCCCATTTGTACCGAAGATAGCGCCTATCCTGCTCAACCCGATTCTGAATACGGGTGGGAAAAATTATTCAGTGAACGGTTATATATGGCCTATCATCGCAACAGGGGCATTCCGGTTCGTGTGGCACGGTATCACAATATTTTTGGTCCCTTGGGTACGTGGCAAGGGGGTAAAGAAAAAGCCCCGGCAGCCATTTGTCGTAAAGTGGCCATGTTGCCAGCGTCAGGTGGCGAGATTGAAGTGTGGGGTGACGGGAACCAAACCCGATCGTTTCTTTTTATAGCGGAATGCATTGATGCCACCTATCGGTTGATGAACAGTGAGTTTATGGGGCCGGTTAACATTGGGTCTGAAGAAATGGTGACCATCAATCAACTGGTGGCGTATGTGGCGGAGGTGGCCCAAAAACAGGTTCAGATTCGGTATCGTTTGGATGCACCCCAGGGCGTTCGGGGACGAAATTCTGACAATCGATTGATTCGTGCGTCTTTGAATTGGGATTATCGTTTGCCGTTAAAAGAAGGATTGGCTCGTACTTATGAATGGGTATCCAAGCAAGTGGCCACTCGTTTGTGAGAATTGCGACGGTTGCGGGCCTATGGGGTTTATTCGCTGGGGCGTTAATGGCCAATTCCTTGGGGGCGTCGTTTTATTATCCGCTGGCTATTAAGGGTGAAAATGAGTTGGGGTTTCAGTGGGGGATTGATTTATCAGCCGAGGTGTTGAAACCCATTAAGGTGGGGGCGGGGCTATCTATTTTCCACGTAGAGAAATTTCGTAACTTTTCCACCCATGTGGGATACATGGCCGTGTTGCAATATCCCTATGAATTTGGGTTGCCACTTCGTTCGGAATGGTCATTGGGGGTGGCGGGAAATGGATACAGTGGGGGGGGGATTCAAGCCGGGTTGGCTTTGCACTACCCATGGCAGTCGCTGTTGCTATCTGGGTTGCTGACGGTGAATACCAATCAAGATGTGATGGTGGGGGTGCGGGTGGGCTGGGCCAAGTCATCGGTGATGGACTTATTGGCTGATTTATTAAGCCCGCCTGAACCCCGGGTGATGCCAGTGGTCACACCGCCCCTTCCACCAGTGCGTCCGCTGGTGATGACAGACCCCTTGGCCGATCGGGTTGACAGCGTGGCATCCTCGCCTGCGGTGCCGGCCCAGGCCACTAAAGAGGTGGCAGGGGTACCGTCTGATATGTCCAATCACTGGGCCAAAGAGGCGGTGGCCTGGGCGGTGAGTCGCCAGTTGTTTCGTCGCAACGGCATGTTTTTTCCCTCGGCGGTGTTGACGGGTGACACGGCAATGGTGGCCTTGACCCAAGTGTCTTCATTGTTGCAACAGCCGCTGTCGATGCTCCCCGCCTGGTCTAAGAAGCCAGGGGTGTCTAAAAAAGAATTGGTGACGTCATTGCTGGCATTGGTCAATGGGTTTCGCGCGGTCTCGAATCCCCAATCGCCTGCATCGATCCAAGCCATGGCCACCCGACTTCGGTTGCCCCCCAATTGGTTACAGGTGGTGCCGGGTGACAAGCCATTAACCCGTGCGGAATCGGCCATTATTTTAGAACGAATATTAAAGGAGGCGGGTTTAGAATGAAGGTGTTGCATCGGGTGACCACGGTGTCTTCTTCGTTGGAGAATGTGTTTTTATTTTTTTCAAATGCCGAAAATTTGGCTGTGTTAACCCCTCCTTTTTTGGGGTTTCGTATTTTAACCCCCTTGCCCATTCACATGGAAAAAGGAACCCTCATTGAGTATGAGTTGCGTATTTTGGGTATTCCCACCCGGTGGACCACGTTGATTACGACGTATGAGGCACCCCATCGGTTTGTGGATCAACAATTGAAAGGGCCCTATTCTTTTTGGCATCATACCCACGAATTTGAGGCCATTGAGGGAGGGGTACGCATGACGGATACGGTGCGGTATGTGATGCCGTTTGGATTATTGGGGGCTTGTGTGCATCCGGTGGTGGCATGGATGCTGGGTCGTATTTTTTCGTATCGCGAGTCTCAAATGAAGGCGCAATTTGGATCATGACTGCCACGTGTTGGGCTCGATTTCGGTGGCGTTGGATGGGTGTTTGGGGGGTGGGTCTTTGGGTTGTTTGTGCATCGGTGCATGCCAAATCTGATTCGGTATCGATTATGGCGGACTCGTTTCAATATGACCTGAAAAAACGGGTGGTTCGCGCCACGGGGCGGTTGGTATTGACCCAATCCGACGTGACGATGACCGCGTCAGAAGGATGGTATGATCAGGGCATGAGTAAAGTCGAAATGACGGGAAACGTGACACTCAAAAAAGGTGGGTTTTTATTGGCGTGTCAACGTGCCATTGCCTACCCCAAAGACAATCGCATTGAACTAGAGGGCGCCATTGCCATCACCTATCAAGACATTCGAGCCGAGGCACAGCGAGGGGTTTATTACCGCACGATCAATCGTATCTCATTGTCGGGAGTACCCAAAGTATGGCAAAATCAAGACCTGTTAACCGGGTCTGATATTTCAATTGATGTATCCAACAAAGTTGTGACGTCTTCGGGTGGTGCTTTTGCCACGTTTTCTGCCGATAAGTTGGATGCACCCCAATAAGCGCCAGGGTGCCCCCAACGCCAGTTAAGCCACTTAAGCGAGTTAAAAAGGATAAAAAAGTAACCCATGAATCCCGAAACCGTGACCGAACAAACCCAACGATCGTATTTAAATGACGATACTTACGATTTAATCGTGGTGGGGGCGGGTCCTGCTGGCATGTCGGCTGCGTTGTGTGCCAGTCGTGCCAAACTGAAAACCTTGTTGATTGAACGGGCCGTACCTGGCGGTCAAGCGTCGACGGCGTACAGCGTGGATAATTTGCTGGGGTTTCCTGGGGGGGTTTTTGGGGATGATTTGGCCAAACAGATGAATGAGCATATCGAATCCCATGGGATTCATACCACGTTTGAAACCGTGGAAGACATTCAAAGTTTGGCACCCTTCGAAAAGTTGGTGCGCACCAACACGGGGCACATGTACCGTTGCAAAGCGGTGATTGTGGCGGTGGGGTTAGAGCCTAAAAAATTAAATCAACCGTTTGAGACTGCGTTTTTGGGGCGTGGTGTTTCGTATTATGCCCAAGGGGATGCCTCATTTTATCAAGGCAAAGATGTGGCGGTGATTGGGGGAGGAAATTGTGCCTGTTATGCAGCCGAATATTTATCTCAGTATGTGAATCATTTGTATTTGATTCATCAGGCCAACGACATTAAAGCGGTTCGGTCTTTGAAGGAACGGGTGCTTTCCAATCCCAAAATTCAAATTGTATGGGAATCGGCCTTGGTGGATGTGTTTGGCATTGACAAGGTCGATAAAATCAAGGTGCAACAGTTGGTGACCCAGCAACATACCTGGATTGATGTTAAAGGGGTGTTTGTGTATGTGGGTCGCATTCCACCCAAAGAAATTCTCACGTTGTCGATGGATGTGGATGATCGTGGGTTTATTCAGACGGATGAGGGCATGAGAACCAGTTTGCCAGGCATTTATGCTGTGGGGGATATTCGGGTCAAGCAAATTCGTCAAATTGCCACTGCGATTGCCGATGGCATGATTGCAGCGGTTAATGTCGAACGGGATATCCAGCGATGAGTCGACAGGCATCGGTGGCTGTGATTCAGTTTCCGGGTAGTAATTGCGAATATGAAACCGCCCGTATGTTGTCTTACATGGGGTGTCAGCCCACGGTTCTGCGCTGGAATGATCCGGTGGGGGTGGCGCCTTTTGATGGGGTGATATTACCGGGGGGCTTTAGTTTTCAGGATCGGGTTCGATCGGGTGTGATGGCCTCGCATTTGCCCATTATGGCGTCGGTATCCCACGCGATTAAGATGGGCAAGCCAGCGATTGGCATTTGCAATGGGTGTCAGATATTGGCTGAAAGTGGGTTGTTAACCGATTCGGATGATGACCAGGTGCAGGTTGGCTTGGCCAAAAACCGGGGGAATACGGGCGAAGGGGTGGGGTTTGTGTGTGATTGGGTGTATGTAAAACCCGTACACCCAGCCTTGAGTCCGTTAACCCGTTATTTTGATGCCACGGATGTGTTGCCCATTGTGACCAGCCATGCCGAGGGTCGGTTTGAATGGGGTGAGGGTGTTCAAGATCACGTGTCTCGACACGCCCATTTTGTGTATTGTGATTCAAATGGTGTGGGGGGTGATTTTCCGGTCACCCCGAATGGTGGGGGTGTGGCGGGGGTGTTATCGTATCAGGGTCGGGTGTTGGGCATCATGCCCCATCCCGAGCGTGCGATGCTGCCATGGCAATTTCCCTGGGTGTTAAAACACCGGTTTTCTAGTAGCCCGTGGGAAAAATTAATGGTGGCATTTAAGGAATTGTTATGACGTGGGTGGCGTATGTTGGCCTTAAACAATCTGATTTGCATGCCCTGTCTGCGTTTGAGGTAATCGCCACCCAATACCCGGGTATGGTGGTGGCGTTGCGTCGGTTTCGAACCCTGCGTTTTGACACCACGGCGTCACGGTCACAATGCGAGTTGGCATTGGGTGCTAGTTTTGAGTGGGTCAATCCGAATCGGTCGGTTTTTTCGTTGCAAGAAGGCCCCTGGGTATCGTCAAAAGGGCGTCAGGTGGTGGTCCATGTGTCGCCAAAGACCCCGTCGGTATTAACCCCTCCGGTTCGGTTTAAACAGTTGTTACCCGATGTGGGGCCCGTGTTGGAATCGGTGACTTGGGTGTTTCAGGTGGCGGATCATGTGGATGGTGACAGTGTAATGTCCCAAATGGTGACCTCAACACGTCGGGGGGTGGGGCTGGTGTGTAACCCTGTGTTTGAAACGGCGACCTTGATTGCCGTGACATGATGCTGAGTGTGGTGATTGTCAATTATAATGGGGCCCATTTTTTGACCCAGTGCCTGGATTCTGTGTTTTCATCCCAGACGACCTTTCCCATGGAGGTGATTGTGGTGGATAATCATTCAACGGATGGGTCACGGACGTTATTGGATGCCTACCATCATTCGTTTATTCGGGTGTATTTAGACCAAAACCAGGGGTTTTCTGCAGGTAACAATGCGGGGGTTCGCCATGCCACGGGCGATGTGTTGTTGTTGTTAAACAATGACACGGTGGTGCATCCCACCACCTTTCAATTGATGATGGATTATTTGCAAGCCCATCCTGAGACGGGTGCTTTGGCCCCGAAATTGTTAAATGGGGATGGGAGTTTACAAACCCCCGGCAGTTTGCTCATGCGGTGGGCATATTGGGGGTCGCATCCCCGCAAGGTGTCGTTTATTGCGGGGGCGGCGGTGATGATGACCAAGTCATTGTATGAGACACTGGGTGGCTTGGATGAGCATTATTTTTTTTATAACGAAGATTTGGATTTGTGTAAGTCGATTCTTAAATTAGGGCGTCCCATTGTGTATTACCCACCGGCGTCTCTGGTTCATTTTGGGGGGTTGTCGACCCGCAGTCGACGTCGGGGGTCTATTTTAGAAGGGTACCGAGGGGGGTTGTATTTTTGTAAAAAACATTATGGGGCGGGATGGTTTTGGATTTATAAATGGGTATTATTATTGGATGTGGTACCCCGTTGGGTATGGCATGTGGTGGGTGGATGGGTGTCGGATTCATACAAAGAAATGGCCCGTGGGTATGCCGATGTGATTGGGCTGGTGGTGTTGAATCGCCCCTTGGTGAGAGAGGGCGGGATCGAAAGGTGATGGGCATGCGGTGGTTACGATGGGCAATGGGCATGATGCTGGTCTGGCTGATGGGCTCGTCATTGATACATGGGGCGGTGTATCGTATTTCAGCTGAGAATGTGACGGAATTGACCCAATTAAAATCGACCTATTCGACATCGCCATCGGCTGAAAGTTGTTTTGAATATGCCATGGCCTTGGCGTATAACGGTCAGGTCGAAAAAGGGTGGGGTGTCTTAAAAAAAATCCCCACGTATGACCCCCAGTATGCGGGTAAGGTGGTTGAAAAATACCAAGGGGTGATTACCCAATCCCCTCAAAATTGGAAAGCCCATTTTAAATTGGCGTTTGGGTATTATTTTATGAACAAAAAAGACCTGACCGTGATGCATATGGAAAAGGCCGCATCGTTGGATCCTAAAAACCCATGGCCGGTGGGGTATTTGGCATTGGTTAAAGGGGAGATGGGGCAACTCGATGAGGCGGTACGGTTCGCAAAAAAAGCGGTTCAAATGGAACCCAATGCGGCTGCCCTTCATTTTTTGTTGTCAACGGGGTATTACAAACAGGGTAAATGGTTGGATGCGAGCCAGTCGTTGGTGACATCGGGTCGGCTGTTGATTCAAGAAAAAAGGGTGTATGGCCAGTATTAACCGTCAGGCCTTGTTGCCGTGGGTTGTTCTTGTGATGGTGGTGTCGGTGTTGTTGTTTGGGTTGTTGTATACCCCTGATGGGTATTATGTGACCACCAAACCTGTGCCTGATTTTCAGTTTCAGAATGTGACCATTACCCACTATAAATGGGACCATCCGGTATGGGAAATTGAGGCGGTTCGTGCATCGGTCTGGCGCTTGTCGTCGCAATTGGTGGGTGAGGGGTTGCGTGTGACCATGTGGGGATACCCAATGCCCTTGGTGGTATCGGCGGTATCGGGCAAGGCCCAATTGGATACATTTGCACTTCGATTGTTGGGGGTATCCGGTCGCTACGAATGGGGGCCCCCCTTGCTGTTTGATGCCCACCATTTGGAATGGGCCCCGTCGGTTTTATCACTGCGTTTGCGGGGAAAGGTGACGATTCGGCATGGGGGCGTTCGCATGGTGGCGGGCAAGGTGGTGATGAATATGGCGACACACACAATGGGGGTGTATGACCATCCGGAGGTGACGGTATTATGAGCAAGGGATTGATCCGGCTGGAAGAGTTTTTGGCGTCGCAGACGCCCTTGTCGCGGCGCGACATTTTGAATTTGGTTCGGCATCAAGAGGTGATGATTAATGGGCATGTGGTGACCTCGTTGGTGAAGCGCTTGAATCCGGCATCAGATGTGGTGCATGTATCCGGCGAACGGGTTGAGTATTCATTGTCGTATGTGTATTACAAGTTTTATAAGCCCGTGGGGGTTATTTCAACCATGGAAGACCCGAGTGGTCGGCGTTGTTTGGGGGATTTTATGAAGCGGGTGCCACAGGCCATGGCCCCTGTAGGCCGATTGGATCGTGACACGGAGGGGTTGATGTTGTTTACCAATGATGGGGAGTTGGCCCATCATTTGGCCCATCCCCGGTTTCACATTTCAAAACGGTATCGGGTGACATTGAGTCAATCGGTGACCGAATATTTGTTGTCACGATTGGAATCGGGTCTTTTTTTAGACGATGGACCGGTGTTGTTGGATTCCTTTGAGGTGATATCGCATCAAACGTTAGAGATTCATATTTCAGAAGGACGCAACCGTATTATTCGGCGTGCGTTTGCGTGTTTGGGGTTTGAGGTGAAGCGATTGAAGCGATTGGCCATTGGTCCGATTCAGTTGGGAAAATTACGGGTGGGGGAATGGGCCCCATTGACCAAGTCGGAGTGGCAGCAGTTAGAGAAGGCCCTGGCCTAAATAGATCGCACCACAGCCCCCCTCTCGGTTTGCAATTTTGATTCTAGCTGACGTGCGGGGCCGTCTAGTTGATAGTCCCACCTACGACCAAATGGGTCATATTCGGTTACACTGATGGTGCCATTTTTGTTATGGGTCACCTCGCGTGCAGTATCCATGTCGACCGCAGTTTCTGACTCTTTTGCAGGCCGTAATGTACCCAAACAACCACAACAAGTATTGATCATATAAATAGTGAGTCGTTGCCATAATGGGGGTGCGGATCCAACTGGCATCACCCTTTTAGGTAGCGCGTAAGGCGTGACAATGTGGCTGGTGACGTGTTCCGGGTTGCGTTGTGGATAGGCGGTATCAACGGTTACAGTCAGTGCTTGGATTTCGTCTGGCGTACTTGTGATGACAGTGTTATGGGCATCCTTTTTTTTCCTGACGACGATGGGGGTATGCCAACTATTTTTTTCTCCATCACAGATAGTGGCGGTTTGACATGATTCAAGTGCCTGTATGAGTCGCGGGTGTTCCACACCCGGGGTATGATGGTGGGGTTCCTTTCTTTCGATTTGGCTTGTCGCTAATACCCGATCCAGCTTTTGGGTGGGTGGCTGGGTGTATTTTTGTCTGCCGGGTCGATTGGTCGTATTGGATATTTCAATTTTTTGCATGGGTGATTGCCATTCGTTGGTATGACAGGTGGCTTTTGATTGTATCGATTATAGCCCCTCTTACTCCTTTCCTAAAGGGGAGTAATAAGTGCATCGGTTAAACCGCCGTTCCACTGTGTTATGTTGGGGCTTAAAATCCTCACGTACAGAGGTGGATTTTGAACCCCACCCTAGCCCTCCCCTAAAGGGGAGGGAATAAGAATTTAAATGTGGGGACCTTCGGTCCCCACGCCCCTGACTAGGGGCCGAAGGCCCCTAGAACCC
>Ga0172376_10002428_pt1 | contig 22792 bp, 17 predicted proteins | sample Lak35m_FD_121114 | JGI IMG/M metagenome (GOLD analysis project Ga0172376, IMG submission 121114) | Freshwater microbial communities from Kabuno Bay, South-Kivu, Congo - kab_092012_35m | ecosystem: Environmental > Aquatic > Freshwater > Lake | place: Democratic Republic of the Congo: South-Kivu... | reverse complement strand
GCTGCGGCCGCTCGATCTGCCGCTCGCCGAGACCACGCTGCTGCTTTCGCGTCTCGGGAGCGGTTCGGGCGCGGCGCTGCGCCATGTGAGATTGGCGAAAGTCCCGGACGCGCCTTGACGCGGGCGATGTCGCAGCGCGACATCTGGCGCAGACTGTCTGCGAAGAGGACAATCGGCGCATGAAACACCTCTCACCGCTGTCGATGCTCGGCTCCACCCTCGCCCTTGCCGCTGCCGTCTCGGTCGCCTCGGCGCAACCCGCGCAGCCCGCTTTCCCCGATGCGCGCGCCAGCGATCCCGTCACGATGCGCTGGATGGTGGGCGACCCGCCGCCGCCGGAGCGCCGCATCGCGTTCCACGACATGTCGTACATGAAGTTCCCGCAGCTGCGCTGGAGCTTCTCGCACTGGCGCGAGATCTTCCCGACGGTCGGCATCGCGCGCGGCGACGGTCCGGTCAGCGCGCTGCCGAGGGCGCCGCGTGATGACCTCGATGCGGTGACCTTCACCCCGATGGGTCGCACCGCGCCCATGACCTGGGCGGAATCGCTGCTCGCCAACTACACCGACGGCATCGTGGTGCTGCACCGCGGCAAGATCGTCTACGAACGCTATGCGGGTGCGCTCACACCGTCGGGTCAGCACATCCTGCACTCGGTCACGAAATCGTTCTTCGGCACGATCGCGGCGATGATGGTCGCCGAGGGTACGCTCGACGAGCGGGCGCTGGTGTCGAGCTATCTGCCCGAGCTCAAGGACTCGGCGTTCGGTGACGCGACCGTGCGGCAGGTGCTCGACATGACCACCGCGCAGAAGTTCTCGGAGGTCTACACCGACCCGAACGCAGAGGTCTGGGAGTTCGCGCGCGCCGGCGGCATCCTGCCGTGGCCGCCCGGCTATCAAGGTCCGAAGTCGCTGCTCGAATATCTGCCCACTGTCCGCAAGCAGGGCGAGCACGGCGCGGGCTTCGCCTACCGCTCGACCAACACCGAGGTGCTGGCGTGGCTGATCCGGCGCATCACCGGCAAGCCCGCGCCGCAGGTGCTGCAGGAACGGATCTTCAGCCAGTTGGGTGCCGAGCAGGACGCCTACATGGGCATCGATCCGGCGGGTAATGCGGTCGGCGCCGGCGGCCTCAACCTCGCGTTGCGCGACCTCGCGCGCTTCGGCGAGATGATGCGCCGCGACGGTCGTTGGAACGGTCGCCAGATCGTGCCGGCGAGCGTGGTCGCAGAGATCCGGCGCGGCGGTGACCGCGAGAAGTTCAAGTCGGGCGGCTACGCCACGCTGCAGGGCTGGAGCTACCACGACCAGTGGTGGCACTCGCACGACGACCACGGCGCCTTCATGGCGCGCGGCGTCCATGGGCAGTCGCTCTACATCGACCCGAAGGCCGAGATGGTCATCGCACGCTTCGGTTCGGCGCCTTGGGCGAGCGGCGTGTTCCTCGACCCGACCACGATCCCCGCATTCCGCGCGATGGCCGAGCATCTGCTGGGCGGAGTGCGCGCGCCGGACGTGCGCTGACCCCACCCGCGACAGAAAGCGCCGCCCTCCATGGCGGCGCCGCTGCCCTTGGGGTGATCCGCCCGTGATCAGGGCTTGAAGACGCCACCCAGCATCTTGGCAGCGGAACCGCCGCCGAGCACGACAGGCGTCGAGGTAGAACTTGCGCCATGCCCTTTGCCAGGGCTTGAGCGCTCGGGTGCGGCGCATCCCATGGCCGGGCTAGAATCGCCGCCATGATCAGGACTCCCCGACACCCGCTTGCCGCCCTGCTGCTCAGCCTTGTGGTCACCGCCGGCGGTCATGCCACCGCCGCTTCTCCGGTCGGCCTCTGGAAGACGATCGACGATCAGACAGGTGAAGTCCGTTCGCAGGTGCGCATCACGGAGACCGGAGGTGTCGTGACAGGCCGCATCGAGCGCGTGCTCGCACCGGGCAAGGGCGATGCGAAGTGCGTCGCCTGTACGGGTGCGCGCAAGGACCAGCCGGTCGCCGGCATGACCATCATCGAGGGCGTGCGCCGCGATCGCGGCGGCGCGCACTGGGAAGGCGGCACCATCCTCGATCCCAACAACGGCAAGGTCTACCGCGTGCGCCTCACACCGCAGGACGGTGGCCGCAAGCTCGAAGTGCGCGGGTTCCTGGGCCCTTTCCATCGCAACCAGTACTGGCAGCGCGTCGAGTGAGCGGTGCGGCCCCGCCTCCGCTCTGGCTGGGACTGCTCGGACTCTTGGGGAGGTAGGCGCCGCGGTTGGCGGGCAGGGATGCGTTTGTTATTATTAATGATAATCATTCGCATCTAGAACCGACGAGGCCCCACCAATGTCCGCCCGCCGCGCTCTGACCGTCCTCGCGACGGTCGCCACCGCCGCCCTGTTGGTCGGCTGCAGTCGCCCTGACACCCCCGCTGCAGCGGCCGCCGCCACACCACCCGCCGTGGCGGCCGGCGAGGTCGTGGTCTATACCGCGCGCAAGTACCAACTCGTCGAAGATCTCTTCGCCGAGTACTCGAAGGCCACGGGAACGCAGGTGCGCGCCGTGACCGACGATGCCGGCCCGCTGATCCAGCGGCTGCGCACCGAGGGCGCGGATACGCCCGCCGATCTTTTGATCACGGTGGATGCCGGTGATCTTTGGTACGCCGCCGACCAGGGTCTGCTCGCGCCGCTCGAGAGCCGGTCGCTGATGGCCAGCATCCCGGCGAACCTGCGCGACCCCAGCAACCGTTGGTACGGGCTCGCGGTGCGCGCGCGCACCATCGCCTACTCGACGACCGCCTACACGCCCGAGGCTTTCGCGGCCGCCGTCAAAGGCTATGCGGACCTCGCCGCGCCCGCTTGGAAGGGCAAGCTCTGCCTGCGCAGTTCGAAGCATGTCTACAACCGTTCGCTGGTGGCGGCGTTGATCGCGCGCTACGGCGAGCCGAAGACCGAAGAGATCGTGCGCGGCTGGATCGCGAACCTCGCGACCGAGCCGTTCTCCAGCGACACGCTGCTGCTGCAGGCGATCGTCGCCGGCCAGTGCAGCGTCGGGATCGTCAACCACTACTACCTCGGCCGGATGATCGCCGAGAAAGGCGCGGTGCCGATCGCGATCCGTTGGCCCGACCAGGACGGTGCCGGTGTGCATGTGAACATCTCGGGTGCGGGTCTCACCGCACACGCCAAGCACCGCGACGCCGCCGTGAAGCTGCTGGAGTGGCTCGCGACACCCGCGGTGCAGGCGCGCTTCGCGGCCGCCAACCAGGAATACCCCGCGAACCCCGAGGCGCAGCCGACCGACATCGTGCGCGACTTCGGCGCGCCGCTGCAGGACCCGATCGCCGTCGCCGAGGTCGGCAAGCTGCAGCCGACCGCCGCGAAGCTGATGGACCGGATCGGCTGGCGTTGAATCCGTCGGCGGCAGCGGCGGACGACGGGCGCGGCCCGCTGCTCATCGCCGCGGCGGTCGCCGCGTTGCCGATCACGGTGCTGATCGCCCTCGCGGTGGGCGCGATCGGCGCGCCGGCCGCCGACATGCGGCACCTGCTCGAGCATGTGTTGCCCGGCGTGCTGCTCAACACCGTCGTGCTGGTGGTCGGCGTCACGCTGCTAGCCGGCCTCCTCGGTACCGTGCTCGCATGGCTCGTCTCCAGCTACGACTTCCCGCTGCGGTCGGTGTTCGCCTGGGCGCTGCTGTTGCCGATGGCGATCCCGGCCTATGTGCTGGCCTTCGTCGCCATCGCCGGGCTCGATTTCGCGGGACCGGTGCAGACCGCGCTGCGCGGCGTGTTCGGCGAGGGCTTACGCTTGCCGCCGATCCGCTCGACGGGCGGCGTGATCCTCGTGATGTCGCTCGCGCTCTATCCCTATGTCTATCTGCTGGCGCGCGGCGCGTTCGCGACGCAGGGTCGGCGCGCGCTCGAGGTCGCTGCCACGCTCGGGCTCACACCGCGGCAAGCGCTGTTGCGCGTACAGCTGCCGCTGGCGCGACCGTGGATCGCGGGCGGCATGGCGCTGGTCGCGATGGAGACGCTCGCGGACTTCGGCACGGTGGCGGTGTTCAACTACGACACCTTCACCACCGCCATCTGGCGCGCATGGTCGACGCTCTACTCCATCGAAGCCGCGCTGCAGCTCGCCGGCGCGCTGGTGCTGTTGGTCGCGATAGCGCTGATGTTCGAGCAGCGCGCACGCGCCGCACAGCGCCCCACCGCGCTCGGCGGACCTGCCGCACCGCGGCGGCGGCTCGCCGGTTGGCGCGCGGCGGCGGTCACCGCCCTGCCCGCCACCGTGCTGCTGTTGGCGCTGGTGCTGCCCGGCATCGCACTCGGCGCGTGGGCGCTGGAGCATGCCGCGCGCGACCTCGATGCGGACTGGTGGTCGGCGGCGGGGCGCAGCGTCGCGCTCGGGCTGATGGCTGCGGCGCTCGTCTGCGCGCTCGCGATCGCGCTCGCCTATGCGGTGCGCGCCCGGCCCGACGGCACGACCCGCGGCCTCGCGCGGCTCGCCACGCTCGGCTACGCGCTGCCGGGCACGGTGCTCGCGGTCGGTGTGTTCCTGCCCGTGGCGGGACTCAACAACCTCTTCGAAGCGGCGGCCCGCGCGATCGGTGCGGATTGGCCTGGCTACCTGCAGGGCACGGTCGCCGTGCTGCTGCTCGCCTATGCGGTACGCTTCCTCGCCGTGGCCCATGCTCCGCTCGAGGCCAACCTCGGCCGCATCACCCGCAGCATCGACGACGGCGCGCGGCTGCTGGGTGCGGAAGGCCTCGCGCTGCTGCGGCGCGTGCATCTGCCGCTGCTGCGCACGGGGCTGCTCACGGCCGCGGCGCTGGTGTTCGTCGATGTCATGAAGGAGATGCCGATCACGCTCATGACGCGACCTTTCGGTTGGGACACTCTCGCGGTACGCGTGTTCGAGCTCACCTCCGAGGGCGAGTGGACGCGTGCGGCGCTGCCCGCACTCGCGATCGTCTTGGTCGGCCTGCTGCCCGTCGCACTGCTGCTGCGGCGTGCCGAGCGACCGGGTTGAGATCGGGACCGGACGCGGGCAAGGGGCTCAGCTGATGCGATTGGTGATCGATTCCATACGACGGTCCTTCGACGGCACACCCGTGCTGCAGGACATCTCGTTCACGCTCGCACCGGGCACCATCGGCTGCCTGCTGGGCCCGAGCGGCTGCGGCAAGACGACGCTGCTGCGCATCATCGCGGGCTTCGAGACGGCTGATGGAGGTCGCGTGCTCGCCGATGATCGGGTGCTCACGGCGCCCGGCGTGCGGTTGCCGCCGCCTGAGCGGCACATCGGCATGGTGTTCCAGGACCACGCACTCTTCCCGCATCTGGATGTGCTCGCCAATATCGCCTTCGGCCTGCATCACCGACCGAAAGCGGAGCGGGACACCCGCGCACGGGAACTCATCGAGGCCGTGGGCCTCGCCGGGCTCGCCACGAGACGCCCGCATGAGCTCTCCGGTGGCCAGCAGCAGCGCGTCGCGCTCGCGCGCGCGCTCGCGCCGGGTCCGCAGCTGCTGCTGCTCGACGAACCGCTCTCGAGCCTCGATGCGGAACTGCGCCGGCAGCTGGGCGCGGAGCTGCGCCAGATACTCAAGCGCTACGGCACCACCGCGCTGCTCGTGACGCACGACCAGCAGGAGGCCTTCGCCATCGCCGACGAGGTGGGCGTGATGCGCGACGGACGGATCGAGCAGTGGGCGACACCCTACGACCTCTACCACCGACCGGCGACGCGTTTCGTGGCGGAGTTCGTGGGCAGCGGCAGCTTCGTGGTCGGCCGCTGCCGCGCCGACGGCAGCATCGACACCGCGCTCGGTGCCGCCAGCGCGCCGCATGCGGCGGACTGTCCCTGCACGCCGGGCTCGACCGTCGACCTGCTGCTGCGCCCGGATGACGTGGTGCACGACGATGCGAGCGCCACCACCGCCGAAGTGCTCGCCAAGGCCTTCCGCGGCGCGGACTTCCTCTACACCCTGCGTTTGCCCGACGGCACCCAGGTGCTCTCGCTCGTGCCGAGCCACCATGACCACCACATCGGCGAGCGCATCGGCGTGCGGCTCGAGACCGACCATGTGGTCGCGTTCGAACCCCGGAGCTGACCGATGGAGAACTCGATCGTCACCGCCCTGCTGCTGCCGATCGCGCTCGGCATCGTGATGCTGGGTCTCGGCCTCTCGCTGACGGTGGCGGACTTCGCGCGCGTGGTGCGCTACCCGAGGGCGGTGCTCGTCGGCCTCTTCACGCAGACCGTGGTCCTCGTCGCCGGCGCCTACATCATCGCCCGCGCGTTCGCGCTCCCGCCGGAGCTCGCGGTGGGCATGATGCTGCTCGCCGCCTCGCCGGGTGGCGCCACGGCCAACATCTACAGCCATCTCGCGCACGGCGATGTCGCGCTCAACATCACGCTCACCGCTGTCAACAGCCTGCTCGCGCTGCTGACCCTGCCGCTCATCGTCGACGCTGCGCTCGTGCATTTCCTCGGCCAGGACCAGTATGTCCCGCCGCCGACCCGCAAGGTCATCGAGGTCGCCGCCATCATCGTGATGCCGGTGCTCGTCGGCATGGCGCTGCGGGCCGGCCTGCCGAAGGTGGCCGCCGCGCTCGAGAAGCCGATCCGGCTGTTCGCGGTGCTGGTGCTGGTGGCGGTGATCGGCGCCGCCATCGTCGCCGAGTGGGAGCGGCTGCCGGGCTTCATCGCGGCTGTGGGCGCGGCCTGTCTCGCCTTCAACCTGCTGAGCATGGCGGTGGGCTACGGCCTGCCGAGGCTCCTCGACCTGCCGAAAGGACAGGCCATCGCGATCTCGATGGAGATCGGCATCCACAACGGCACGCTCGCCATCTTCATCGCGCTCAATGTGCTGCAGAACGCGGCGATGTCGGTGCCGGCCGCCGTCTACAGCATCATCATGTTCGTCACGGCAGGTGCGTTCACTTTCTGGCTGAACCGACCATCGCGGTGATAGTCTCGGCCTGAAGACCGGGAGGTGCGTCGATGTCCATGCGTTCCCTGACCTCCGCCGAATGGCTCGTCATCGCGCGTTTCGTGCTGATGGGCGTCGAGATGTCGCTCGTCAAGGCGGGCCTCGTACGCGGCGAATACGAATGGCGCGACACGCTCGCCTCTATCGGCATGCGCATCGGCAACTACACCAGCAATGTGCTGCTCGCCGGCGTCGCGGTGGCGATGTTCACGGTCTTCTACGACCACAAGTTGTTCGAGATCTCGGCCGCCTCGCCCCTCGCCTGGGTCGTGCTCTTCTTCCTCGACGACTTCGCGTACTACTGGTTCCACCGCGCGAGCCACGAATGCCGCTTCTGGTGGGCGGCGCATGTGAACCACCACTCCTCGCAGCACTACAACCTCTCGACCGCCATCCGCCAGCCGTGGACGGGCGTGCTCGTCGGCACCTGGGCGCCGTGGTTCCCGCTCGCCCTCCTCGGCTTCCCGCCGTCGATGATCTTCACCATGAGCGGCTTCAGCCTGCTGTACCAGTTCTGGCTGCACACGGAGTCCATCCGCCGCATGCCGCGCTGGTACGAACACCTCTTCAACACACCGTCCCACCACCGCGTGCACCACGCCTCCAACCCCGGCTATGTCGACCGCAACTACGGCGGCACGCTGATGGTCTGGGACCGTCTGTTCGGCACCTTCGCCGCCGAGCGCGACGAGGAGCCCTGCCGCTACGGGCTCATCAAGAACATCGACACCTTCAACCCCATCAAGATCGCGTTCCACGAGTGGGCGGCGATGGCGCGGGATGTGGCCTCGGCGCGCAGCCCGCGCGAGGCGTTCAAGTACATCTTCGGACCGCCGGGCTGGCGGCCGGACGGGCGGGGCCCGACCGCGGACAACATCCGCGCGGAATGGGCGGCAAGGCAGGCATCGAGCGTCAGGTGACCCGCGCGCGCGGCTGGAACCGCGGCGCCTGCCAGTCGCCGCTCGCCATGATGTCGGAGAGCAGGCGCACCGCGCGGTACACATCCGCATACCCCACATAGAGCGGGCTGAAGCCGACACGCAGGATGTCGGGGGTGCGGAAATCACCGATCACCCCCCGCTCCGCCCATGCCTGGCAGATCGGCCATGCTTCGGGATGGTGCAGTGAGAGCTGCGATCCTCGGCGGGTGTGCTCACGCGGCGTGCCGAGCCTGAAGTCCGCCAGCACCGGGTCGCGCGCCATCAGATCCAGGAAGAGATCGGACAGTGCCAAAGATTTCGCGCGTATCTGGCCGATGCGGACATCGCCGAACACTTCGAGCGCCGCCTCGAGCACCCCCATCGACAGCACCGGCGGCGTCCCGGCGAGGAAGCGCCGCACGCCCTCGCCGCCTTCGTACGCACCCTCGAAATCGAACGGCGCACGGTGGCCCATCCAGCCGCTCAAGGGCTGTCGCACGGCGGCCTGATGGCGGGCGGCGACGTAGAGGAACGACGGCGCGCCCGGTCCACCGTTCAGGTACTTGTAGCCGCACCCCACAGCGAAGTCCGCCGCACAGTCATCGAGCGCCACCTCCACCACGCCCGCGCTGTGCGCGAGGTCCCAAACGACCAGCACGCCGTGCCGATGGGCGAGCCGGGTGAGCGCCTGCATGTCCTCGAGTCGGCCGCTGCGGAAGTCCACATGCGAGAGCATCAGCAGCGCGACATCGCCGCCGAGCGAGCGCTCGAGCGCTTCGCGGGGCACGGTGTCGAGACGGCAACGCGCGTCGCCGAGCAGCCACTGCAGGCCCTGCGCCATGTAGTGATCGGTCGGGAAGTCGCCTTCGGCGGCGACCACGCGGTTGCGGCCGGGCTGCAGCGCCAGTCCCGCGGCCAGCAGCTTGAACAGGTTCACGGAGATCGAATCGCAGCAGATCACCTGACCCGGCGCAGCGCCGACCAGCGGCGCGATCCGTTCGCCGCAGCGCGTCGGCAGGTCGATCCAACCATGGGTGTTCCAGCTGCGGATGAGGTCGCGCCCCCACTCGGCATCGACCAGCTCGCGTACCCTGTCACGTGCGCGCAGCGGCAGAGCGCCGAGCGAATTCCCATCCAGATAGATCAGCCCCTCGGGCAGCAAGAATCCGTCGCGCTTGCGCGCCAGCGGATCAGCGCGGTCCAGCGCCTCGCAGGCCGCGAGGTCCATCAACGGCGGTCCGGCAACGGCCGCGGACGCAGCTCATCGCGCAGCAGATCGCGCAGCCGCGCGAAGGCGGGTGTCGCGGGATGCAGCCAGTCGAAGTGACCTGCGCCCGGGATGATCCCGACCGTCGCACCGGCAAGCCGCGCCTGCGAGAGCGGGACGATGGCATCGATCTCCCCGTGCAACAGCGTGGTGGCGGCACGCGGCGCTACGGTGGCGGCATCGGCGAGGCGGTAGCGCTCGGGGAACTCCGCGACGGTGCCGCCCATGAACCGCGGCGTCGCGCGTTGGCAGGAGTTCTCGCCCTGCCCATAGGTCGCAGGATCGACGATCGCAGCGAGGCCCACGACGATCCGCACATCGGGTCGACCCCGCGCGGCGAGCAACGCCAGATGACCGCCCGCCGAGTGCCCGACCACCGCGACCCTCCGCAGGTCGACCGCCTGCGCCATCGGCGGCTGTGATGCGAGCTGCGGCAAAGCATCGAGCGCGCGATGGATGTCCTCCTGTGTTCCCGGCCAACCGCCTCCTGCATCGCCGGTTCGGCGGTACTCGAGCGACCAGACCGCAAACCCTGCGCGGCTGAGCGCCGCCGCCATCGGCCGGGTGTGGTCGACACCGAAAGCGTTGAGCCAGCAGCCGCCGTGGACCATGACGACGAGCGGCGCCGCGGCCCTCGGCGCGCCCTCGCTCACGGGCAGCCACAGCTCGCCGTAGTGCAGCGAGTCCGGTCCGTACGCGACGCGCAGCGGCGACGCTGCGACCGGAAGCTTCACCACCTCGGCGTAGGCGACGTTCTGCGGCGGCGGCGCGGTATCCGGCGCGCTCTGCGCGGTAGCGACGCCGATCACGCAGAGCGCAACACCGAAGATGCCGGAGCGGCGGGCCGCTGGTATGTCCCTCACCATCTAGCCCTCGACGCCGACGGCCGCCCGCTCGCCGCGCCGGATCGTGACCGCCACGCCGTTGAGCGCAGCGTTGCCACAGAGCTCGTCGATGAAGGTCTCGTCGGTGAGGTCGTTGGCGCTCACACCCGCATGCGCCGCGGCCACCTGCAGCCGCGTGCCCGGTCGATGATGCCCCCAACCGTGCGGGATGCTGACCACGCCGGGCATCATCTCGTCGCTCGGTTCGACGGCGATGTCGACGCTGCCCGAGCGGGAGGTGACGGTCGCGAGATCGCCCGCCGCCAGACCGCGCGCCGCGGCATCGTCCGGATGCATGAGCAGCGTGCAGCGCTGCGGGCCTTTGACGAAGCGCCGCGAGTTGTGGAGCCAGGAGTTGTTGGTGCGCGGATCGCGGCGACCGATCAGGCGCAGCTCGCCCACCGCGGACGCGGCGTCCGATGCGGCATCCGGCGCGGCCGCCGTCCCGACCGACTGCACCGCCCGTGACAGACGCTGCAGATCGGCGACGAGCGGCGGCGCCGCGAGGTCGATGCGCCGCGCCGGGGTCTTCAGCCGTCGCGGCAGACAGGGCTCGAGCGGGCCGAGATCGATGCCATGCGGTTGCGCGGCGATCTTCGAGAGCGTGAGCCCGCGCGAGAACGGGTTCCAACCCGCGCCACGGCCGCTCAGGCGGATGCCGAGCGCGACGCTGCGCTTCGGGGTGAGCCAGCGCGACATCAAGCGTGCCGACCAACCAGGTCGACGCGCGGGGTCGACTTCGCCGAGGCGCTCGGTCAAGCGATGGAGGATCTCCCAGTCGTGCAACGCGCCCGGCGGCTTGTCGAACAGCGCCTTGGAGTACTTGACCGTGTTGCGCACCGCGAGCACATGGAAGACGAGATCGAAATGGTCGCGCTCGAGACCGGAGGTCGGCGGCAGGATGAAGTGCGCGTGCCGCGTGGTCTCGTTGAGATACGGGTCGATGGAGACCATGAAATCGAGCTGTGCGAGCGCTTGCTCCAGTTTGCGGCCGTTCGGCGTCGAGAGCACGGGGTTGCCGGCCGAGGTGACGAGCGCGCGGATCTGGCCCTTGCCCGGTGTCAGTATCTCCTCGGCGAGCGCGGAGACCGGGAACTCGCTGCCGAACTCGGGCAGGCCGCGAACGCGCGTGCGGCGCTTGCCGAACGAACCGGGCTGACCGAACGCCCCCCCGAGCCCGACCATGTCGAAGGCGGGCCGCGTGAACATCGCGCCGCCGACACGGTCGAGGTTCCCCGTGAGGATGTTCAACAACTGGATCAGCCACTGGCACAGCGCACCGAACCGCTGCGTCGAGACGCCCATGCGGCCGTAGCACACCGCCGAGGGTGAGGCCGCGAAATCGCGCGTCAGCCGTCGGAGGATCTCGGCGTCGATGCCGGTGGCGGTCGCGGTCGACTCGGGCGTGAACGGCCGGACCAGCTCGCCGATGGCCTCGACCCCGTCGATGAAACCCGCGAGCGCGCCGGGCGCGACCCGCTCTTCGGCGAACAGCACCTGCAGCATCGAGAGCAGCATGAGCGCGTCCGACCCGGGCGTGACGAAGAGATGGGTATCGGCCAGCTCGGCCGTCTCGGTGCGCCGCGGATCGACCACCACCAGCCGACCGCCGCGCGCGCGGATATCTTTGAGGCGACGGGTGACATCGGGCGCCGTCATGAGGCTGCCGTTCGAGACCACCGGGTTGCCGCCGATCACCAGCAAGAACTGCGTGCGGTCGATGTCGGGCACGGGGATCATCAGTTGATGCCCGTAGAGCAGATACGCCGCGAGGTGATGCGGCAGCTGGTCGACCGAGGTCGCCGAGTAACGGTTGCGGCTGCGCAGCGCACGCAGGAAGCGCACACCACCGAGCAAGCCGGAATAGTTGTGGACCTGCGGGTTGCCGATATAGGTCGCCACCGCATCGGCGCCGTGCTCGCGCTGGAGGGCCACCAGCCGCCGCGCGATCTCGTCGATCGCCGCCTCCCAGGAGACCTCCTCCCAACCCGTCGCCGTGCGCCGCATCGGTCGGCGCAGCCGGTCCGGATCCTCATGGACATCCTTCAGACCGAGCGCCTTCGGACAGATGTGCCCACGGCTGAACGGATCCTGATCGTCACCGCGGATGGAGAGGATCTCCGTGCCGCGCAGGCGGATCTCGACGCCGCAGATCGCCTCGCAGAGGTGGCAGGTGCGGTGGTGGGTGTGTTCTGCGGTGGGGTCCGCGCGCATCACCAGATCCGCACCCGTTGCTCGGGCGGCAGGTAGAGCTTATCGCCGGGCTTCACATCGAAGGCCTCGTACCAAGCGTCGATGTTGCGCACCACGCCGTTGACCCGGAACTCGGCCGGGCTGTGCGGCCCGGTCATGATCTGGTTGCGCAGTCGCTGCTCGCGGAACAGCGTGCGCCACACCTGCGCCCAGCCGTGGAAGAAGCGCTGCTCTCCCGTCATGCCGTCGACGACCGGCGCGCGCTGCCCGGCGAGCGACAAGCGGTAGGCCTCGAACGCGACCGACAGACCGCCGAGATCGCCGATGTTCTCGCCCAGCGACAACCGTCCGTTGAGGCGCAGGCCGGGCAAGGGCTCGAACTGCGAGTACTGCTCGGCGAGGCGGTCGCCGAGCTGCTTGAACGCCGTCTCGTCGCGCTCGTTCCACCAGGTGCGCAGCACGCCGCGGGCGTCCGACTTCGAGCCTTGGTCATCGAAACCATGCCCCATCTCGTGGCCGATCACGCCACCGATGGCGCCGTAGTTGACGGCCGGATCGGCCGCCGGATCGAAGAACGGCGGCTGCAGGATGGCGGCCGGGAACACGATCTCGTTGAACACCGGGCTGTAGTAGGCGTTGACGGTCTGCGGCGTCATGCCCCACTCGTCGCGGTCGGTGGGCTTGTCGAGCTTGGCGAGCGAGCGCTGCGACTCGAAGAGGCCGGCGCGCCGGGCGTTGCCGAAGGCGTCGGATGCCGAGACCTCGAGCGCGGAGTAGTCGCGCCAACGGTCCGGGTAGCCGATCTTCGGCCGGAACGCCGCGAGCTTCTCGAGCGCGACCTTCTTGGTCTCGTTGGTCATCCAGGGCAGCGCACGGATCCGCTGCGCGTAGGCCTTGCGCAGGTTCTCGACCAGCGCGGACATCTGCGCCTTGGACTCGGGGCTGAAGTGGCGCTCGACATAGACCTGGCCGACGGCTTCACCGAGCGCGTCGTCGACCGCATCGACGCCGCGCTTCCAACGCGGCCGCTGCTCCGGCTGGCCGTTGAGCTGCTTGCCGTAGAACGCGAAGACCTCATCGTCCACGGCCTGCGGCAGGACCGAGGCCTTGCTGCGCAGATAGTGGTAGGCCATGTACTCGCGCCAGGTGGAGACGGGGGTCTGCCGGAACAGCGCCGCCAACGGCGCCATCGCATCGGCCTCGCGCACCACGAACTCCTGCACCTTGCCGAACCCGGCGGACTCCAGGGCCTGCGCCAAAGGGAAGCCCTGGGTCATCTCGAGCAGTTGCGTGCGCGAGCGCAGGTTGTAGGTCAGCTCGCGTTCGCGCCGCTTGGCGACCGGCCAGTGGAGTTTCGCGATCTCGGTCTCGAGCGCGAGGATGCGCCCAGCCGCCGCAACGGCGTCCGCGCCGCGCGCGATACCGCCGAGTTCGAGGAGCCGCGCGAGGTGCGCGCGGTACTGGTCGCGGATCTCGCGGAACTGCGCATCGTCGCGCAGGTAGTATTCACGCTCGGGCAAGCCGAGACCCGCGTGGGTGACCGTGACGACATGACGGTCAGGGTTCTTCTGGTCGATCGAGACCCGGCCGATGATCGGCGCGGTGACCGAGACATCGGGTCGGTACATGACCCGCGCGATGTCCGCATGCGAGCCCAGCCGGCGGATCTCGTCGAGCACCGGCTGCACGGGCGCAAGGCCGCGCGCCTCGATCGCCGCGGTGTCCATGAAGGCGCGGTAGTAATCACCGATCTTGCGCTGCGGTGTCCCTACGGCTGCCGGGTTCGCGGCGAGGTCCTCGATGATCTTGCGCGTGTCGAGGCTGGCGCGGTCGGCGAGGTTGTCGAAGGTGCCCCAGCGCGTGCGGTCGGACGGCAGCACCTCGCGCTGCATCCACCCGCCGCCCGAGTGGCGGAAGAAATCGTCGCCCGGACGCACGGCCGCGTCCTTGCCGGCGGTGTCGAAACCCCACGCGCCGATCTCGGGGGATCCCGCGGATGCCGACACCGTCAACAGACCGGAGGCGAGCGCGATCGGTAGCCATGCACGAAGACCGGGACGGACGGATGAAGTCATGGATCGGCTCCTTGTGAAGACACGACGGTATGGTGCGGTCGCCCACGAAGCCCTGCAAGACCCCTCGCCGCTCGCGGCATCGATGCCGCAGCGCGATCGACCCCGTCACCGCTGCTGGTACACCCACTGCAGCAGGGCATCCTGCAGCTCTTCGCCCGGGCCGCGGTGCGCCTCGGGCGCGTTGACCACGACCACGGCGATGAAGCGCTGCCCGGAGGCCGCGGTGACATAGCCTGCCACCGCCGACACATCGTCGAGCCGGCCGGTCTTGATGTGCATGCGGCCGGTCGCCGGCGAGTTGCGGAAGCGGTTGCGCATGGTGCCGTCGAGTCCGGCGATCGCAAGCGACGAGGCGTACTCGGGCATGTAGGGACTGTTCCATGCCGTCCCGAGGATCGCGGCCAACTGTCGCGCCGTGATGCGGCCCTCGCGGGAGAGACCGGCGCTGTTCGCGATCACGAGACCCCGCGTGTCGATGCCGCGCTCGCGCAGCACATCGAGGATCGCGCGTTGGCCTTTGGCGGTGGTAGCAGGGCTGCCGTAGCGCTCGCTGCCGAGCGCGAGCTCGAGGTGCCGCGTCATCACGTTGTTGCTGGATTTGTTGACCGACCGGATGATCTCGCCGAGCGGTCGTGAGCGATGGGTATAGAACGGCGCAGCGGCGCCGGTCGGCAGCACACCGTGGCGCCAGCCGCCCTTGAGCTCACCGCCCTGCTGTCGCCACTGCTGATCGAACAGCCCCCAAGCGTAGCTCTCCGGTTGCAGCGCCGTGCGCGACAGGTCGTACTCGCGGCAGGCGGCCGGGAAACGGCCGTCCAGCACCGCGGTGTCGCGACGGGTCGCATCACGCAGCGCGATCACCACGCCGTTCTGGAAGCCGCCGCAGGCACCGGCACCGCGCTGCAGCCGGTTGTCGATGCGCAGGTTCGGCAGCGCCGGCACCGCGGCGACCTCGACACCGCCCTCCGCGCGCGCCTGGATGCGGAAGCGCACCGCGTTGAAGTTCACCAGCAGCGGGTGCGGTGCGATGTTGTAGATGCGGTCGGGCTGGCCGTCGAACGCACCCGGATCCTCGGGCGGCAGGTCGAAGGCCGACACATCGAACACCAGCCCACGCTCGATGCGCGTCAGCCCGCGCTCGCGCAGCGCGCCGAGCATGCGCCAGTGCTCTTCGAGCACCAGGAACGGATCACCGCCGCCGCGCACCCAGAGCTCCTCCGTCGAACCGTCCGGGCGCAAGGGCTGCGGGAGATGGAACTCGGTCTTCCAGGTGTAGGCCGGGCCCAAGGCTTCCAGCGCCGAGAAACTGGTCACGAGCTTCATGACCGACGCGGGGTTACGCGGCGTGTCGGCGTTGAACGCCACCCGCGGCTCGGCCTCGCCGATGCGCTGCACCCAGACGCTCACCGACGAGTCGGGGATCTTCATCGCCCGTGCGACCTGCGCCACGGGCGCGGGCAGCGGGACAGCCGACGCACTGGCCGGCGGAGCGATGATCACCGCAAGTGCAGCCAAAACGATGCGCATGGACGGAAGCTTCCGACGGTCAGGGGTGAACAGGTGGGACGAGCACGAACTTGCCGACATGGCGCTTCTCGAGGAACGCGCGCTGCGCATCGGCGATGCGCTCGAGCAGGAAGGTCGCAGCGACGAGCGGCTGTATCTCGCCGCGCTCGATGTAGCCGACAAGATCAGGGAACACCGGTTCGTCCCAAGCGGTGCAACCGATGAGAGTGAGGTCCTTGAGATAAAAAGTGCGCATGTCGAGTTCGACGATCGGTCCACCGATCGCGCCTGACGAGGCGTAGCGACCGCCACGACGCAGCAGCTTCAACATCGCGCCGAAGTGCGGCCCGGCGACGTTGTCGACGACGAGGTCGATCGACTCCTCGCCGAGCAGCGCGACAGCATCGTCGTCGCGGTCGATCACCCGCTCGGCGCCGAGCGCGCGTACCGCGTCGGCTTTGGATGACGCGGCGATCGCGGTCACCCGCGCGCCGCGGCGCTTGGCGAGCTGCACGGCGGCGGAGCCGACCCCGCCCGACGCGCCGGTCACCACGACATGCTCGCCCGCTGCCGCACGGGCGCGGTGCAGCATGTTCTCGGCGGTGCCATAGGCGCAGGGGATGCTCGCGAGCTCGATATCGGTCCAGTCACAGCGCACCTCGAACACCTCCGCGGCCGGTACCTTCACATACTCGGCGAAGGCGCCGTCGAAGTCCGAGCCCATCCAGATGTTCTCCATCGAGCCGAACCCCTGCGGTCGCATGCAAGGCCGCACCAGCACCCGCCGACCCCGCAGCGCGGGATCGACATCGGGCGCGACCTCCACCACCCGACCGCAGCAATCGGTGCCCTGGATGAAGGGAAACGGCGTCGCGATGTTCCAGCCACCGTGCGAGCTCCCCGACGACGCGTACCAGCCGAGCCGGGTGTTGATCTCGGTGTTGTTGACGCCGGCCGCGAGCACGCGGAGCAGCACCTGACCAGGGCCGACCTGCGGCACCGGCACATCGCTCCACACCAGCCGGTCGTAGCCGCCGTTGCCGGTGGTGACCACCGCCTTCATGGTCGCTGGCTTACCCGTCATGGAGCGCTGCATGCGATCGCCGTCAGTCGATGAGCGCATCGGCGCGCAGCCCGGCGCGCTCGAGGTGGATGGGCAGCACACGCCCGTAGAGCTGCCGCGTACGCTCGGGGCTGCCCACCATGCCCGGCTCCTCGGCATAGCTGAAGATCGCCACATAACGCAGTCGCGGCCCGGCAAGCGGCGTCACCCGATGCAGCGAGTAGCGGCCCTTGAAGATCTGCAGGTCGCCGGGCTCGAGGCGCAGCGTGCGGATGAGCGAGCGGTCATCGTCGAGCACGCGCCCGACGCCCGCGTAGTTCTCGTCGGTGGGCGTACGCAGATAGGGGCTGTACTCGAAGTCGCCGCCCTGCTCGGCGTTCTGGATGGCGAGCGTGACCGTGAAGTTGTTGGTGTCGAAGTGCCACGGGAAGCCGCCGCCCTCCTCCGCGAGGTTCACGATCACATCGGCGAGCGGATCGGCGTAGCGGTGGGAGCGCAGCTCGCCGAGCGCCTCCTGGATGAAGGGCGCGAAAGCCGGCCACTCGTAGATGGCGCGCAGGATGCTGTCGTCGCCGAAGTTGTCCGCGGGTACGAAGGCGTTCGAGCGGTCGTAGAACCGCCGCAGCGGATGCGAGGCCGGGAGGTCAGGCCGATCCTGCGTGAAATAGGGGTTGGTGCGGTTGAAGTTGCGATGCCCGAACTGCGCGGTGCGATCGCACTCGGCGACGAGCGCGGGCAGTCGATCGGCGCGGAGGAAGCCCTTCAACACCGCGCAGCCGACCGAATCGATCGCGGCACGCGCCTCGGCGATCAGCGCATCGCGGGCCGCACCGGACCGATCGATGGGATACCGGTCGAGATCGATGAGGTCGCGGGCGGTCGGTGGCATCGGACTATCCCGATCAGCCGATCGAGAAGCCTTCCTTGGTGATCGGCAGCGTGCGGATGCGATGGCCGGTGGCGGCGTGGATCGCGTTGCAGATCGCGGGGACCACCGGCGGGAACACCGGTTCGCCGAGACCGGTCGGCGAAGCCTCGCTCTGCACGAAGTGCACATCGACCTTCGGCGTCACCGCCATGCGCGGCAGCGGATAGCGATCGAAGTTCGTCTGCTGCGCAGCGCCGCCCTCGATGGTGACCTCGAGCGCCATGGTGCCGACCGCATCGACCACGCTGCCCTCGCATTGGTTCTCGGCGGCCGAGAGGTTGATCACGGGACCCACATCGGCGGCGACGGTCACGCGGTGCACCGTGACCTTCTTCGACGCATCGACGCTGACCTCGGCGACCTCGGCGATATGCCCGAGATGGCTGTAGTAGAACGCGAGACCGTGGTGGTGACCCTTCGGCAAGCGCTTGCCCCAGCCGGCCTTCTCCGCGGCGAGTTTGATCACACCGATCGCGCGGTCAGGATCGAGCCCGCGGACGGGCGGCGCGCCGGTGCCGGACTTGCGACCGAACAGCTCGACCAGGAACTCGACATGGTCGCGTCCGGCGGCGACGGCGACCTCGTGCAGGAACGACTGCTGCACCCACGCCATCGTGCTCGCACCCGGCGCACGCCACCAGACCGTCGGCGTCGCCAGCGGCAAGAACGACTGCGAGGCACGGTAGTCACCGACATAGTCTGCGGGGAACTCGCTCGGCGAGATACCGCCGCCCTTCGAGACCTTGCCCGATGCGGTGTCCTTGAAGGTGATCATGTGGGCATCGAACGCGGCGAGCTTGCCCTGCGCGTCCACACCGGCGCGATACCCCATGAAACCGCCGACACGGTAAGCGTCGTGGCGCATGTCGTCCTCGCGGGTCCACACGACCTGCACCGGGCCGTCGACCTTGCGCGATAGGTAAGCGGCCTCGCAGACGAAATCGTTCATCAGACGGCGACCGAAGCCGCCGCCGACACGCATCTGGTTGAGCTTGACCTTGTCCGCAGGGACACCCGCAGCCGCGGCGACCAACGCCGGGTCCGGCCGCTGCATCGGCGCCCAAAGCTCGACCGCGCCGTCCTTGAACCACGCCACCGTGTTCTGCGGCTCGAGCTGCGCATGCGAGACGAAACTGAACTCATAGAAGGCTTCGACGGTCTTGGCCTTGGCGTCGGTCTTGATGCCGTCTTCGGCCAGCGCCTTGTCCACATCGCCCGTCGCCTTGACGACCGTGTCACCTTGGACTTTGGAGGACAGCGCTCGCGCCTGCCTCACGAAGTCCGTCCAGCTGTCCTTCGAAGCGGTGCTGGTATCCCAGTCGACTTTGAGCGCCTTACGCGCCGAGAACACCGCCCAGGTGCTCTTGCCGATGATCACCACGCCGGGCAGCACGCCCGTCTGCATCACATCCGCGACCGGTGGCGTGCCCTCGATGATGAACGCGTCGATGATGCCCGGCAGCTTCTTGATCTCCTCGGCGTTGAAGGCCTTGGCCTTGCCGCCGACCGCGGGGCATTTCTCGATGCTCGCGTAGCGCATGTCCGGCAGTTGCACATCGAGCGCGAACAGCGGCTGGCCCCTGACGAGCGCCGCGTTGTCGACGCCCGTGAAGCGCTTGCCGATGAGCTTGTAGTCCTTGCGCGCCTTGAGCTTGAGCGTCTGGATGTCGGGCACCGGCAGCGCGGCGGCGGCCGTCACCAACGAGCCGTAGGTGGCCTTCCGGCCGCTTGCGGCGTGGATCACCGTGCTGTCGGCGGTGGTGAGCTCGCCGGCCGGCACGCCCCACCGCTGCGCCGCGGCCGCGACGAGCATCGCTCGAGCGCCGGCGCCGGCGTAGCGCAGTTCGTCCCAAGCCCGGGGGATCGACATCGAGCCACCTGCGATCTGCGTGCCATAGACGGCGGCGTTGACTTCGGCCTGCTCGACCGTGACAGCCGACCACTTCGCGTCGAGCTCTTCGGCGAGGATCACGCCGAAGCCGGTCTTGATGCCCTGCCCGATCTCCGGGTTCTTGGAGATGAGCGTGATCCTGCCGTCCGGCGCGATGCGCACGAACGCGCCGGGCGCGAACGGCCGAGGCGGCGGAGCCGATTGCGCCTGCGCCGTATCCGGCAAGCCCACGGACAGCCCCAGCACGAGACCGCCCGCTGCCCCGCCTGCGACCTTGATGAAGCTGCGGCGGCTGAGGTTCTGGACTGCTGCGTGAACGGTGTCCATCACGCCTTCTCCTTACCGGCCTGAGCCTTACCAGCCTGCGCGGCAGCCTTGATCGCTTTCTTGATGCGTCCGTAGGTGCCGCAGCGGCAGATGTTGCCCGCCATGGCGCTGTCGATCTGGGCGTCGGTCGGGTCGGGGTTCGTCGCGAGAAGCGCGGTGGCCGACATCAGCTGGCCCGACTGGCAGTAGCCGCACTGCGCGACATCGTGGTCGATCCAGGCCTGTTGCAGCGCGGAGAGCTGCTCGCCCTTGGCGAGGCCCTCCACCGTGGTGATCCTCAGACCGGCGGCGGCGCTGATCGGGATCTGGCAGGAGCGGACGGGCTGACCGTCGAGGTGCACCGTGCAGGCACCGCATTGCGCGATGCCGCAGCCGAACTTGGTGCCGACGAGCCCGAGTTCATCGCGCAGCACACACAGCAGCTGCGTGTCGCCCGCCACCCCGTCGATCGTGAGGTCTCTGCCTTTGACTTGGAGTCGCATCATGGTCGCTCACCAGGGTGGGTTGGAAAGGGGATTCTGCCTGACCGTCGGGCCGCAAGCATCATCGATAGCGTCTATCGGAAGCATCGGAACTGACGATTGGAACTATGGGCCGCGGAACGGCAATCTGCCGCCGCGTCGTAGGAACGCGGCGGACCATCCCCCTTTGTACACATCGCCAGGAAGCCACATGTCGCTCATCAACACTGTCATCAAGCCGTTCAAGGCCACCGCTTACCACAACGGCAAGTTCGTCGAAGTCACCGACCAGACCCTCAAGGGCAAGTGGTCCGTGGTGTTCTTCTACCCCGCCGACTTCACCTTCGTCTGCCCGACCGAGCTCGGCGACCTCGCCGACCACTACGCCACGCTGCAGTCGCTGGGCGTCGAGGTGTACGGCGTGTCGACCGACACCCACTTCACGCACAAGGCCTGGCACGACACCTCGGACACGATCCGCAAGGTCCAGTACCCGCTCGTCGGCGACCCGACCGGCACCATCACCCGCAACTTCGGCGTGATGATCGAAGAGGAAGGCCTCGCGCTGCGCGGCACCTTCGTCATCAACCCCGAGGGTGTGATCAAGCTGTGCGAGATCCACGACAACGGCATCGGCCGTGACGCCAAGGAGCTGCTGCGCAAGGTGCAGGCCGCCCAGTATGTCGCCAAGAACCCGGGCCAGGTCTGCCCGGCGAAGTGGACCCCGGGTGCCGAGACCCTGAAGCCCTCGCTCGACCTCGTCGGCAAGATCTGAAGAGAGACATTGATGCTCGACGACGCTCTCCAGTCACAGCTCCGGACCTATCTCACGAAGATGGTCCGGCCCGTCGAGCTCATCGCCTCCCTCGATGAGTCGCAGGGCGCGCAGGAGATGCGCACCCTGCTCGGGACGATCGCCAGCCTGACCGACAAGGTGTCGGTCAGGCTGGACGGTCGGAACGAGCGCCGCCCCTCGTTCCAGATCCGCCGCGAAGGCGAGCAGACCTCGCTGCATTTCGCGGCGGTGCCGCTCGGCCACGAGTTCACCTCGCTGGTGCTGGCGCTGCTGTGGAGCGGCGGCCACCCGCCCAAGGCCGACGAGGCCACCCTCGAGACCATCCGCGGCCTGCAAGGCCCGCTGCGGTTCGAGGTGTTCATGTCCCTCTCCTGCCACAACTGCCCGGATGTGGTGCAGGCGCTGACCTTGATGTCGGTGCTCAACCCCGCCATCGAGACCGTGGTCATCGACGGTGCGCTCTACCAGGACGAGGTCACGGCGCGTCAGGTGATGGCGGTGCCGATGGTGTTCCTCAACGGCGAACTCTTCGGCTCAGGCCGCATGAGCCTCGAGGAGATCGTCGCCCGTCTCGACACGCAGAGCGCCGACAAAGAGCGCGCCAAGATCGACGCCAAGGCGCCCTTCGATGTGCTGATCATCGGCGGCGGCCCCGCCGGCGCGGCCGCGGCCGTCTACGCCGCGCGCAAGGGCCTGCGCACGGGCATCGCCTCCGAACGCTTCGGCGGCCAGACCAACGACACGCTCGGCATCGAGAACTACATCTCGGTGCTGGAGACGCAGGGCCCGCGTTTCGCCACCGACCTCGAGGCGCATGTGCGCCACTACGGGGTCGACATCATGGACCTGCAGCGCGCCGAGAAGGTGACGCCGCCCGCCGCGCCCGGTGGCCTCGTCGAGGTACGGATGACCCACGGCGGCGCCTTGCGCGCGCGGGCCGTCATCCTCGCGACCGGCGCCCGCTGGCGCAATGTCGGCGTCCCCGGCGAAGCCGAGTACCGCAACCGCGGCGTCGCCTACTGCCCGCACTGCGATGGGCCGCTCTTCAAGGGCAAGCGCGTCGCCGTCATCGGCGGCGGCAACTCAGGCGTGGAAGCCGCGATCGACCTCGCCGGCGTGGTCGGCCATGTGACCGTGGTCGAGTTCGCGGACCAGCTCAAGGCCGACGCGGTGCTGGTCGCGAAGCTCAAGAGCCTCGCCAACACCACCATCATCTTGAATGCCCAGACCACGGCCATCGAAGGCGATGGCAAGACCGTCACCGGCATGACCTACATTGATCGCGCCTCGGGCGAGGCCCAGACGCTCAGCCTCGACGGCGTGTTCGTGCAGATCGGCCTCGTTCCCAACACCGAGTTCCTGAAGGGTACTGTGGAGCTCTCGCGCTTCGGCGAGATCGTGGTGGACCATCATGGCGCGACCAACGCGCCGGGCGTGTTCGCAGCGGGCGACGCCACCACTGTGCCCTACAAGCAGATAGTCATCGCCGCGGGCGATG
>Ga0172376_10002425_pt1 | contig 22834 bp, 20 predicted proteins | sample Lak35m_FD_121114 | JGI IMG/M metagenome (GOLD analysis project Ga0172376, IMG submission 121114) | Freshwater microbial communities from Kabuno Bay, South-Kivu, Congo - kab_092012_35m | ecosystem: Environmental > Aquatic > Freshwater > Lake | place: Democratic Republic of the Congo: South-Kivu... | reverse complement strand
TACGGTCGCGCGTCGATGATGGCAATCGAACCAGCATGCTCATGGCCCGGACTCGGACTCGCCGAGGCACGTCTCCGAGGTCAGGCGATCGAGCTTGCACCAGGAGCGACGCGAAGTACGAGGATGTCGCTAACACCCTTTGAATTGAACGAAGCGAGAGTGACGCAGGTGACCGCGGACGGTCGCATCACTTTCGGACGTTGAGCGTGTTTCGAAGGCGAGAACTTCAGAAAGGTTTTCCGGCTCGTCGAACCCGCGAGGTCGGCTGGTCGGTGTTTGACGCCGACGTATTAATGCCCACCGCGGTGCTCCTTGGTTCAGCGATTCGAAACAACAGTGAGAGCTTCGCCGACTACTGCTCGCGCCACAACGTGTCGTTCTCGCCGCACGGCAAGACGACAATGTCGCCACAGCTGTTTCGAAAACAGCTCGACGACGGTGCATGGGCAATCACCGCAGCCAACACGTTCCAAGCAAGAACGATGGTCGAGCACGGTGTGCCTCGAGTATTCATTGCCAACGAGGTGACCGCACCAGGTGACATAGCGTGGCTTGCCGGTGCCACCCGACGCGGACACGAGGTGTACTGCTGCGTCGACTCGATCGATGTAGTGAGTCTGCTTGACGCTGGTCTGGCGCAGCTGCCCCGCGACACGCGGGTTCCGGTGCTCGTCGAACTCGGTGTGCCGCATGGGCGCACGGGATGCCGCAGTGCGACCGAAGCACTCGAAGTGGCCCGACATGTACAGGCCAGTGCAAGGCTTCGACTGGTGGGGGTCTCTGGATTCGAGGGCATCATCGCGGCGAACGAATCACAAACCGCAGAGGACCGCGTTGATGGTTTTCTGTCGGAGTTGCGTCGGGTGGCCGACGAGATCATCGCACAACGACTGGTCGACGTGACGGGCGAACTGGTGATCAGTGCCGGTGGCAGCGTGTTCTTCGAGCGGGTGGTGGCGCAGTTGTACCGCGCGAACCCCGCGATGAAGGAGCGAGTGGTGATCCGCAGTGGTTGTTACATCAGCCACGACGATGGCGTGATTCACGAGCTGTCGCCGCTTGGTGCCGCGCCACGCGACCGCGGAGAAGTCTTCAAACCGGCTCTCGAGGTGTGGGGAGCGGTGTTGTCGCGCCCCGAGCCGACGCGGGTGATCGTGGGTGTGGGGAAGCGCGATGTTTCAACCGATGGTCTCTTGCCCGTGGCCAAGAAGCGACGCCGACGAAGCGATGGTCGCGTGGAGTCGTGGACCTCGCTCGGACGGGCAGTTCGGGTCGACGATCAACACACGTACCTCGATGTGGTGGCATCGGACGACACCGCGGTGGGCGACCTCGTGGGGCTCGGCATCTCGCACCCGTGCACCACGTTCGACAAGTGGCGTGCGATTCCCATCGTCGACGATGACTATCGCGTGATTGAAGTGGCTCGAACCTACTTCTAGTCGGCGAATGCGGCGTTGGGCTCGAACGGAAACATCGGTGTTCGACGACGAACGTAATGCAATGTCGACAAATCGGCACTCGTGCATCCAGGTGTATTGAGCTGGATGAGCTCGGCGGCGATTGGTTCGAACGCGCCACGCGGCGAGTGCACGCCCTTGGCCACGATGATCTTCAGCTTCAGCGGATCGAGCCCGGCACTCGTCAGTTCAGCACGGCTGGTATTGCCCATCGGACGTGAGTTGAGCAGCACGAAATGGTCGTCGTCGGTGTGTACCAAGGCGCGCTCGCCGGCGTTGAAGAAACGGAAGCCACCATGGGTCACTCCGGTGTCCTCGAATCGGCCATCGTCGACGTGCTTGACCACGCCGGTGATGTGCACGGGCGAACCATGGAGCGCGTCGGTTTTGCCGCCGACCTGAAGATCCACCCGCGCCCCGACTCCGGCGACGTGACACGCTTGCGCGCTCGCCGGATCGCAGAGCGAATGGAAGAGACTGCCGACGCGGAGTCGTTTGGCTGCTGCCAACACGTGCGTCGAGTCGGCCGGACTTCCACCGCCGACGTTGTCACCAACGTCGAGCAAGACGACGGGGCCGTGCGGTGCGGATGCCGCGCGACGCAAAGCCGTGTCGAGGTCGGTTCCGTCACCGATGAAGTGGTCCCGCATCTGCCAAGCCTCATCGGCCAGCGACCGTGCCAACTGGTGGGCGAGCGAGGGATCGTCATCGGTGGTGACGATGCACGACATGCCGAGCTCGGAAACATCGGCGTAGGGGAAGCCTTCGATCACGCTCACTGACAGGACCCCATCGCGTTTCTGCATCTCGTTGGCGAGACCAACGAGATGCGACATCGGGAATTCGGAGGTGCCCTGCCGAAGGATGTTGATGGCCGCTGGAATAGGGACGAAGGCGGTGGTTGGCCGAATCTCGTCGCGAGCCGCTCGTACGGAGAGGTTGGCGACCTGTCGGGCGCGCTCTCGCGGGTCGACGTGTGGGTTGGTGAGGTAGGCGTTCATCACCGTGCTGTTGCGCACCATTCGTTCTGAGATGTTGGCGTGCATGTCGAGCGCCACACCAACCACAACTTCTGGACCAACAAGTCGACGCACCCGCTCGATGATCTCGCCATCGGCATCGGGTTGGTGTTCGGCGACCGCGGCTCCGTGTAGTGCGAGCAGCACTACATCCCAAGGTCCGTCGGTGGTGAGCCGTTCAAGGAGGCGTCCGACCAGGGTCTCGAACGCCTCCTTGGTGATCGTGCCCATCGGGTTCAAGTCGGCATGAAACAGTGGCGTCACGGTGAGATTGGGCACCGAACGCAACTCGAGAAAACCGCCGAGCGTGGCCTTCGATTCGCCATATACGCGCACCAGGTCGTCGCCCTCCACCGGGCCCGCAGCCATGAAGCGTTCGAGTGATGCCGGCACCGGTGCAAAGGTGTTCGACTCGTGATGGAAACCAGCGAGTGCGACGCGAAGATGCCGGGCTGCAGCGTTGATGCGAGCAACTCTAGGGTGACCATGCGAATTTCGAATGTTATAGGGTTGGCGAGTCATTCAACGGGGGCCACATGAAGTATCGACCGCTTGGCAGCACGGGAATCGAGGTGTCGTTGCTCGGCTTTGGCATGTGGCCAATCGGTGGCACCCAACACGCTGGCGACTACGGCACCGTCGACGATGACGCGGCGATCGCCGCGATTCATCGGGCGCTCGATCTTGGGGTGACGCTCTTTGACACCGCCCCGGCATACGGCAACGGCCGTGCTGAATCGATCCTGGGAACCGCTCTCGGCGCGCGGCGTGGCGATGCCGTGATTGTCACCAAGTGCGCGGTGCATTGGGACTACGCCAAGGACCAGTGGGTTACGACATCAAACCGTGAGGCGATCCTCGCATCGGCCGAGCAGAGCCTGCAACGCCTGCGAACCGACCACATCGACGTGCTGCTCATCCATGTGCCCGACCCCGATGGTTCGCCGGTTGGATCGATGGCGGCATTCCGTGAACTCGTCGACTCCGGCAAGGTTCGGGCGGTCGGTGTCTCTAACTTCACCACCGAACAGCTCGACGAGTATCGCAAGCACGGGGTCGTGCAGGTTCAACAGTCGGGCTACAACATGCTCGACCGTCGCACCGAATCGAAGATGGTTCCTTATGTGCGGGCAAATGACATCGGCTTCATGACCTACGGCTCGCTTTGTCACGGACTCTTCTCTGGAACCTGGAACTCACAGACGTCGTTCGCCAGCGGTGACTGGCGCGCGAAGGGTGACGTCTTTGGTTTGCCGCTCTTTGCGGGCGAGAATCTGCGCAAGAACATCGCCGTGGCCGATCAGCTGAAGGCATTCGCGCAGGCTCGCTCACGTACGCTGCCGCAGCTGGCGATCGCCTGGGTGGCGATGCACGAGTTCGTCAGCACCTGTTTGGCGGGGATGATCACTCCCGCCGAGGTCGATGACAACGTCGCCGGTGTCGATTGGTCGCTCTCGGCGACGGATCTCGCGGAGGTCGATCGCATCCTTGCCGGAGCCGCGGGCACCGAGGGTACCGATCACTATGTCGTCAAGTAGGTCGATGTCGACGTACCCAACGATGGGTCTGCGGAACACTGCGTGAACATCGTCGGCATTGAAACGATCCTGCCCGGTGACCAGTCGCCGTTACCCGAGATCGTGTTCGTGCGTGTGTACACCGACGCTGGAGTAATCGGGCACGGCGAGACGTACTACACGCCTCGGGCGGTGGCCGAATACCTCCATGAGTTTCTCGCCCCGCGACTGCTCGCTCACGGGGGGTGTTCGCCAGAAGCGCTCTGGGAGCACGGCTATCGTTCGGCAGCCCGGTTCGGAGGACGCGGGCTCGAGATGCGGGCGCTCTCTGCGGTCGATGTTGCCGTTTGGGATGCCTGCGCACTCGCCGCCGACAAGCCGCTGCACGCCATGTGGGGAGGATCGACCAAGGAAAGCCTCTCTACCTACAACACCTGTGCCGGACCGAGCTACGGAAAGAGCTGGCGCAGCGGAGGGGCTTCGGTTGGACGCGGAAAGTACGAGGACTTTCACTCGTTCTTCAATCGCCCCGGCGAACTGGCCGTCGAACTCGTCGAAGAGGGATTTTCGGGAATGAAGATCTGGCCATTCGATCGGATGGCGAGTTTCCCGGGTGCACCGACCATCGACCCCGCGGACTTGCGGGCCGGAGTGGAGATCTTCGAGAAGATCCGAGCCGCCGTCGGATCAGACATCGAGATCATGGCCGAAGGTCACGGCATGTGGTCGGTTGCCGCCGCCAAGACCATCGCGAAAGCATTGGAGCCTGTTCGCCCGGCGTGGATCGAGGACTTCATCCTCGCCGACCAACCGGCGTTGCTCCGTGAACTGAAGCAAAGCACGACAATTCCGCTGCTTGCCAGTGAATACCTGATCTCGCGATTCGAGTACGCACCGATCATCGATATGCAGGCAGCCGACATCATCATGATCGATCCCACGTGGTGTGGTGGCATCACGGAATCGCGTCGTATCGTCGGTCTTGCCGAGGCGGCACGACTGCCCGTCACGTTCCACGACTGCACGGGGCCATTCACGTTGCTCGCCGGCATCCAGCTCTCGTTCGGTTCGTCGAACGTGCTGTACCAGGAGGTCGTGCGGGCCTACCTGCATTTGGTGTATCCCGAGTTCGTGGATGAAATACCGACTCTGCAGAGCGGTAGATTCCTGCCACCCACGCGATCGGGAATCGGCGCGGTGCTTCAACCTGACATCGTGAATCGACCGGGCGTCGAGGTGCGGCTGACCGGCAGGCGTTAGCGCGACGAGTGTTGCAGCACTCGACCCGGGCGCTCGGTGGTGATGGTGCCCTCGTCGAGCACCACACGACCATTTACGAACACGTGGGAGATTCCAACCGGGCCCTCTGGGGCCTTACCGAAGTCGGCGCGATCGATGACGTGTTGCGGATCGAGCAGCACGAGATCTGCGGCCAATCCAGTAGCGATGCGACCCCGATTTTGGATGCCGAGGCGACGCGCCGGCTCGTAAGTCATCTTTCGTACTGCATCGGAGAGTTCAAGCACTCCCCGGTCGCGCACGTAGCGACCCAGCACCCGCGGAAACGTGCCGAAGTTGCGGGGATGCGGGCGAGCACACGGTTGGTGCAACGAGATTGCGTTGCCGTCCGAGCCGACGACGGCCAACGGGTGCCGCAGGAAAGCCGAGACATCCTCTTCGGTTCGGTAGAAGAGCACCACCTGAATCTCGTTTCCGTACTCCTCGCAGAGTCGCAAGGTGAGTTCGTCGGGTGCAACGTGCAACGAGCGAGCCGCCGATTCGAGCGTCTCGCCGACGTAGCGGCCATCCGGGGTGCTTGAGATGTGGAAGCGATCCCACAGCCAGGGGATTCCGTTGAACCATCCGTCGGTCATGTCGGAGAGGGCCTTGGCTCGTTGCGCGTCGTCGGCGAGACGGGCCCGCAAGGCCTCGGTGCCACCGGCCTGCAGCCACGGTGGGAGATACTGCGTCAGCGAGGACGACGACGCGTCGTACGGATAGACATCGAAGAAGATGTCGATGCCTTCCGCCCGCGCATCGTCGAACATCTGGAGCAATTCGGCACCCGTGCCCCAACGTTCCGGGCGGTTGATGGCCAGGTGACTGAATTCAACGGTTACTCCGGTGCGGCGACCAAGCTCGATCGATTCGGCCACCGCGGCCCGCTCGTCTGGTTCGGCGGCGCGGCTGTGCGTTGCGTAGAGGGCGCCGTGTTCGGCCAGCACTTCGGCGAGGGCCACCACCTCGTCGAAGTCACCGTAGGCGCTCGGCACGTGGGTGAGACCGGTACTCATACCGAACGCACCTTGATCCAGTGCGGTATGCAGATCCGACACCATTCGGGATAGTTCCTTCTTCGTTGCTTGGCGCTGATCAACACCCATCGCCGCAACGCGAAGCGTGCCATGACCCGCCAGCGGGGCGACATTGACGGCGATTCCTTCGTCGTGCAGTGCGGCGGCGTATCCGGCGAGGTCGGTCCACCACGGGCGAATCGGTGCGGTGGCACGTGCGAGGTGATCGGCATGCAGATCGAGGTGTCGGGGTTCAATGGGAAACGCCGAGAAAGAGCAGTTGCCAACCACCTCGGTGGTGACACCCTGGCGAAGCTTGCTCTCGCCGCGGCCATCTTCGATAAGTGTGAGATCGGAGTGCGTGTGGATGTCGATGAAACCGGGGCACAGAACCTTGCCAGCGCCGTCGATGATGTTGCGGGCCTGCGCCTCGGGTGATTCCGGCGCGGGCTGCGCACCCGCCGCCGTGATGACTCCGTCCTTCATCGCGACGTGACCTTGCGTTGGTGCACCGCCGGTGCCATCGATGATGGTCACGTTGGTGATCAGTACGTCATGCATGACTCAACGCTCCAATACGCCCATCAGCGCTGGGAGCGTGCCGGAGAATGTTTATAATCTTCGATGTTACCCAACTACTGCAGCCCAACAAACGAAACGGATTCTCACGATGTCGGAAAGCCCATCAAACAACAAGGTCGTCCGCGGGTGGTCGCCACTTGCCACACCTATTTCCAGTCACCTCCCGTTCTCGGCTGCCGTCGAGGCGAACGGCTTCGTGTTCGTGTCGGGCCAGGCATCGGTGGACGAGAACGGCGCAATCGTCAGCGGTGACTTCGAACAGGAGATGAGACGGTCACTGTCGAACGTGCAGCGAATCCTCGCCGCAGTCGGCCTCGACCTGGGTGATGTCGTGCGTGTCACGAGCTACGTGCATGACCCTGTGCATCTTCCGCAGTACAACGCGCTCTACCGCGAATATTTCTCGGCGCCGCTTCCGGCGCGAACGACCATCACCAGCTGTCTGTCGGCGGCCTTGAAGTTCGAGATCGACGTCGTCGCGGTGCGACGCCCGCAATGAACGACTAACAGCAGTGATTCTCGGTGGCGTGCATCATGCCCCGGATGTAACCAAAGGCAAAGAGTCGACCGAGCATCGTGTACCCGGGCTCACCGTCGTCCTCACCGATCATCTGCGGAACGTGGTCGGGGCGCATCGGTCCGGAGAAGCCGACCTCGCGGTAGGCGCGCATCGCCGCTGCCATGTCGGTCTGACCGTTGTCCTGCCAGCTCTCGCGGAAGTCGTCGGCGGTTCCGACCACGTCGCGGTAGTGCACGTAAGCGATGTTCGAACCGAGCCGTCGGATGGTGGCCGGAATGTCGATGCCCATCTCCGAGAACGAGCCTTGGCAGAATGCAATCTTGTTCGATGGTGACTTGACGATTTCCACGAGGCGTTCGAAGCCGGCAACGTCGTGCATGATGCGGTCGTTGCCGAGCAGTTGGGGTAGCGGCGGATCGTCGGGATGCATCGCCATGACGACACCGGCATCCTCGGCAACCGGGATGATTTCTTCGAGGAAGTTCTGCAGGTTCTTCCACAGCTCCGGACGTTTGGCACCCGGCTCGAGGTCGGCGCGGAATGCCGGGCGACCGGGGATGCGCGCCTTGTCGAGATCGGCAAGGCGGAACGCGGTCACCTTCGATCCACCTCGCTCGAGCGTGTCGACCGACGTGCGAATCCAGTCGGTTCCGGCCATGAAGTTGTAACAGACCAAGCGGATGTCAAGATCGGAGAGATGGCGAATCAGCGCCTTCATCGCCCGCAAGTCGGTGCCGTCGTCGGTGCCGAGCTTGATGCGGTCGATCGGTAGGTAGCCCTCCACGACTCCGATTTCCATGCCGAATGATCGGATGCGCTGTTGCATGCGATCGAATTCGGTGAGGTCGGGCCCGGGATAGCGAACGACGATCTGGTCGACACCGCATTGTGCCGCCAATGTGAGGTTCTCGTCGGAGAGCGGGGTGAGTACCGAGGCCAGCTTCATGCCGATGCTTCCTTCATGGTTGGTGGTCGAGCGGTTGCTAGAAGACGATGAGGCCGCGGGCCTGCTCGCCGGCAGCCAACGAGCGGAATGCCTCGTCGGCCTCGTCGAGGTCGTAGCGCTTCGTCACGAGCTCTTCGACCTTGATTCGTCCGGACATGGCAAGCTCCACCAACTTGGGGAATTCCACGAGCGGGTTGCTCGTGCCGTAACGCGATCCGACGATCTTGCGTTCGCCACCCATCAGCAACCATGGGTCGACGGGGAATTTTTCTCCCTGACCAGGCAGGCCAAGGACAACCTCGATGCCCTGCTTGGCGAGAATCACGAGACCCTGCTCCATGGCCTTGCTGCTGCCCACGGCGATGATCGAGGCGTCGACGCCGTTGCCGGTGAGCTTCTTCACTTCAGCCTCGAGGTCTTGTTTTGCCAAGTTGATGGTGTGGGTTGCGCCGAAGTGACGGGCCATCTCGAGCTTGGAGTCGAGTACATCGACACCAATGATCGGATATGCACCAGTGGCGACCGCGCCCTGAATTGCGTTTAATCCGACACCACCGCAACCGAAGATGGCGACGCTTTGGCCGGCGCGCAAACTGGCGCTGTTGACTGCGGATCCAAAGCCCGTGGCAACCGAGCAGCCGATGAGTGCTGCGGCCTCGAGTGGGAAATCCTTGCGAATCTTCACCGCTGCGGACTCTGGCACCACGATGTACGAGCCGTAAGTGGCAGGACCGTAGTGGTACACATCGTTGCCCTTGTGGTGGAACATCGTGACGTCACCGGTGGTTTTACCGATTGCTGGCGTATTGAGGCAAAGTGCTGGGAACCCAAGGTTGCAGTACTTGCAACTGTTGCACGACGGCGCCCAGGAAATGACGACATGGTCACCCTTTTGGAGGTGCGAAACGCCGGCGCCGACCGAATCGACGATGCCCGAACCCTCGTCGCCGAGCACGATCGGCATCGGGATGCCCGTATGCGAGCCATCGTAGGCGTGCAGACAGCTGTGGCAAACGCCGCTGGCCACCATCTTCACACGCACCTCGCCGAAACGTGGTTCGTCGAGGTCGAGCTCGAGCATCTGCATCTTTTCCTTGGGCTTCATGAGTACTGGTGCGGTGATCAACATGTGGATTCTCCCTTGTTATGACGAGTTTATAATCTTTCTAGCACAGATGAACGTCCAGCAACCAGGGTCAACCTGCCGCGGTAAGCATGGGCGTTGACATGTCGGTCGAACTCGTGGTGGAGTGCCGGAGCTTGTTGGGCGAAGGGGTGACTTGGGACGCCGCTACATCAACGCTGCTGTGGCTCGACATCGACGGTCGTTTGTTGCACCGACTCCATGCGGATGGTCGACATGACCAGCAGCCACTTGCCGAGCCCACCAGCGTGGTGGTGCCGACGCGCGGCGGCGCTTTGTTGGCAGTATCGGGCATTCGGGTGGGCTCGTTGAGTGAGTCCGGAGCACTCGGTTCGATACTTGCCGAGTTGCCATCCGCCGGCGACGGGCGGGCCAACGACGGACGATGTGACCCGCAAGGGCGTCTGTGGATCGGCACCGTCGATCGCAGCGGTGCGCACGCAGCAGGGGTCTACTCTGTCGACGATTCGGGCGACGTACGCCGTGTTCGTTCTGGAAGGGCGCTCTCCAACGGCATCGACTGGAGCCCGGATGGTTCGAAGTGCTATCACGTGGATTCGTTGCATCGCACGGTGGATGAGTTGCTCCTCGACGGCGAAGGATTCCCCGTCGCCGAACGCACCATCGCCACGTTCGACGTGTTGCCCGACGGTGTTTCGGTCGATGCAGAAGGCGGGATCTGGGTGGCCCTTTGGGACGGCGGCGGGGTCGTGCGCCTGACTCCGAATGGTGAAATTGATCGTCGCATCGACGTGCCTGGTGGTTGGATCACTAGCTGTGCGTTCGGTGGCGACGATCTGCGCACGCTCTACGTCACTTCGGCGACGGTCGACCTTGATGACGAGCGTCGTCGGGCGAACCCGTTTGCCGGATCGCTGTTTGCCTGCCAGCCCGGTGTGGCCGGCAGGGGCTACACGCCGTTCGGTAGTAAGACGGCGTGATCGTTAGGCGCAGACGGGTGCGTCGGCGCTCCATCGGTTGAAAGGTTTCAACTCCGGTATCTCGGCCAACTCATGGCGGGCCCCCTCCCAAAGGCGTGCCCATTCGTCGGCATCGCGCAGTTCGGTGTTCGGCGCCTGCTGGCTGCGGGCAACGAAACCCGGAAATGCTCCGCGGCCGGTCGGCTGACCAACCGGGTTGTAGCGCAAATCGAAACTGATGCGAATTTCCTTGCTGGTATTGGGCAACGAGTTGTGCAAGGTCATCTTGTCGATGAACAACAGGTCACCAGGATGCATCGGTAGCGCCACAGCTCCGTCGCGGGAGGCGACGTTCTCTGGTACCTGTAGCCCGCCAGGTCCGGCAGGACAGTGGGGCATGAGTCCTCGTTCGTGAGTCCGCGGTACGACCTGCAAACATCCGTGCTCGATTCCCGCATACCGCAGGGGGAACCACACGGTGAGCATCTTTGTCGCGTCGGCATCGGGTGTGACCACGCCGTTGTCTTGATGCCAGTTGGTGGCACCCATCTTGAGTGCGCCCGTGGCCGGATCACGCGGCTCGCGGGACTCGGGCATCTTGATGCGCACATGTTGCACCGGATTGGAGTAGATCTCGGGGCCGATGAATCCCTCGACGAGGTTCAACAGTTCCGGACAGCGAAGCATGTCGAACACCGCAGGGCCGTGCCACATCGGGGTGTCGCGCTTGATGTTGCCCTGCGGGAGGGAGAAGTCGAAGTACTGGTGGTTGGTGTCGTTGGATTCCGCACAGACCTCGACGAAACGCTCGCCGAAGGGCAGATGTTCATAGAGGCTGGTGATGCGTCCCTCGGCAAAGAGCTTGCGGGCCAGACGATCGAGCACCTGCTCGTACTCGCGAAGCAGGGGCGTCAACCAACGATCAGGATCAAAGGCTTGACGGATCACCAAATAACCCTCGCGTTGGAAGTGATCCAACTGCTCTGCTGTGAGCGACGAGCGGCTGCTCATGGCGAAAAGTATATATAGTTCGCCCGAGACTCGCAAAAGCCGCTGCGAGTTGGGGTAAGGCCAGGCCCAACCTCCCTCGTGCGCGGTGTGACATTTGACATGTATGGCGAGGTATGACTATATTATTTCGTAATAAGGCAAGTTTCATATCAACCAACACTCCAGAGGGTGAGACAGCCATGAACAAGGAAAATGACAAGAGTCAGCAAGTGCACTATGTCGGTTCATGGGGCCAGAGCTTGTCCCGTCGTGAATTGATCGCTGCCATGGGTGGCGTCATCACCCTCGGCGGAATCCTAGCCGGCTGCTCCGGCGGCTCAGACGGCGGTACGTCGGGCGGAACGTTGGTCGGCGTAATGACACAGCAAATCCCATCATCGCTTGACCCCATCACCAATGCGCAGGGAGCTGCCCTCAACGCAGCTAGCCCATGCCACGACTGGCTTGAATTCGTCGCAATCAACGGCGACCTCTTCCCGTCACTTGCGGAGAGCGCGGAACAGCCGGATCCGCAGACGATCGTGTACAAGATTCGCTCCGGCGTCAACTTCCAGAACGGCGAGCCCGTCAACGCGCAGGCGGTCGTCGATCTCGTTGCCTGGATTCAGGACAAGAACAATGGTGCGTGGCTCAACACGCGATTTGAGGGAGTTGAAGCAGTCGCCGTCGATGAGTTGACGCTCCAGCTGAACCTGCCGAAGGCGGATGTTACGTTCCGTTTTGCCGTGACTCGACTTCCCATCGTGGCAGTCGCGACCATGGCCGATCAGGCGTTGAACCCCAGCGGCTGCGGACCCTACAAGTTCAAGGAGTGGGTGCAGGGCTCGTACGTCGAGTTCACGAAGGATCCTGGCTACCGCGAGGCTGATCGAATCACCCTCGACACCATCAGGATGGAGCACTTCAATGACTCCAATGCGGGCACGCAGGCATTCCTGGCGGGCGGAAAGAACTGGGTATACCCAACTTCCTTGTCACAGGCCAAGGATCTCACTGCACGGGCGGATGCCGGGGAATTGAGCTACCTACCGCTGGAGCCGGGTGTCTGCTACCTGATCAACAACTGCAAGTCGGGTCCGACCGCAGATCCGAAGGTGCGTAAGGCAATTCGACTTGCCCTCGATCGTCAGGCCATGGTGGATGGACCATTCAATGCGGTCAGCAGGCCGTTCTTCTCGATGCTGAAGCCCGAGAGCTCCTTCTATGTGAAGGAACTCGAGTACGAGCGCGACATCGAGCAGGCCAAGGCTCTCATGGCTGAGGCGGGCTTGGCTTCGGGCTTTGCGGAGAAGATATACACGCCGAACGTGGACTACTTCATCGGTCTCTCCACAATCATGAAGGACAACCTTGCCGAGATTGGTATCGACATCACCGTCGAGATCGAGGAGACTGCAGCAGTCATCGATCGTATGTTCAATCGCAAGGAGTTCAACATGGTGGTGCTCGGTGATGCATTGTCACCGGACGTGTCGGAACTACACGAGTACTACATCCGATCAACCGGAGCGAGGAACTGCGGCTTTTACAGCAATGCCAAGGTCGACGAGTTGCTCGATCAGGGTCTTCGTGAAGTCGACGACGACAAGCGATTTGAGATTTACAAGGAAGTTCAGCTCATCTCGATGTTGGAAGACACCGGATTCATCCCGCTCGTTGCCGAAGTATTGCCCGCGGCTTACAAGGGCACCAACTACCAGGAGTTCATGGGTGGCTTCATCCAGTACATCATCTGGCCGGAAGCAAAACTCGCATAACCACCACGACAATTAGGTCGGTAATGCAGTGACTTTGCGTTACCTGGCTTCTCGATTAATGGGAAGCCTGGCGACACTGGTGGTCAGTTCGTTCCTGATCTTTGCGATGGTCCGGCTGATTCCGGGCGATCCGGCGACGGCGTTGCTGGGTCGTGCATTCGATCCCGAGGTCGCGGCATTGATGCGTAGACGCTTGGGGTTGGACGGTAACTTCTTCGTTCAATACCTCAACTGGATTCGTGCCGCGATTACGGGGGACTTCGGCTACTCGCTGATCAATGGTGCGAAGATCAACGAACAGATTCTCGAACGTTTCCTTCGGACGTCGCATCTGATGATTGGTGGTCTCTTCGTCGGGTTGGCAATTGCCGTGCCGTTGGGCATCGTGTCAGCCCGACGTCGAGACCAGAAGTCCGGGTCGTTCCTCATGGGGCTGAACGGTCTGCTCATTTCGGTCCCGCAGTTCATCACCGGTCTGCTCTTGGTATACGTGTTTGCCGTCACTCTCAAGTGGCTCCCCGCCGGAGGCTGGGTTGATCCAACGTCGGATTTCCGCCGTTGGTTGACCGCCATGGTCCTCCCGTGCATCACGCTTGGTTTGGCGTTGTCGGCATTTACGGCTCGGGTTCTCCGCACGAGCATCGTCGAGGCAACCTCGGCCGACTATGTCGTGGCTGCGAAGTCCTGGGGGCTTCCTGAGCGGAAGGTGTACCGCTTGCACATCTACCGGAATGCGGCGCTACCCACACTGACCACCGTGGGTCTTGAAATTGGCTACCTCTTCGGGGGATCCGTGGTCGTCGAGGAGATCTTCGGCTACCCCGGAGTCGGTCAGCTCACGGTTGATGCAATTTCTGGCCGGGATTACCCCATGGTTCAAGCCGCAGTGCTGCTGTTCGCGGTGGGCTTTACATTGATCAATCTGTTGGTTGATCTGTCACTCTTCCTCGTTGATCCGCGACTGCGAAAGTAGACGGGACCTTCACGGTGAGTACCTCACGCTTTTCTCCCGGTCAGAGAATCCGAATTGGCTTGTTGATTCTCACGCTGTTGTTCGTCGCTTCGGCACTCGTACTTACGATCGGCTCCTACTCCTACGACGACATTGGTGCTGGTGAGAGACTCGCCGCCCCGAGCTCATCCCATCTCTTCGGTGTCGATAGTTATGGCCGCGACTATCTCACTCGGGTGTCCCTCGGTGTGCTCATCTCGCTCGGCGTCGGTGTCCTCGCGGCCCTACTGTCAATCGCTATCGGTGCGCCAATCGGTGTCTACAGTGCGATTCGCGGTGGTTGGCTCGACATGTCGATTGGCCGAATACTCGAGGTACTTTTTGCGTTTCCCCAGATTCTGCTCGCCCTCGTATTGATCACGATCCTGGGCTCGGGAGTTCAGACCGCCATGATCGTCCTGGTGATCATCTACATCCCGATCGTGGTTCGGTATGTTCGCAACGTCGCCCTCGTGGAAGCGAAGAAGGATTACCTGCTCTCCGCCCAGATGTATGGCTCGACGCGATTTCGGCAGTGTTTCGTGCACGTCCTTCCGAACGTACAGGGCAGCATTCTCGTTTTGGCGTCGAGCATCGCTGCATTCGCGATGATTGCAGAAGCCACACTGTCGTACCTCGGGTTGGGTGTGAGACCACCGCTGCCAAGCCTTGGCATCCTGCTCACCGAGAACCAAGGGTTCCTTTCCACTGAACCCCGCTTAATCTTCTTCCCGGCTGTGGTGCTAGTTCTGCTCGTCATCTCCGTGAACCAGATTGGTGATGCATTGGTCGACAAGCTTGATCTCAAACGAAACCCTGTCAGGGCCTGATTGATGAGCGACGTTCCGGGTAACCGCCCGCAGCCTTCACTCGAGGTGCAACACGTGACGGTCCGTTACAGGGGCGGTAAGGCAGCTCCAGCGGTATTGGATGCAAATCTCCAGGTTCGTCCGAAGGAGATCGTCGGGGTCGTAGGGCAATCGGGCTCCGGTAAGTCAACTCTTGGCATGGCGGTGGCGGGTCTGCTTGACCCCCGTCAGTGTGAGGTGAGTGGCACCATGCGCCTCGGAGATACGACCGTCGACCTGGGAAGTACCGAGAATTCAGTGTGGGAGACGTTGAGAGGCTCGCGCATCGGATACGTCTTTCAGGATGCACAAGCTGCGCTGAATCCACTCTTGACAGTCGAGCAACTCCTGGTCCAGCCGCAACGACACCGCGGGATTGATCCGACGGTTGCCCGATCGACTGCGCGTGACCTGCTCGAAGCGGTGGAGATTCCGGATGTGGATCGGCGGCTGCGACAGTATCCGCACGAGTTGAGTGGTGGAATGAAGCAGCGAGTGGTGATCGCTGCGGCGCTCATGGGGAAACCGAGTGTTCTCATAGCGGACGAGCCGACCACTGCACTTGACGTGACACTTCAGGCTCAGATCATTCGGTTGCTCAAGCGTTTGAAGGGCGAGTTCGAACTATCAATCGTCTTCATCAGTCATGACATCGATCTCGTTGCCGATATCGCGAACCACATCGTGGTCATGAAGGACGGAATCGCCATCGAAGCAGGATCAGCCGACTCGGTTGTCGGGGCGCCGTCCCACCCGTATACGAGTGAGTTGATCCGGTCGATACCGCGGCTCGAGAGAATCGGGTTCTTTGAAGACAGGGAGTACTGGTCGAACCATGATTGACAGCAACGCTCCTTGCATCTCACTACGAGACCTATCAGTTGAATACCGAGTGGCTCAGGGGATCTTCAAGTTCGGAACGTTGCGGGCGGTTCGCGGGGTGTCGTTTGACGTTTCTGCTTCTGAAACGTTGGCCCTTGTTGGCGAGTCTGGCTCGGGGAAGAGCACGATTCTTCGCGCTATTTCCGGGCTCATCCCCATTGCCGGCGGAGAGATTCTGGTCAACGGAAGTCCCCACGATCCGTCGCGTACGCGTGCCATCGACGCGGGAATTGCGATGGTCTTTCAGAATCCGAATGCCAGCCTCAATCAGCGACTTACCGTTCGACGCATTATCTCGGACCCGCTGAAGTCGTCGGGTAAGGCGCGGGAGAAGAGCACGACGGTTGAGCAGTTGCTCGACATGCTGAAGCTCGATCGCGATTTCCTCGATCGGTATCCCTTCCAGTTGAGTGGCGGGCAGAAACAGCGTGTAGCTATCGCGAGGGCCTTGATCAGCTCGCCGCAGGTACTATTGTTGGACGAACCGACGAGTGCACTCGACGTGGCGAACCAGTCTCAGGTCGTGCAGATCCTTCGAGAACTGAAGCAGAGCGCCCGATTGGCGAGCATCTTCGTAACCCACGACCTACCTCTTGCCACGCACGTGGCGGACCGAGTTGCGGTTCTATACCTCGGATCAATCATGGAGGTCGGTGCACAGTCGGAGGTGGTTGAGCGCGCTGCGCACCCCTATACACAGGCGCTGTTGCGCTCCATCCCCAGCCGGAAGATCACGTCATCCGAGAGACACGGTGATTTCCGAATGTCAGGGGAGATTCCGAGCCCCATCCACGTTCAGCGAGGCTGTGTATTTCGAAGCAGATGTCCGGTCGCCACCGATGTTTGCACCGAAACGGCTCCGGAGTTGACTCAGATCTCTGCAACCCACAGCGTGGCCTGCCATGCAGTCAGTGTTCGTTCTAGCCGCTGAAGAGATCGGGTAGTCGGCTCGACGCAGCACCCGCAAGCGCCCGCGAGGGTCGGGTGCGAATCGTCTTACGAGCGCTCGAGGCTTGCCGCGCGAGCAGCGTTGAGCAGCGTTGCGGTGTAGTCCGACGCGGGACGCGACAGCACATCAGATGTGCGGCCTGCCTCAACGATGCGTCCGTGGCGCATCACGATGATGTGCTCGCACATGCGGCTCACGACACCGAGGTCGTGCGACACCATGACGAGCGTGAGACCCATCTGGTCGCGTAGGTCCATGAGCAGGTTGAGCACCTGGGCTTGCACCGAGACATCCAGTGCGCTGACGGGTTCGTCGGCGTACAGGATGGTCGGATTCACCGAGAGCGACCGCGCGATGCCGACGCGCTGGAGTTGACCGCCCGACAACTGGTGGGGGAACCGCGACAACACTTCTGGTCCCAAGCCCACTCGTTTGATGGAGTCGACGAGTTCCTCGTCGGACGGTGTGTGGTCTTGCAGGGCACGAGTGGGTTCGGTGAGTGAGCGGCGGATCGTCATCCGTGGATCGAGTGAACGGCGAGGATTCTGGAACACGATTTGGTTTTGTCGTCGCAATTCGTTGGCACCATCATCCTGGTACTCGCTGATGTCCTTGCCGTTGAAGCGCACGGCTCCCTGTTGGTGTCGCAAGAGGCCGCACATCACGCGGATGAGGGTGGACTTTCCCGACCCGGACTCTCCGACGATGCCCACCGTCGACTTCAAGTAGATACTCAGTGAGATGTCATGCAGCGTCCAGCCGCTACCGCCTGCAGTGATCTTGGCGCGGGGGTAGTGGAAGAACATCTGCTCGACGGAAACGAGCGGGGTGGTGGACGTAGTCACGACTTACCTCCTTGCGCGGGATGCCAGCAGAGGTAACGGTGATCGGTCGAGCTGGCGGTGACGGGCGGGGTGGCGACGCACTTGTCGGATGCGTGTTGGCAACGATTACGGAATCGGCAGCCACTCGGGAATCTGCCGACCGGGGGTACGGATCCCGTGATGGTTTGCAGTCGGCGACCGATGAATGCCGAGAAGTTGTCGTCCTTGGGCATACCTGGGTTGGCCGCGAGGAGTGCCGCCGTGTAGCGATGCTTGGGGTGGTTGATGATGTTGTCGATGCCACCGGCTTCGATGATGTTGCCTCCGTAGATGACCGCCACTTGGTTGCAAACGAATCGAACGACGCCGAGATCGTGGCTCACGAAGAGCAGGCTCATCTTGCGTTGCTCACTCAAGGTGATGAGCAGACGCAGGATTTCCTCCTGGACCGTTACGTCGAGGGCCGTGGTTGGTTCGTCGGCAATGAGCAGTTCCGGGTCGGCCGCGATTGCTGCGGCGATCATCACTCGTTGTTGTTGTCCACCAGAAAGCTGGTGTGGGTAACGACGCAGGAGCGTTTCGGGCTCCGGAAGTTGCACTTGGCGGAGCAAGTCGACGACCTTGTCAGTCACCGCCTGCCCCTTCAGATCGGTGTGGATACGAATCGCCTCGGAAACCTGCTTGCCGATACGCATCATCGGGTTGAGTGAGCGAGCAGGATCCTGGAACACGAAACCGATTCGCTTGCCGCGCACCTTTGCAAGATCTCGGTCACCGAGTGCGAGGAGGTTCCGTCCGTCGAAGTTCACCTCACCCGATACATTCGCCTCGTTCGGCAGCAGACCGGCGATGGCCTTGGCGGTCATGGTCTTACCTGATCCGGACTCGCCAACCAGACCGAGTCGCGCTCCTGGCTGCAGGGCGAGGTCGTCAATGTTGATGATCTCGTGATCGTCGATGGTGACGCGCAGATTCCGTAGGTGCAGCATCACGCGACTCCCGTTCGGGCTTGTTGTGGATCCAGAACCGTGCGCAAACCGTCACCCAGCAGGTTGAAACCCAGTGCCGTCAACACGATTGCCACACCGGGGAAGAACATGAGGTACGGCGCAGCCTCCAGCAGCGATTGCGTTTCGTTGAGGAAGCGACCCCACGACGATGTCGGCGGTTGAACACCCACGCTCAAGAAGGCCAGTGCGGCTTCGATGAGGATTGCGGCTGCGAACATCACCGAACCGAGCACGATGAGCAGGGGACTGATGTTGGGCAACACGTGACGTCGCAGGACGTATGCCTTCGTGCGACCGTAACCGTAGGCCGCCTCCACGTAGTCGAGTGCGAGGATTTGGCGGGCTGGTCCGATGGTGACTCGGGCAGCAACGGGTACCTGCCAGGTGATGATCGCCAGGGTTGCCGTGGTATTGCCGGGCCCGAGTTTGGCTGCCAACACGAGGGCGGTGAGGATTCCCGGCAGGGCCAGACCGGCATCGACCAAGCGCGTGAAGGGCCCCTGCAGTGTTCGGCGCGATCCGGCAATGGACAGTCCGATCAGTGCACCGAGGAACATGGCGACGATCGTCGACACCACGCTCACGTAGAGCGAGTTTCTGGCACCGAGCATGAGTTCGGTGACGACGTCACGCCCCGCGCGGTCGGTGCCGAAGAGGAATCCCGGGGTTCCCGGTGATGCGAGTCGATTGGTGAGGTTGAGTTTGTTGGCGGGGTACGGAGTCCACACGAACGACACCATTGCCACCAGCACGAAGAGCGAAACGAGGGTGCCACCGAGGTACAGCGTGAGTGGAAGTTTGCGGAGTCGCTTTCCGAGAGATGGCTTGGGTGGCCGCGCATCGTCGAGGACCGCGGTTGCAGAGGTTTCAGACATCGGACGACTCCTTGTCTCGAATACGTGGATCGAGGAACCCATAGGCGATGTCAACGACGAAGTTGAGCACCAAGATGATTAGCATGATGACGAGCGCCAACGACTGCACGACGACCACCTCTCGTCCGAGGGTCGCCGTGACGATGAGCCGTCCGATTCCCGGGAGGACGAAGACGTTCTCGATCACCACCGCGCCGGCGATGAGCTGACCGAATTGCAGGGCAGCAACGGTGACGAGCGGAATCGAGGCATTCCGAACGCCGTGCACGAGTGCGGCACCACGTCGGGTGCGGCCACGGGCCATGGCAGAACGCATGAAGTCTTCGTTCATCACGTCAAGCATTGCGGTACGCACGTAGCGAGTGAACACGGAGGTGACTCCGAGACTGAGCGCACAGACGGGCAGGATGGCAGCCCGAATCGCCTGTATTGGATCCTCGGTGAATGGCACGTAACCACCGGTGGGCAGCCAGCCGAGTCGAACGGCAAAGACGAGCACGAAGAGCAGGCCACCCCAGAACGCGGGAATTGCGATTCCCACCTGGGTGAATACATCGACGAAACTGCTCCGCAGCTTCTTGGCATTGATCGCCGAGTAGGTGCCGAGAATCAGCGAGAGCGGCACCGAAACGATGAGTCCGCCGAGGGTCAACATCAATGTCGGGCCCAGACGACGCATCATTTCGCTGAAAATGTCGTACCCCATGCCGTACGACTTGCCGAGGTCACCGGTGACGATGCCCCCGAGCCAATTGAGGTACTGCATGACGAGCGGGTCGTTCAAACCGAGCTCTTCTCGCATGTACGAAACGTCGATCGGCGCAGCATCGCGACCGAGGAAGACGGTGACGATGTCACCGCCGAGTTGACGCAAGAGAACGAAGACGGCGATCGAACCAACGAACGCCGTAAACACCAGTGTGAAGAACGAGCGCAGGATGTGCTTCAGCATGGGAACCCCTCCGTGTATTCCTAGAAAGTAAACGACCGTCCGACGGTACGCAACCGCCGGACGGTCGTAAACCGTGTTTGGTGGTTCGGCAGTGTTGCCGAACCACCAAACGTTTCAATTAGTTACCCCAACGGGCCTTGCGCAGGTCGACACCGTCGTTGATTCGCACGGCGGGTATTCCTGTCAGGTCAGCCCTCGAGATCATCGGCACCTGCACGGCGGCGATTGCATTCACCCAGGCCAGGTCGGCGAAGGTCTTTGCAAGGTCGCTCATTGCGGCCAAGTGATCGTCGTAGTTGAGGAACGCGTCGGCCTTGGCCAACTTCTCCTCGAACTCTGGGATGCACAAGCTCGAGCTCTTGCCCAACGGCTCACGTCCACCCTTGCAACCGAATTGCAGGATGCTTGCGGAGTCGCGGATCTCGCTCATCTCGTAGTTGCCCTTGGTCCACGTCTTGTCGAGCCAGGTGGTGAGGTCTTCACCACGGCTCTTCACCGTGATTCCAGCGGCAGCCAACTGCTGCGTGAGGACTTCCATCGTGAATGGGTGCGAAGCAACCGTCACGAATGGGAAGTCGATTTCGATGCCTTCGTAGCCGGCTTCCTTCAAGAGGGCCTTGGACTTCTCTGGATCGAATGGGTATGGGCAGTAGTCGCTGTTGTACGGCTCCGAATCCGGCATCACCATGAGGCAGGTTGGTCGCGCATCACCGTTGTACACGGCGATTGCTTCCTCACGGTTGATCGCGTGGGCGATCGCCTGGCGAACACGGATGTCCTGGAAGCGCTTGTCGTTGACGTTGAGCCACATGTACGAGTTCTCCGTCGAGCCCTGGAGGGTGACGGTGAAGTTCGAATCTGTCTCGAACGAGTCGACGCGCTCGATACCTTCGGCCAACACGGCGACGTTCAGGTCGTACTCGCCGGCAAGCAGGCCGTTGAGTGACGCAGTTTCGTCGTCAATGAAGAGCCAGACCAAGGTGTCGAAGAACGGTGCCTCGCCCCAGTAGTCCGCGAAGCGGTTCAGGGTCAGGCTGGTGTCCGGCAAGTACTCACCGAACGTCCAAGGACCGGTTCCGATCATGGTGGTGTTCGGATCGTTGTCGGTCAGGAAGTTCTCCGGTACCACGTAGCCGGCCGACATGCCGAGTTCCTTGAGGAACGTCGAGCTGACCTGCTTCAGCGTGATGACAGCGGTGTTGGCATCAGGAGCTTCGACACTCGCCACGTTGGCGTGTGCGGCGCTCAGCTTGCTGTTTGGCGACTTGGCGTTGATTTCCATGGAGTACTTGACGTCCGCGGAGTCGAGGTCGGATCCGTCATGGAACTTGACACCCGAACGAATCTTGAAGGTATAGACAAGACCGTCGGCGCTCACTTCCCATGATTCCGCCAACATCGGCGTGATGGTTCCGTCGGTGTTGAGTTCCACCACGGTTTCCTGGACGTTCTTGAAGGTCGGCACGCGCAGAGCGTTTGCCGCAACTTCGTAGTAGTTCCAGCTGGCTGGTTCCTGTGGCGACACGATGGTCAGTGTCGTCTTGGTTTCTCCTGAAGCTGCTTCAGGTGCCGTTGTTTCCTCAGTTACGGATTCATCGGCTGATTCACTTGCGTCATCGCTACCTCCGCACGCTGCTACAGCGAGTGCTGCAACAAGTGCGAAAGCAATACCGCGACGTCGCCCCGATGTACGGGCTTTTCGGTTTGGTTTCATGTTCCCCCCTTTGAAAGGACTTGGTCGTAACTGTATAGTATTTACATCCGTTGTTACAAATGTCACCGAAGCAATTTGTGAGGGGAAGCACGAGCACCAAGGATCGCGACTGGGTGCGGCAACCCACCATCAATAAGGAGGACTTCTCATGACCACAAAGAAGAATCTGTTCGATCTCACTGGGCATACCGCTCTAGTTACTGGCGGTGGCTATGGACTAGGGCGTGGCCTAGTGCACGGACTCGTCGCGCACGGTGCAACGGTCATTGGCGTGGCCCGCAGCGAGGCAAAGTTGCGTGAGACATTTGCCGGCCTCGGATCACCGCACCGCTTCATCGTCGGAGACCTGACTTCGGACGCTCTCTATGAAGAGCTCGACAAGATGCCAGAACATGTAGACATCCTGGTGAACAACGCCGGCGGCGACCCACATTCCAAGCCGTGGGGTCAGCAAACCACCCAGGAGTGGCGAGACACTTACGAAATAAATGTGATCGCCTCGGAGCGTTTGTGCCGTCTCTTCATTCCGAAGATGGCCGCCAAGAAGTGGGGACGCATCATCAACATCTCATCGATTTATGGATCGATCGGTCAGAATCCGAACAACACGGGCAAGAAC
>Ga0172376_10002423_pt1 | contig 22840 bp, 20 predicted proteins | sample Lak35m_FD_121114 | JGI IMG/M metagenome (GOLD analysis project Ga0172376, IMG submission 121114) | Freshwater microbial communities from Kabuno Bay, South-Kivu, Congo - kab_092012_35m | ecosystem: Environmental > Aquatic > Freshwater > Lake | place: Democratic Republic of the Congo: South-Kivu... | reverse complement strand
TAGATTACCCGAACTGAAAGCCTGGGTCAGTATATGTTTGGCCCATTGCATGGACCATCTTTCGTCGTTCGATCCACTCACAATCCGTGCTTTAATGATCGCCCTCAAACGATTGGGCTCGACTAGCAATAGACGATCGCCTCGTGACGATACCATCCTCTGTTAGTTGTCTTGCATCGAATATCTTGTGCCATATCGTTGGTGATCAATGGGTGGGGCTTTGTAACACCATCCCATGTGCCTTTCATTAGATGATGGGATGATCAACCGCCATTTGTTTTATTCCTTTATTTTTTAGTTTGCTTGTTTTTTGGAGTGCCCACTGAAATAATGCACCCAATATTTTGCATAAAGGGGCTTTTATGTCATCCATTATCCGATCTGTACCGACACTTTCTTATTACGGGGTTTCTCAGTGTGCCTTTGCCACGCCCACGCTACCATCTCATCACGCATTGTTTGGTTCTTATGGATCTTCAATTGCGATGGGCTTGGGTCATGTTCGTCCGTCATGCTCGTTTAATCCCGTTTCAACTTATTCTGTGATTCCTTCTAATTATCCTTCTGTTGGGGGGCTTCCGTCCCATATCCCGTCTTTAGGGTTTTATGGGGGTTTTGTCGCACCCAATATGCCACCTACTACCCCTCTGCCAGCCTTCCCTGTTGCAACGATTTCAGCCCCCCTCCCACCGGTTTCTCAGTCTTTTCCAACTTATTCTACTCTTCCATCTGGCTATCATTCTGTTGTGTGGAATCCGTCTTATATCCCGTCTACTTCAGGGTTTTATGGGGGGGGTGTCGCTCCCGATAGGTCACCTGATTATCTGTTGCACCCCCCTGTTGCAACGATTTCAGCCACCCTTCCAACGGATTCTTATCCCATCATGCACATTCCCACGCTAGAGGGGAATCTAAAGCTTGGTCTCACCTTAACCCATGATTTATCAGCCATTGTAAGTGTCGAGCCGGGTTCTCTGGCTGCAAAATTGTGCATCACCACCACCACCCAGATGCAAGACAACCGCTTTCTCTACAAAACGGATGCTGACCGGGATGAAAAAAGGGAAGCATTTTATACTATTAAGGAACTCATTGATCACTTTAACGGGGCACCCAAAAGTGAGGGGGCACCCAATGGTGACCATGTAAGCACTCTTTTTGGTTCGGACAGATCAGTATTATCGGACAGATCAGTATTATCAGGTGCACCAACTAGATCGGGCAGCCCCGCAGGTAGCCATTCTGGCGATTCACCCGGCGATTCACCCAAAGCTGCATTTGGCAGTTTGGTTAGGCAATTCTCAGGTGACGGCACCGCCAAGCCAGGATCCCAGCCAAATTCCCCTTTGTTGAAAGGTGTCTCCCCACATACACTTGGACCTACTCTCAGAAAGGGTATCCTTAAGCCTCCACCCCTCCTCTCTATCCCCTGATTAGTGATTTCAAACTGGGCTGGTGTTGCCCTTGCTTCCATTTAAGGGGGGCGCTTTGATTGCTTTTTTTAATGCTTTCAGTTGATCAATTGTCCAGCGTGCGTCACCGGGGGGCATCTTTTTTTCGCTTGCCAAACGGGTTAACACTTCCAACGCGTCATGAGACTGATACTGCTTTTTTAGGTGAATCAGTGCCATGGCCACCATTTTATAACTGGTTGAGGCGGTGAGTTGATTCAATGGGTTGCTGCTAACCGTGGGTGACAGGGTTAGGTGGCGGGCCCACTCTTCTAGCCCCTTGATGGTGCCCTGAAGGTCATCCATCGGCTTGCCATTCATCAATTCAATGATGATGCCCTTTATCTCAGGTGGCAATTCCAATCCAGGATCGAGCGACACCGTTGTTTTTTTGAGTACCTCATCGAACGCCATTGCCATCGGGTTGTGATCCACCGCTTCCGACCCTTGGGTGGGTTGCCAGTTTGCGGCGCCCATGGTCATGGCCTGCCGTTGTATCTCTCTTATTTTTGCGTTGATATCCATTATAAACTCCTTTTCCCTAAAGGGGGCTGGCTTAGACGTGATGTGCACTTTCAGCGCATGTGGGTATCAAATGCCCACTTTAATTGTAATCGTGTGGGCTGGCACTTGTCATGTATCGCTTTTTTTCGATGGGTATGCGGCAGCTCGGTGCAAAGGGACACCGAGGCATCCTGGATGGTTGATCCTGCAAGTGGGCCATAGCGAATGCAGGGTGGGGGGGATGTGACCTGTCGCTGGAATGCGGCATGGGGAGACGGTTTTTAAAATCGATTGGCAATTGAGCGTAATTTTTTTATACTGTCGGGGCTTTGTATCAGCCCATTGCGTTTTTTATCCCAACGACCATGGGATGCGGCTGACGGTGGGGCAAATAATGCCATTCAATTGGCTGCGACGGTTTGGAGGACGAGTTATTATGGAGACCTTTAGTTATTTAAGTCATACATCACCCGCTACGATAGAGGCCCTTTACTTACAATATCGACAAGACCCCGCCAGTGTACCATCTGATTGGGGTCGTTTTTTTGAGGGGTATGAGTTTCAACAGTTAGAGCGATCACTATCCCATGATGCCCTGGCACCCGCTCAGGGTGTCACTGGCGAATCGAATGCGTCGGCCCATATTCGGCTGCGTGGCCATTTGGTTGCCCAAACCAACCCCTTACCTGATGCGGGCCAACCCCAATCGTTTTATGAGACGTTGGCCTCATTGCGGTCGGGTGACGACGCCGAAGAGACCCTTTCTCATTTATTGGATTGTTACACAGCCTCTGTTGGGGTGGAGTTTCCCGTCGAAGCTCCCGCTGAATTAACCCAGTTTATTCAAACCGAAATCGAAAGTCGCACGGTATTTTCGTCCCCATCTGATTACCGCACCATTCTCGAGCGTCTGTGTCATGCCGTGGCCTTTGAGCATTTTTTGCACACCAAGTTTGTGGGCAAAAAACGGTTTTCACTCGAAGGGTTAGAAGCCTTTATTCCTGGTTTGTGGGCCATGATCGAAGAGGGTGCGGGCCTGGGCGTTAAAGAATGCGCCATCGGCATGGCCCATCGCGGCCGGTTGAATACGTTGGTCAATGTGATGCAAAAACCATTTTCAACGGTTTTTGCCGAATTTGACGAAGCCGTTCAAGATGCCTTTGAACGGGCCGGCGATGTTAAATACCATATGGGCCAATCCTGTGACTTGTCCTTGCCATCTGGGGCCAGCATGCATTTGTCTTTGCTGTTTAACCCCTCTCACTTGGAGGTGGTGGGGGGGGTGGTGTGTGGGTTATGTCGTGCCAAAAGTGACCATCGATACGACGGGTTATCACAGCCCATGTTACCCATTGTGGTGCATGGGGATGCCGCCTTGTCAGGACAGGGCATCAATTATGAGCTGGCCAATATGGGCCGCCTGCCTGGCTTTGATGTGGGCGGGGTGATCCATATCGTATTAAACAACCAAGTAGGGTTTACCACTGATGCGGTCGAAGGTCGCTCATCTCGTTATTGCACCGATTTGGCCCGTTTGACCCATGCGCCCGTTTTTCATGTGAATGGGGATGACCCGGATGCCGTGGTGGGCGTCCTCAAGCTGGCCGTTCGCATTCGGCAAACCTTTGGGGTGGATGTGTATGTCGATATCATGGGCTATCGACGCTATGGCCATAACGAGGGGGATGAACCCCGCTTTACCCAACCCACTTTGTATGACTGGGTGCAACAGCATCCAACCATTTACCACTTATACCGTGACCGATTGTGTGAGCGAGGTCTCATCAGCACCGATGAAGCGGCTGCGGCCTACCAGGCGTTTGAAGCGCTCTTAAATGATCAGTTGCAAATGGCCCGGGCGGGTGGCATTGCCCCTTCAGAACAACCGTTTAAGGGGGATTGGGCACCGTATCGATTGGCCAGCCGCAATGAGCTGACAGGGCCCATCGATACGGGGGTTGATGCCGATGTTCTGAATGCTGTGGCGGGGGTGCTGACGACGCCCCCCCCATCGATTGAATTGTTGGGTAAGCTCAAAAAAATTTATGATGCGCGGGCCAAAATGTGGCAAGAAAACCGTCTGGATTGGGCAACCGCTGAATGCTTGGCGTATGGCACCTTGATTCATGACGGCATTCCCGTACGACTGGCGGGCCAAGACGCGCAACGGGGCACTTTTTCGCATCGCCATGCGGTGGTGCGTCATGTGGGTACTGGTGAAGCCGTGGTGCCATTGAACGCGTTGGCAACAGCCGGGGCATCATTGCAGGTGTATAACACCATTTTGTCAGAATATGGGGCCATGGCATTTGAGTATGGCTACGCCATGGCAACCCCACATGGCCTGACAATTTGGGAAGCCCAATTTGGGGATTTCGCCAATGGTGCCCAGGTGGTCATTGATCAATTTATTTCGTCATCTGAGGTGAAGTGGGAGCGCTATTGCAGTTTGGTTTTGTTATTGCCTCATGCCCAAGAAGGGCAGGGCCCCGAGCACTCCAGTGCCCGCCTGGAGCGATTTTTGCAGCTGGCCGCCCAAGACAACATGCTCATTTGCAACATCACATCCCCGGCCAACTTTTTTCATGCCTTACGTCGTCAGGTGTATGCCCCCTTTCGCAAGCCATTGGTGGTGATGTCGCCCAAAAGTATTTTTCGTCATCCGTTGGCTGTTTCAACGGTGAGTGAATTAGAAACGGGCTCATTCCAACCCGTGCTAGATGATGACTCGGTTGATAAATCGGCGGTTACCCGCGTGGTCATATGTTCAGGTAAGTTATACTACGATTTGTTAGAAAAGCGACAAGCCGATGGGTTATCAAACGTGGCATTGATTCGACTGGAACAATTGTATCCCTTGCCCAAATCCCAGCTGGCAGCCCTGAGAAAAGAATACCCTCCCAAGGCCCAATGGGTCTGGGCACAAGAAGAACCAGCCAACCAAGGTGCCTTGTCATATATTCGCGGGGTGTTTTCGGGGTGGTCTTTGCAGTTGTTGTCACGTCCCGAATCGGCAAGTCCGGCCACGGGTAGCATGAAGCGATATGAGAAAATCCAGCTCGAACTGGTTAAAGATGCATTAGGAGTGTAACAGATGACAATTGATATTATTGTACCGGCTGCAGGGGAATCGGTTAAAGAAGCGGATGTGGTGAATTGGTTTAAGGAATCGGGGGATTTTGTTAGCGTCAACGACCCCTTGGTGGCACTCGAAACCGAAAAAGCCACCCTCGAATTGGTGGCGGAGCAGAGTGGCATCCTCGATATCATGGTGCCATCGGGTGTGGTGAGTGTGGGGGATGTGATCGCCCGCATCGTATCGTCGGATGTTCCGGCATCGCCAGTTTCAACCGTGCCCCCAGCGGCAACCCCGGCAGCGGGCATTGCGCATTCCTTGTCTGTGGGTGATGTGCACCCCCAACAGACGATTGCCTCGCCAGCCGCCCAACGCCTCATGTCTGAATCGGGTGTTCACCTCAGTGATGGCACGGGTAAAGACGGTCGCGTGACCAAGCAAGATGTGTTGCGTGCCATCGGGTCAGAAGGGGTGGCGCCGACACCTGTCGACACGGTGGCCCTGCCAACCCGTGATAATGGGGCATCTGCCGTTGCGCCCCCTGTGGGTGCGGACCGTGTTTCGGTGTCGCCCCCCACCGTAGCGGGGCAACGGGCTGAGCGTCGCGAAAGCATGACGCGCCTTCGCAAAACCATCATGGCCCGGCTGGTCGCCTCTCAACAAACCACAGCTTCTTTGACCACCTTTAATGAAGTGGATATGTCTCAGATTATGGCCATTCGATCCCGTTACAAAGAAGGATTCAAAGACAAGTACCAGGTGGGGCTTGGGTTTATGTCGTTCTTTACCAAAGCGGTGTGTAATGCGTTGCAAGAGTTCCCGGTTGTCAATGCCTATGTCGATGGTGATGAGATCATTTACCACGATTATTGTGATGTTGGTATTGCCGTGGCTGCGCCCAAAGGGTTGATGGTGCCGGTGATTCGGGATGCGGATCAATTGTCATTCGATGAAATCGAAGCCAGCATTGCCGATTATGCCAACAAGGCCCGGCACAACAAACTCACCATTCAAGAAATGGAAGGCGGCACATTCACCATTACCAACGGTGGCGTGTTTGGCTCGATGATGTCGATGCCCATCATTAACCGACCCCAAAGTGCCATTTTGGGCATGCATAACATTGTGAATCGCCCGGTTGCGATTGGCCAAGACGTGGTGGTCCGTCCGATTATGTATGTGGCTTTGACCTATGACCACCGCATTATTGATGGGGCGGATGCGGTGCGCTTTTTGGTGCGTGTCAAAGAACAAATCGAAGATCCAATTCGGTTGTTGGTAAAGGTTTAGGAGCATGAGCATGACACACTATGATTCGGTGGTCATTGGGGGGGGGCCGGGCGGCTACGTATGTGCCATTCGATTGGCTCAGTTGGGCCAACAAGTGGCCATTGTTGACCAGCGGGATACCTTGGGTGGTACCTGTTTAAATGTGGGATGCATCCCATCCAAAGCCCTCTTGGATTCAACCGAATGGTACCACCAGGCCCACACCAAGTTTGAGGTTCATGGCATTGGGGTACAGGGGCTATCCGTGAATTGGGAACAAATGGTGAATCGCAAGCGACAAGTGGTGGCCAGCACCACCAAGGGCATTGATTATTTGATGTCAAAAAACAAGATTACCCGATTGACGGGGGTGGCCCACATTGAATCCCCCACATCGGTGCGGGTGAACGACGATCGCTTGTCAACGTCTTCGATTGTGATCGCCACGGGGTCAGTGCCGGTTGAAATCCCTTTTTTGCCTTTTGATGGGGAGCGGGTTTTATCGTCTGACCATGCCCTTTCATTACCAGAATTGCCCCGTTCTTTAATTGTGGTGGGTGGGGGTGTGATTGGGGTTGAAATGGGGTCTATTTTTGCACGGGTCGGGGTGCCCGTTACCATTATAGAAACCATGGACACCCTCATCCCCACCATGGACAAAGAATTGGGCAAGGCCCTTGAAAAAACATTTCGTCCCTTGGGCATTACCTGCCAATTTGGCACCAAGGTAACGGGACTGTCCGTCACCGAAGAGGGGGTGACCTTAACGGCTGATTCACGCAAGGGGCCCCTTGAGGTATCAGCCGAAAAAGTATTGGTGTGTGTGGGACGACGTCCTTTTACCGATGGGCTGGGCTTGGATGCCATCGGGGTTAATCGAGATGAGCGGGGTAGAATCAGCATCAATGATCGATTTGAGACGTCGGTGCCCGGTATTTATGCCATTGGGGATGTTGTGCCAGGTATTATGTTGGCACACAAAGCCTCAGAAGAAGGGGTGGCCTGTGCCGAGTGGATCTGTGGCCGTCATGGGCACATCGATTATGACACCATTCCATCGGTGGTATACACGTGGCCCGAAGTGGCATCGGTGGGGCTCACCGAAGACGCGTTGACGCAGTCTGGGCGTCCGTTCAAAAAAGGGGTGGTTCCGTTTAAGGCTTCAGGGCGTGCGAGGGCAGCCGAAGAGTCGGATGGGTTTATTAAGGTGTTGGCCGATTTGGATACCGATGAAATACTGGGCATTCACATGATAGGCCCCCGGTGTGCGGATTTGATCGCCGAAGCCGTATTGGCGATGGCCTATCGCGCATCGGCTGAAGATGTGGGCATGCTATGCAACCCCCATCCAACGTTTTCAGAAACCCTTAAGGAGGCGGCCTTAGCGGCAACTGAAAACAGGGCCATTCATGTATAATAGCGACTTGCCACTTAATCGCAGGCTGAATTGGTGGATTCATCTGGGGTGTGGCGAGGGTCTGATTTTTTTAAAAAGAGGGATTAACAATGACTTGGAACCAAGTAATGGCTTTATTGGCTCAGGGGGATTCACTGACCACACGATTTATTCGGCGATTTGATACCCTCGATCCGGTGGCCATTGCGATAACCGCCATGGCCAATACCCAAGGTGGCACCATTATATTGGGCATTGATAATGTTAATTTTCAACTGACAGGCTCAACCCTTCGCCCTGATTTTTTGGATTGGCTTTCAACCGCTATTAGCCCCAAGGTGGGGGTTACGGTTTCTGAAATCCAACGTCACCCCCACATGCTGCACGTGATTAGTGTGGTTATGGGCACTGATAAGCCGTATGTGTTTAATGGTAAAACCTATCGATTGGATGATCGAAACCCCTCTGCCTTTAAACCCATCGAAGAAGAGGCCCCCATACGCCCTTCGCTCCCTTCGATATCCCCACCGTTTGCTTCACACCCATTGCTTGAGGTGTCCCTGTCACAGACCGAAGGGGAGGGGATGGTGGCGTCATCGGTGTCAGACTACCCTCAGCAGGTTGATTCAGGCCCGTTGTCCTCCTTCAATTCGTTGCTTGATAGGGGACAAGGAATCGGTATCTTGCCCTTGCAATCGCCCCCACTATCGTTGAATACCTCTTTTTCAAAAGCCTTAGACGATATGGCAGCGCCCCCTGTGCAAGGAACCGCTGTTGTAGCAAATACACCAGTTGGGTCAGTGCATGCCCCATTAAATGATCGGCAACGACAAGCACTGGCATTTATTGGAAGCGCGCAGACCATTCAAAACAAAAAATACAGGGCCTTGTATTCGGTGTCGCACAAAACCGCCCACTTAGAATTAACCGACATGGTGAACAAAGGATTAATTGTACCCAGGGGATCGGGCCGCAGCACCCATTATGTATTGCAAGGATTCGATGTATAGTCTATTATTTACTCAATTCATCGATACCTTACGTTAATCACACTCAAAAAATGGGGGTTTTTCATGTTTCGTACTGTTGCCTTGCCTTCTGTCCCAATTAGTCTGTGCAGGTTAGGTCAGTCTACCGTTTTGTCGACTGATAGGCTGGCCATGTATTCCGAGGCCATTCAAAAGGCCGCCTCCGATTCCGGACAAATACTGAGCACCCGCCTCAATGCCTTCCGCCTCCCGGATGATCCGTTTGCACGAATTGTGGGGCATCTCGATACCATCACCGAATTAAAAAGACAGGCGGATGCCTTTATTGATCGTCACAATGCGTGTATCACCCAATTATTAGCGCATTGTGGTGACACCGATCGTGGCATTTTATTAACGCCTAAAACGGCTGCCTTATTAAAAGCGATGCCACAAGTGTCTTCACTGTTGTTATTGCATGGTGATTATGGTGACGGCAAAACCAGCCTCATGATGGCCTTGAGTGAGTATGTTAGCAAGCGGCAAGCCGAGCCGGGGTGTCACAACCGAACGCTGATGCTCATTAAAGCGGGTGATCAAGCACAGTATTACCTTAGCACCCGCAAGCAGATTGACGCCGCATTGGCTACCCATCAAAAAGAAAGTCAAATGAGGATGATAAAGGGTCGCATCGTAGCAGGGGGCGTGGGCATGGTATTGGGGTACATTATGGCCAATTATGCTTATTTTGCTGCGAAACTGATTCCTTCTGCCAATCGCATGATTGTGTGCCAAAACATCGACACGTCACTTTTGGATGTAAATGATCAGGTAAAGTATGCGACCTTGACCCCTAACATGATGGGGCCTCATGGGTATGTTACCCACGACACCTTGTATCAAGACAAACCCCTGTTTACCATGGCGTTTAATTTTTCGTATGCCTTTCAATTGTTTAACGACCTGTTGTTGGCATGTCAGGGTTTTTTATTGTTGTGGGTGTTGGGCAATGTCTCAAAACACCAGCAACACCATGCCCCTTACATTTTGCAAGGGCAAGGGGTCTCCGTGGTGGTGGGCGGCTTGTCGGCGATTGATTTAATGGGCATTGAACGACCCAATTCATCGATTCCCCAACAGCGCCTGACCCCTGGTAAGGCAGCGACCGCACTTGGCAGCACCATGATGATAGAGAATTTTGATGAGCTATCAAAAACTGAGCAGTCTCACCTGCTTCAATTGATGGGTGAAAATGTATATTCCCTGCCAGGTGATACCCACCTGTTTCCTTTTTTAATACTCATCTTGGCCACCACCAATCATGTTGAGAAACTGATTCCAGACATTAGGCGTTCAAACAATACCGAGGTTATCCATCATCCATCACTGATTCCCGATCCAGACCATGCCCATGCATTTCACTTGATGCAACTGGTCCATCAAAAAAGCCAACGCGGTGATTTGCCAAGGCTTACCGATGGGGCATGGGGGGTGTTATTGCGGCACATTCAGCACGATTCTCACGTGCGGGTTAATCGGACGCTATGGATGGCATTATCCGGCGCCCCTCAGGTTGGGCAATGCTTGGATGGCGCGGCGCTGTCACATACCGTTAGCAAGCCCACTGTCTCCAACGTGGACCACGCCAAGCTGATCCATCGCCTATCGGATGCCTATTGTGATCGATTGCGGCACTTATCAAAACGCGTGTCCGATACGGTTGACGGGCTTTGGATTAGTGAGATTACCCCCGAATTGATTCAACCGATTCCGGCACTAATGGTGGTGGGTGACGACGCATCAAAAACGGTTCGTGAGATTGGGTCGGTTATCCAAGACAAACTCAACGCCATGGTGAAAGACGAAAATGTCGCCATGGGATTGGTTGCGTTTCCGTGTGCCCTTAAGGGTGTGAAACTAAAACTAATGAATGCCACCCACATTCACCGCATGCAGACGACGCAACACCATAACGAACAAATGGCCACACGCGTTCAACAGGTGGCAAATTCGTTGCTCGTGTCGTATAGCGTGCTCTTTTTATTGACCGAAGCGTATAAAGGCTGGGTGGTAAATGATTTGGTTCAGTCGCATGACGCCTGTTTAATTCCGGGTGTTTCATCGTCTGACACCGCCATTATTAAAAGTTTGAAGCACTCGGATGCCTTTCATTCCTTGATTTATTTATTCAAAGTGATTTTGACGGCCCTTGCCAACTGGATGTCAACGGTGGCCATCGCCACCACCCTACACCGTGCCAACCAATGGGTCACCCAAAAAGAAGATAAAAAGCCGGTGGTATTGCTAGACCCATCCGTATCTTTTTCTGTCCGTGGGCTGAAGACCGGGATAATCGGCGATGCATTAGATGGCCAATGGATCGACAACCCCCTGTTGCCACCCCAGAAACGGTTAATGATTGGCGACAACGTCTTGAATTGGGCGTCGGTACTCACCCATTCTGGATTTGGGTATGCCAGCAAGGACGATCAAATGCGTGTGGCCAGCATGATTACGGAGCGCTCAACGCAAACGGCACATGGTAATTGTCCGTTTGTGGGGACTTTTGTTCTGGGTGTATCCTGTGACACCTTTGACAGTGTGTCGAAGGTATTAAAAGACAGTGGGCGTGTTGAGATTTTAAGGTTGCCGCCTTCCCCCTCTCCGGCCCCCCCCTCTATCGTTTCGGTTACAAGTGGGTCAACCCTTTATTCTACGGCCTATTCCATCGCGTCAACCCAAGCGTCATCCCATGCCCCGTCTCTCGCCTCTTCCCTAGTATCGGGCGACATCGAAGTGAGCAGTTATCCCCCCCCCCTTTGCACCGCTGATTCTGCACCCTAGATGGGCGTGCCCGGCATTAGAATAGCAGCCATTCGATGTGTGTGTGCATTGCCTCAAATTAAGTAGGGTCTCACGTAGCATGGCGGCACTGTTGGGTGGTGCGACAGGGTGGCCAAAAGATCGGGCTGCCAAAACACGAACGATTGACCCATCACCCGATGGGGTTGTCATTGAAATAAGCGACGAAGTGCCGACCCATCACCCGCTGGGGTTGTCATTGGGATGGGCGACTCATGATGGGGAGTAAGTGGGTTTAGTTGGATGCTGGGACGAGGAACAATTGGTGGGCCCACCAGGACTTGAACCTGGGACCTACCGGTTATGAGCCGGCTGCTCTGACCAACTGAGCTATGGGCCCCCGTCGGATTTTTAGTATACCCTTATGTGGCGGGATTTAACCAGATACCGATCACCGACCGACGGCTTCAGGATACAGGGGTTCGGCCCCTTTTGATCCCCTCCCACTTTTGATACCACCATCCGTATGGGCATCCTTCATGGCAAACCTCAGGGGTGTTTTAAAGCACTGACGAACGGGAAAAAAACAGGTATTGTTTCTAAAAGGGAGGACGCCATGATTCAATCGGTGATACTAGTCGGCCCATTTAAAGATGCCGCAAGCGAATTAAAAACCCACTTAAGTCATACCCATCAGCTCATTCACATGGCAACTTTTGCTGAGGTTTTAGGGTCGCTTCATGCCAACCCCTACTTATCCCAATCCCCCATCATACTGGATTTATTAGTGCCGGATGAAGATGGGTTGGCCGTATTGGAACACCTCAAAGCCACCTCGCCCTATCAAGAAGTCGTGGTGCTGGCCCCCAGTGCTAATCCTGATTGGGCCATCGCCAGTATGACCTTGGGTGCTTATGCCTATCTTACCTATGATGTGTCGCATCGCGTGGTCGACACCTACCTGCAACAAATCAGGGATCAAGCCAACTGGTTTGATCAAAGCGAATCCATCATGCGAAAAAAAATGATGGCGCAAATGGATGTTCGGCTTGGGTTGGCCCATGAATTATTAGGCAAACGGCGTCAAGACGGTCAAACCCTGGGCCCATCTGATTTTTTGATTTTGTTTGCTTGTGCCACGGTAGAAGACTCGCAACGTGTGGCCGATCAGTTGCCCCATACCATTCCCTCATCCCTTCCAATGGCCCACGTGTTACTACTCGAAGATGAGGCCATGATTGCGGCCCCCCTTCAAGCCCTTTTGCATTCAAAAGGGTATTGTCAGGTTACCGTCGCCGCTACAATCAAAGAGGCGATGGGGTTGCTAGACGTCACCCATCCGTGGCAATTGGCCATATTGGATATTGGATTGCCTGATGGGTCTGGGATGGAGTTTATTTCGCCGCTTCGTGCCCACTCACCCCATGTTGAAATGGTGATGTTAACCGCCTATCATGAACTCGATTTGATTCAATCGGCCTTTAAACAAGGGGCCTCAGATTACCTCCAAAAACCCTTTCGTGCCTACCAACTGTTACAAGTGATGGGCAGGGCCATTCAACGGAGTGTGTATCACACCCTCTTGCCAGACTCTTTAACGGCCACCCCCTCATTGGAGGCCACACTCCCTGTTCGGATGGACTTGCTGACTGAATGGGTGGCATGGCGACGCCAAAAAAACAGGGCCATTAGTGCACGGGAATTATCGGTTTTTATCCCCTCATTATTAAGGGGGCAGTCGTCACCTTCTGATCAATGGTATGATGCGGTTCTTTTTGAGGGGGGGCTAGCGGCTTTTTTACAGGCCCATTTTCTGGATGCCATCGAACATGCCACCCTTGAACTGCGATACCTCAGCCAATAACCGGATTCCCTGTCGATGCCATCCCCATTGAATCGGAGCGTCATTGAGGGTGAGGCAATGGGGATAACACTTGGGTCTGATACAGTTCTTTTAGTTTTAAGCGGGCTTTTTTTTCGTTGGCGTCTATTTGTTCGTGCCATTCAAAAACCCCCAGTGGTTTCATGGCACCTTTTAATGCGATCACAGCATTCCAAAACAACGCCCCGTGCGGCATTTTGACCATTAAAATAGGGCGCTCACCATACCAATCATCGGGTACACCCACCACCAAGCAGGTGTCGCACAGCCCCTGCAACGCCGACTCAATCTCAATCGCGGCAATCGATTCGCCGCCCGAGTTAATCCATTCTTCACCGCGACAAATACGGCCCCCTGTGCTGGGGGGAATGCGATCATGGGTTTCAAACCACCCATCTTGCGTTAAAGAGAGTGTGACCAAGGGGGGGTGATAATAGCCCGAAAACAGCGTCTCACCCTTTACCTGAATCCATCCCGATTCTGTCACCCTGATTTCTCGGTAGGGCAAGGCGGTTAGGCCCGATTCAGTTTGAATGGCAATGGTGGCGCCCATTTCGGTACACCCATAGACCCTGTGTATGGGCCATTGCTGATACAGGGTTTCCAATTCGGGTCTTAGATCAGCCCCCCCCACCAACAGGCATCGCAACGTATTCGGCGGGGCATGGGGGGGTAACTGCTGCAACTGGGTTGGCACCAATGAGGCGTGGGTTACCCCCGACATCACATCCGACAACGCATCCGATTGGCGGGGTATCACCAGGGTCGCACCTGCCATCATGGTGCGGCATACCACCCCCACGCCCCCAATATGGCTGCGCGGCAAACAAAGCAACACCTTGTCTTCGGGGGCCATCGGAAACACAGACTGCACCCCAATGGCCTGCCAGACCCATTGTCCCACGGTGCTCAATGCCAAACGAGGCGCCGCAGTGGTACCCGAGGTGGCAATTAACAAGCAGGGTTGATCCAAACTCATCGTGACATCGCCCTTGACGCCACTTTCCAACTCGGCAGGTGTGTGGCTAGGCACTGGAAAAGGATAGGCCAAGTCTGACACCATCACGGACACCTGTGCAACCTGAATGGCATGGCAGATGGCATCGTAGCTCATTGACTTTGCCAGTGGGTATGCGATTAGCCCGGCCCTAAAACACGCCCACATAATGGCCATCTCATCCAATGGGGCCATGACGCGATAGGCCACCACCTCACCAGCTGGCAACGGATGCAAGACCGCATGCCATTGGGCAATGCGATCATGCAGTTGGTGATAGGTGGCGGCACCCTCCCCCTCAATGGCCATATGATGGGGATGTGAGCGGGCCATTTGGGCAATAGGGCAGGGGATAATGCTCATGATTGACGCGAAAATTGGTTGAAGTTGGGGGGGCGTTTTTCGACAAAGGCATTGCGGCCTTCTTGGGCTTCGGGGGACATGTAATATAACATGGTCGCGTTGCCCGCCAATTCTTGCAAGCCCACTTGGCCATCACAATCGGCATTTAAGGCCGCCTTCAAACAACGAATGGCAACCGGTGAATGACCCACTATTTCTTTGGCCCATTGAATGGTTTCGGATTCTAACTGTGCATAGGGTACCACGGCATTCACCAACCCCATTTCAAGTGCTTGATGGGCCGTGTATTGCCGACATAAAAACCAAATTTCACGGGCTTTTTTTTGCCCCACTATGCGGGCCATGTAAGACGCCCCAAAGCCACCATCAAACGACCCCACTTTGGGACCAGTTTGCCCAAAAATAGCCGTATCAGACGCAATGCTAAGGTCACACATCATGTGTAAAATTTGCCCCCCTCCGACCGCATACCCCGCCACCATGGCAATCACCGCTTTGGGGCACGTGCGAATTTGACGCTGAAGGTCTAACACATTCAAATGGTGGTTGCCTTGTTCATCTCGATAGCCAGAGTCGCCCCGTATTTTTTGATCCCCCCCTGAACAAAAGGCATCCGGGCCTTCACCTGTTAAAATAATGACCCCAATATGAGAGGCAAAACGCGCCCACTCAAAGGCGGCTTGCAATGACTGGATGGTTTCGGGTCGAAACGCATTGCGCACATGGGGTCGATTGATGCTGATTTTACAGATACCTTCCCATTCTGAAACCAATATATCCGGTAATGATTCAAGAACTGACTGCCATTGGGGTATCATACATGTCTCCTCTGAGGACGATTTGGTTAGATAATAAAGGGCATGCTGGGTTAATACAACGGGTGGCGTCGCACTTTTTTAACCCGCTGCTTTAAAAATGGGTACGTGCCGTCTTCGATTCGCAGCCCAGCATTGAAAATTAGGGTGTAATCAGATATTACGCCATGACGATACGCCATCATCATATATCGTTGTCTGGTGCCACACCCTGTGGATGCGGATGCATCGCAATGGGGTATGGGTCTTGGGGCGCCTGAGGCCGCGTGCAAGCCATTTTAATGCCAGGTTCTTGTCCAATAGGGTGCATGGGTCCTACCCCAACACATGGGAGCATCTGCTATCGCGTCATGTGATCTTCGATTCGAATTATCCCATTGCAGCCCGCTGCATCACCGATAATGTGTTTGAATCGTGTCATTTTATTGGGCTTTCGCTTACGCGACATGTTTTTATTCGCTCAACACTTATCACCTGTTATGTGGCCCATGCGGCGTGTCAATACACCGTATTTATTGATTGTGTATTTGACCGGGTGACATGGTGTCAAACCAATTTGTGCCATGCCACTTTTATTCGCCCCACTTTTCAGAGTGTCCAATTTATGTCATTCGCCCTTCAACACACCGATTTTCGTCAGGTAACGGGTTGCAACCTCTCTTTTTTAGACTGCCGCGTGCCAATTGCACGGTGTATTCCGCTCATCCCATACCTGTCTGATGCGTGCATCACGTCGCTTTCATGGGCACGGTGTCAGTTGAGTGGGGTTGACTTTGGGGGGCGGCAGTTAGCTGGTATTAACTTTAATGGGGCGACACTTAGGGGGGCACGGTTTACCCATTCCGTATTAATAGGGGCTAACTTTGAGAAGGCTGATCTATCAGAGTCTGATTTCACACACAGCACCCTACAATTCGCACGGTTTAATGAGGCCACGATGACCCATGCCAATTTAACCCATGCAGTGTTTTCGTATGCATTGTTTTTGGGTGCCAATTCAGGGATGTGGTTTCTTGCAATCCAATGCAAGTTCGACAAAATGGATCAACACCCGATGGGTTAGTAGCCACATCAACTTCAGTACGTTTGATCGGTCGGTATGGTTGGACTGTCAATTCTTGGCGGGGGGCATCCAACAGTCACGATGGTCGCATTCTAAGATTCGGTCGGTACAAATGAGCCGTCGTCTCGATGGGGTTCTATTTGAATGTGCACACTTACAAAGTGTCAGTTTTCAAGATGCCACGTTGAATCGGGTGTCCTTCTTATATGCCCAGGTCGAGCAACTCCACCTTATACGGTGCCAGTTACAAAACCTAACCACGCAATGGCGTGTCCATTCGATACGGGTATCCGACACCCCGCAGCTTCAAGACTTGTCTACCCGTTTTTATCATCGACACGACCCTCGTACGGTTGCTTGGTGCTGGTTGCATCACACCATCCAACTGCTGGATTCTCTACGTCACTTTCAAGGGTATCAGCCTGTTTTAACCAACTTGATTGCGGCATGGACCCAACAACCCATTCCGGCGTCCCCCTCTTTGATGGTCATTATGACCGTGCCACCCATTACCCCCCATGATCGAATTTACCCATTTGTTGCGGTTGTTACGGCGCCACGACCATCCCATTATGAACCCCGCCACGGCTTTTACATCTCTTTTTCAATCGACGGGGCTTCCCTTATGACCTCACCCAGCAACTCATTGCCCGTCTAACGTTGGTCCCCATTCCCCTCATTGGTCATCTACCACTCAATCACTGCAGACAATCACGCTTGCTTACCATTCCCTTGCCGTCTTAACCCCTGGTGTGAACGACACAATAGGCTACCGTTTGGCAACACGGCAGGGGGGTCACACCCATGCTGGGATTAAGAGGGCCACTGCCAACCCTTAAACAGGGTGCTGGCCCACTCGATGATATCGCCACACGATCGGGATGAGGAATGACGTTTGGCTTCGTTAGGAGGTTGATTTGTTATATTTTGCTTATTATGTAATGAGCATGGTGCACACTCCTCAATAACAAGGCGTTGAGAAGGCCCAGGAATGGGTTCATACTTTGGTGGTGGTGGGATGCCACGTCGATGGGTATGATGCGATGGTGGTGGGATTAATAATAACGGAGAGCCAATGGGTATGGATGGGGTATCGATGGGGGGACTCGGGGCATCGATGCCAACCGTGTGGCCTGTGGACAAAGAGGGGATATCGACGCGAACGGTGATGGGTTGGCTTGGAGAACACATTTCAAACAGAATATAGGATCTTAATTGTAAGTCTTGAACCCATTGATTCAGCTGTGCAGTCGGGCATTGGGTTAAATTCTCAAGGGGGGTAGGGGAAGCCGTTTGTGCGTCGCGAGACAAGCCGTCTGAGGGGTATAAAACGCACATCATTTCTTTTGCCACCTTTTTTTCATCCGCCTCAGTGAGCGGTGAGTCAACGATGAATTGCAAAATAGATGCCAGGTGGCCCAACCACTTTTGATGATCGTGTTCATGGTCCGTTTCGGGTTTTTCAGTGGCACGACGACTTAAAAAATCGGGTGGCACAGGGTATTGAATAAAAAAATCAATGGCGGTTTGAAGGGCCTCCGGTTTTGTTCCCCAAGAATCGTGTTGGGCCAATCGCTTTAACCCAATCTGGATGACAAACCGCAATAAAGCATGGATGGTTCTCATTTTATTGCTGACACCCTCTGAGTCAGTGAGTGGCGGGGGTGGGGGTAGACTCTGTCGACCCATTTTGCTGTGTAACCACACGGCCTCGTGGTCCAAACAATTGGGAGAGTTAGACGGCAGTCTCACCGGCAAGGGCGACTTGCTACTGGGAGGCACCCACACAGGTGCCGTCTCTGGCACATGAGGTGGTGTGCCTGGATCAGCCACCAGCACGGCGGGATGACAGGGTTGAGGGGATGAGGCAACTGCCGATTGCCTGGGGATGGGGATGGGGGTTTGGGCAATACGGCGGGACACCCTGTGCCACCCGGTGCAAGCGGATCGAATCGATGGCAATCGGGCGGGTATCCAGCATGACATATTAAGCGTCAGCTTCCTTATTGGCGCGGGGGGTCAGCATACCTTGCAAGGTTTGGGCGAGACTGGGAATGGGTAACCCCTTAAAAAAGGCTGCCATCTGAGTGGTATTGGCACATGAATGCCTCACTTCATTTGTCCTGGGCGGGTGGTATTCGATCCCGGCGTGGTACCCGGCGACCTGTTGTAATGTCTGGGCCAAGGTGAGCAAGGTGACGGGTTGTCCTGACCCCACATTGAGGGGGTAGGGGGGGGCCTGTCGACCCACGGCTTGTAAGTGGGCGGCCACAATCACATCAACCGAAACAAAATCGCGGGTTTGCAACCCATCCCCATATATCACCAAGGGCAAGCCCTGTTTTAAGCGTTTGATCCAGGCAGGAATGACCGCCGCGTAGGGTGAATCGGGCGACTGCCCCTTGCCCAGCACATTGAAATATCGCAACACCAAGCAATTTAACCCATATTGTTGCTGATAGGTGTTACACAGTGACTCGCCCATCCACTTACTCGCCCCATAAGGTGACAATGGACCCACGGCATCCGATTCTGACTGGGCGGCACGGTCACTGTTGCCATACACCGCAGCGGATGAGGGGAAGGTGACCCATTGAATGCCGTGACGGCGTGCGGCATCCAATACCACAGCCGTGCCATGAACGTTGGTATAGAACGTATTGAGTGGGTGGTGGATGGAATCGTGAACCGACACCTCTGCGGCATGGTGAAACACTGCCTCACACCCCATGATTGCAGCGTCGATTGCCGCTGGATCTGTCACGTCCCCCCTGACCCATTCCACGGCCAGCCCCTGCCATGCAGCAGGGTTTTGGCATGCCACACGATCGAAGGCCACCACTTGATGACCAGCAGCCAAACACCCGCGAACCAAGTGAAGGCCAATAAAACCTGCTGCCCCTGTAATACAAATTTTAATATGATGCTCCTGATAATGGGGATGGACCAGGTGTATTCTCTCACGATACACTATCCCCATTCAATAATGGAGGCACCTGATGATTGAATCCATGATTCGTCAGTCGATCACCGTAAAAGAACATTTTTTAGCCGATGACGCGTGTATGGCAGGGTTGCGGCACTGCATCGAATTGGCTGTCGCGGCATTAAAACAAGGTGGCACCCTCTTTTTTGCTGGCAATGGGGGGAGTTACACCGACTGTCAACACATTGTGGGCGAATTTGTGGGGCGTCTGGTGACCGAACGTCCCCCTCTGTCGGCCGTTGCCTTGGGAATGAATGGGGCCAGTTTAAGCGCCATCGCCAATGATTATGGGTATGATCAGGTTTTTGCCCGTGAACTCCGTGCGTTGGGCCGTGTGGGGGATGTGTTTTTTCCACTTTCGACCAGTGGCAATAGCCCCAATATTTTGGCGGCCATTCCCGTTGCCCAATCGATTGGCATTGAAGTAATGGGATGGACAGGGGCCACGGGTGGCAAGATGGCGGCATGCGTACCCACCATTAAAGTGCCATCGGGATGTACCATGAGGATCCAAGAATGCCATATTATGATGGGTCATTTATTATGTGCGGCCATTGACCGGGCGTTGCACCCATGATCGTGTCATGAAAGGGATTGTATTGGCGGGTGGACATGGGTCCCGACTGCATCCGTTAACGCGGGCCATTTCGAAGCAGTTATTGCCCGTTTATGACAAGCCCATGGTGTATTACCCGATTTCAGTATTGATGTTGGCTGGCATTCGGGAGGTGATGGTGATTTCCACGCCCCAGGATATCCCTCGATTTGAAGATGTGCTGGGTGACGGGTCTCAGTGGGGAATGTCGTTTCAGTATGCTGTTCAGCCGCATCCTGGCGGGATTGCGCAAGCATTTTTATTGGCTGAAACGTGGTTGCAGGGCGCCCCGGTGGCATTGGTGTTGGGGGATAACATTTTTTATGGTCGGGGGTTAACCCAACTATTGCAAGAGGCCCGATCGAAACCACACGGGGCCACGGTATTTGCTTACCATGTGTCAGATCCCCAGCGCTTTGGTGTGGTGGCGTTTGACGAGCAGAAGCGGGCGATTAGTATCGAAGAAAAACCATTGGTCCCTGCTTCAAATTATGCGGTAACGGGGCTTTATTTTTATGACCACACCGTCGTTGATCGCGTCAAAACATTGCGCCCTTCGGCACGAGGCGAACTTGAGATCACGGACTTAAACCAAGGCTATCTGCAAGACGGGTTGTTATCCGTGCAAACATTGGGGCGGGGGTTTGCATGGCTTGATACTGGCACCCCCGATTCGTTGTTAGATGCGGCCATGTTTGTGGCCACCATCGAAAAACGGCAAAACCTTAAAGTGGCATGCCTTGAAGAAATTGCCTACCAGTTGGGGTATTTGTCTCGGGAGCAATTGAGCCAGTTGTGCGACCGCATGCCCCAGTCTGCGTACGCTGATTATGTAAAAGGGTTACGATGATTTTAGTGACGGGCGGTGCCGGTTTTATTGGGTCTCACGTGGTGGCATGGTGTCGCACCCATTACCCAAACTGGCGTTTGCTGGTGTTGGATGAACTCACGTATGCGGGACATTTGCCATATATCGAGTCGTATCTCAACGAAGAGTGTGTGTTTGTGAAGGGTCGAATTGAAGATGCGGCGTTGCTGGCCCACTTGTTTGCGACCCATGACATTCGGCACGTGATTCATTTGGCAGCCGAAAGCCACGTGGACAATGCCATTGCGGGTCCGGCTGTGTTTGTCACCACCAATGTGCAAGGTACCTTTTGTTTGCTTGAAGCGGCACGGGCCCACTGGATGTTGGGCCCCCATCAGGTGAAGCCTGGCTATGAATCCGCTCGGTTTCACCATGTGTCAACTGATGAGGTGTATGGGGCGTTGCCCGACACAGGTTATTTTACTGAGGCGTCTCCGTACCAGCCCAACTCGCCCTATAGCGCCACCAAAGCGGCCAGCGACTTTTTGGTTCGTGCGGCTTATCACACCTATGGATTGGCGGTACTCACCACCAACTGTTCGAATAATTATGGGCCCCATCAACACGACGAAAAACTCATTCCAACCGTGGTAAGGCGTGCAAAGGCATGGCAACCCATTCCCCTATATGGCAGCGGGTTACAAGTGCGGGATTGGTTGTATGTGGGCGATCATGCAGCTGCCATTGGGATGGTGTTTCAACAGGGCAAGCCTGGCGACACGTATTTGATTGGGGCACGCAATGAGTGGTCTAACACCCAACTGGTACAGATGCTCTGCCATCAGATGGACCAACTGTACCCGCATTCGAATGGGTCATATGCTACCTTGATTACCCAGGTGGGTGACCGACCGGGGCATGATTGGCGCTATGCGATAGACCCAAGCAAAATCGAAAACGAATTGGGCTGGCAGCCGCGTATGGGGTTTGAAAAAGGCATCCAAGACACCATTCGATGGGTATGGGAGAAACCACGATGATCACACTGGGTGTAAATGTAGACCATGTGGCAACGTTGCGTGAGCAACGCAAAGATGGCGACCCCGACTTATTGGCAGCGGTTGCAGCGGTGATGGCAGGTGGGGCCGATGGCATCACGGTTCACCTGCGAGAAGACCGCCGTCACATTCAGGATGCGGATGTGGTGGCATTGGCCGGTCTTGGCATTGCGATGAACCTTGAAATGGCGGCGGTGGATGAGATGGTGTCATTGGCATGCCGCATCAAACCCGCGACCTGTTGTTTGGTGCCAGAAAAAAGACAAGAACTCACCACAGAAGGGGGTTTAAATGTGCGGGCCCAAGTGGGGCATTTAACCGATGTAGTGAGTCGTTTGCAAGATGCTGGGATTGTAGTCTCATTGTTTGTAGACCCTGACCCAGCCCAATTGATGGCGGCCCAAACATGTGGGGCACAAATGGTTGAGCTCAACACAGCGGCCTACAGTCGCGAGCCCCACGCCAACTTGCCTTATCAAGCGATTAAAACGGCTGCCAGCATGGCCCGACTATGTGGCCTTGTGTGCCATGCGGGGCATGGCTTGTCGCGCGACACCCTACCCCGATTGGTATCAGTGGCGGATATTACGGGGTATAACATCGGTCATGCGATTGTGAGTCGGGCCTTGTTTGTGGGGCTGACGGAAGCGGTGCGAGAGATTAAAGACTTATTACCCCCACCCTGACCCTCCCCAGAGGGGAGGGAGAATAAGTGCATCGGTTAAACCGCCGTTCCACTGTGTTATGTTGGGGCTTAAAATCCTCACGTACACCCAAGTACGCTCCGGTTTTAAGCCCCAACATGCC
>Ga0172376_10002421_pt1 | contig 22852 bp, 18 predicted proteins | sample Lak35m_FD_121114 | JGI IMG/M metagenome (GOLD analysis project Ga0172376, IMG submission 121114) | Freshwater microbial communities from Kabuno Bay, South-Kivu, Congo - kab_092012_35m | ecosystem: Environmental > Aquatic > Freshwater > Lake | place: Democratic Republic of the Congo: South-Kivu... | reverse complement strand
CGCTCGGCGTTGTCCTTTACGAATGCCTCACCGGGCACCCGCCGTTCGAAAGCCACGCCCTGAACATCACCCTGGCCATGATCGTATCCATGGCCCCGGTCTCCCCGCGCGTCATCAGCCCCGGCATTTCCCGCGACCTCGAAACCATCTGCCTGAAATGCCTCGAAAAAGACCCCAAAAATCGATACCCCACAGCTCAGGCCCTTGCGGACGACCTGGAACGCTACCTCGCCGGCAAGCCCGTCATTGCCCGGCCGATCAGCTCCGCCCAGAAGCTCTGGCGCTGGTGCGGGCGGAATCGTTCCACCGCTGCCGCGATCGGCACTGCCGTGCTCAGCCTCGTTACCCTCACCGCTGGCTCCCTTTACTACGCCAGCCGTGAAGCCGAACTGCTCCAGGCCGCCCTGATCGAAGCCGAAAAGTCACGTAAGGCCGAAAGTCTGGCCCGCGATGCCGAAACCGCCGCGCGCCATGCCGCGATCGAAGCCCGCAAGGAAAGCGACCTGGCACGCAACAACCTTTTCACGGGCCTGAACTTTCTCGACGGCATCAATAAGAAGCTCGACGCCCTGGAAGAGGCCCGGCCCAGCCCCGAAGCCGTTCGGTCCATCAGCCGCGAATCGAAAAAATCGATCGACTCCATCCTTCAGGTTTACGTCAACCGCCCCAGCATGAAGAACGAGCCGAAAGGCGACCAGATCGACCGCCTTTTCCTCGACGGCACCGCCCTGCGCGACTTCGGCGCCCGCGACCAGGCCCAGGCCATCTTCGACCGCCTCATCGCCCTGGCACGCGAATGCCCGCCCCATCATCCGGACAGCCTCCGCCGCCGCGCCGCGGCCTGCCGCAGCGCCACCGTTTCGGCCCTGATGCTCATGGACGCCCCCTTCGGCAACCAGGCGAAAGCCCTCGCCTTCGTCGATGAAGCCTGGCACGCCTGGCCCATCGCCACCGATGCACCGGGCGTCACCAGCGCCATGCTCAACGACCGCATGATGGTCGGCCAGGTTTATGCCCGCCTCCTGCGCCAGTCAGACCGCGAGACCGAAGCCAGCATCGTCGAGAATCGCGTCAGCCAGATCGCGGCCGACCGCCTCCGCCTGTTCCCTCCCCAAATAAGGCCTGCACAATAACGGCGTCGTTGTCCGTAAAGCTCTGTCAAAAAAGAGCTTGAGAGTAAAGCTGGCCTCGCGCCGAAAAATTCCCGAAAAAACTTTCGATTTCTGCGGGATATCGACCTTACTTCGATCCTTTAGGTTTATGGTCGGGTCTCCATATCGGTCCGATCGGTTCGGCCGGGGATGCTGCCGGCCTTGGCCGGGGTCTTCGCCTTCCGGCCCCATTGGGCCAGCGGCGGTTCCGGATCTCCGTAAGTCTGCATCAAGGAGCAATCTCCATGCGGTTCAAGTCACTTTTCGCTTCGATGGCTCTGCTTTTGGGCCTGGCTTCGTCCGGCCGGGCGGTCGACATCATGATCACGATCAACGGCACGATCACTTCTGCGAACGCCGGTATGGGCTATGCGGTGAACGACCTGGTATCGTTCACATGGGTTGTGAACGATTACGCGCCAGCGAGCCCGCTGGGTATTGCTTCTTCCAACAATTACTACGTCTGGCGGCAGGAGAACGCTGGTAGTGAGCCCAGTTTATGGGCGAGCGTCAGCGGCACGGGCATCGGGGGTACATATCATGAGGCACCGGGCAATGCTCCGTTCGAGCGGCTTTGGGTCTATCAGAATACATCAGGATCTGATTTCACGGTTCGTATGGATACCGATTCTTTCAACACGACGACGAACAACCATGGCATTCACCTCAATGCCAATTCGTCGTATTTAGTCGAAGAATTGCAGTTTTCTGGCCGAATCAATGCCGGATTCAGCAATATCACCTCGACAATCCCGAATCCGACGGTGTATATGGCGGGCTACCTTGGGACATATGCCGTCGCAAGCCAGACCGATGGTTTGATTGTCGCCAATAATGGTTCGGGTTCGCTCACCGCAAATTTCCTTGCGACCAGCGTAACCATTACCGCTGTTCCCGAGCCTTCCACCTATGCCCTGGGCACTCTGGCCACGGGCGTGATGGCCTTCGTCGCCCGCCGGCGCAGGGCGAAACGCCAGGGCTGATTTCGCCCTTCGAGGTTTTCGCCGCGTCAATCGTCAATCCCCCGAACCCAGCCGCAGCTTGCGGCTGGGGCGGGGATCCCCCCGGGAACTCCCCTCCTTTCCGAAGGAGGGGTGGCCCAACGGGCCGGGGTGGTTTCTTCGCCTGCGGGAATCGCTCTCGCGCCTGTCGCGAAGGGGTTCAGGCACCCGCAAAGCCAGGAGCCAGACACTGTTCGCTCAGGGCACGCGCGGGGTATCGGACAAGCCCGGCATCGCCCCGCATGATCAAGACCGACGACGCACGAGAGAAGATCGCGATACCCTGAGAAAATGGGACTGGCTCCCGTCGAAGCGCAGCGTAGCGGGTGCCTGTCCTGATTTTCGCCTTGGAACGCACCCGAAAACCCGGCGCGAGAACGCACGGAAGCCCCAAGTCACGCAGCCTATTCGATCGCTGACATGGCGAACCGGGAATCAAAATCCAGCCCGCTTTGGCGTCCCGAAAAAAATTCCGAAAAATTTTTCGATTTCGCGGGTCATCCCCCCGGGTCTTTTTCCATCTCCTTATGGAGCCACGCGCGTTTACCACGCTGGGGGCCTGGTTTTCGCCTGGAGGGCGAAGGGGCCTGCCGGGCCAGCCGTGGCGGGGCTCCGTGTGCACAGTGCAACCGGTTTCGCAACCACGAAAGGAAACCATCCGATGAGATTTTCGCTTCGAAGCCTGCTGGCCGTGATGACGATCACGGCATTCGCCCCGCTGGCCCCCGCGGTCGACCTGCTCACCCCCGCCGGCTTGAACCCCGGCGACACGTTCCGGTTCATCTTCGTGACGACAGGCACACTTGACGCAACTTCTTCGGACATTGCGGACGACAATTTATTCGTCCAGAACGACGCGGCGGGCTATACCTACAATGTGCAGCCGATCACGTGGAAGGCGATCGGTTCTCTGTCCGGAGTCGATGCTCGTGACAATGTCGGCGGCTTCAACACCAACGTTCCTGTCTATCTGTTGACCGGTACGAAAGTGGCGAATGACTTGACCACCGGAACAGGAGGCCTCTGAAGCGGGAGCATCTTTGCGGCGGTCAACACAAAACTGGATGGATCGACTACCAGTTCGCTCGTCTGGACAGGGTCATCGGCCATTGGAACCGGTAGTAATGATCTGGGAGGCGTTTTTCCAGTTTACGGTAATTCGTCATCTACGGCTGGACAATGGTTGAGTCAAAATGCTACATCCAACTCCAACACCTTTGCTTTTTACGGCGTTTCAGCCGCGCTGACAGCCGTTGCTGTTCCCGAGCCATCGACCTATGCGTTGGGGTTGATTGCATCGGGTGTGATGGCTTATCTTGCCCGGCGGCGCAAGACGCAGGTCAGGGCGTAAAGCCGCGGTCGCCTGAAAACAGGCTTCGAATTGTCCTCGGCCCCGGGCGTGGCGTTTTCGCGCCGCGTCCGGCGGCTTGATGCTTCGTTCGCGCGGATCACCGCATAAGCCCGCCAACGAGCCGGAAGCGTGAGCGACGGACTGAGATCACAAGTTTGATCGCTTCCAGATCATCCGCCAATTCCGTTGACACGCTTGACGTTCGATTCACGATTCATCCGGCGCGAGCCAGGTGGCCTGGGCGACGTCGCGCATCACGACGACTCGCCCGCGCCATTGCGGTTCCGCATATTCCGCGAAGGCCTGCATCACACGCAGGTGGATTCGATCACGGTTCGCCCGGCTCAACAGAACGATCAAAATTCCGAAATGGCGGGCCTGCCGATAGCGGGTGAAGCCTTTGTCGGTCGTGACGAGCAGGCACCGTTCCTGCTGGGTCATGGCCCAGAGCCGCTCGTCGTCGATCCCTTCGAACTCGGTTCCCCGAAGGTCGATGAGATCGTGCCCCATTCCTTTCAGCGCTTGCACGGTAATGGAAGGGATGTTCTCGTCGACCAGAATCCTCATGGCATGTTCGGCAACGCCGCAAGGGGCGTAACTTGCTCTTCGGCCAGCATAGCGGCATATTCGAGACACGCGATCAGGTCTTCGCGCCGCAGCGACGGAAATTCGGCGAGCAACAGTTCCATCGAATCGCCATTGGCCAGCATGCGCAGGATTTGATGAACCGGGATCCGCGTGCCCCGAACGCAAGCCTGGCCGTGACAAATCTTCGGATCGATATGGATGCGGTCGTTCATGCTGCGTTACCCCCAGTCAAATCATCGTATCCGGGCCGGTCAAGCTGAGCCACCGGGAAAGCCGGGGCTTCGGGCATTTGTCCATCTCGGCGGCATGGGCACGTTCTCATGCGCTGGGACCACCCTGGCTCCTTGGGTCACCCCCTGCTTCAGAAAGAAGGGGAGCACCAACGCCTGTTCGGCACGAAAGATGCGAGGTTGATGAACGCTTGGCGTAATGCGTTGGCGTGGCGACTCGGAAATCCTGAGGTTTCATCACTTTCCGGTGTTCATGCCGAACAGGCGTGACATCATTCCGTAATGCCCTGAAGGCCAAAATCAGTACGAATCGACGCTGATCACTTCGCCGCCGTTGCGGGTGGCCAGGCCGGCGTAGAGCTGTTCGTTGATCGTGTCCTTGATGAACCTGACGGAACCGTCGCCGAACAGGAAGTTCACGCCGCCGGGGTGGCGGCTCCAGTAGTCTTCGACGTGGGCGGCGGGCCGGTTCGGCGTGCGGGGCTCTTCGCCTTCTTCCACTTCGATCGGGCCCAGGATCATGCAAAATGATTCTTCCGGATCGGGCACGAATTTGTTCGTGCCGCCTTCGAACGAAGAAGTCGTGAACAGCCAGCCGCCGATGGCCCGGCCCGTCCACGTGGCGTAACTCAGGTTGTGGCTTCGTTCGCCGACGACGAACGTGTTCGAAGTCCCGTCGGTCATCTGGCCGATGCCGACCCGGCTGTTGCGGAAGAACGTGCCGTTGCCCCGCCCCGGGGCCTCGCCGATCTCGCCGACGCCGTAAACGCCGACATAATTCGAAGTGCCGACGGTGTAGATCGTCTGCGTGTTGGTTTCCTCACGCACAGGCACTTTGTTGGGCGTGAAGTCGGACGGGCAGAGGAACGAGCTGATGCGCGTCAGTTGCGCCGTCTCGTTCGCCGCGTAGGTCATCGTCAGGCTGAAGTTGATGGCGCTGTGGATGGGGGCCTGCTCCATTTGCGGCAGAATCTGGCTGGCCCAGCCCCAGCCGGGGCCGATGTCGTCTTCGGCGGTGCCTTCGTCGCCGCTGTCGCGGCGGAAATTACTGACATATCCAGGCGGAAACGTGCCATGGATTTCATGGCAGGTATGAAGGGCGATGCCGATCTGCTTGAGATTGTTCAGGCACTGGGCTCGTCGGGCGGCCTCGCGGGCCGATTGCACCGCGGGCAACAGAAGACTGATGAGTACGGCGATGATGGCGATGACGACGAGCAGTTCGATCAGCGTGAATGCGGTCTTCGAACGGGCCGACGGACGGCGGAGCGATATTTTTGCGATTTGGTGCATGATGAGAAATGACTCCCGGCAGGAATTCCCGGATTGATGAATGCAATCGGAACCGTACTTCGGACCGTCACGGCTAAAGATATCTCTGGCTGGTTCCGAAGTTGCGGATACCACTACAAGCACGAGCGAACCGCTCTAAGGTTCCGTTCGATTCGAGTATATGTCGATTCCGAACGAATCCACCTGGAAATCCGAAATCGGTGTCATTCGATGCGGTCAGGCCAGAATGTCTTCGATCACCTTCCCACCGATGTCCGTCAGCCGCTCGAAACGGCCGTCGTGCAGCACTTCCAGGGCGGTGTGGTCCAGGCCCATCGTGTGCAGGATCGTCGCATGCACGTCCCGCACGTGGGTTTTCTTGTCCACGGCGTAAAGGCCGATTTCGTCGGTTGTGCCGTAGGTCGTGCCGCCCTTGATGCCACCGCCGGCCAGCCACATCGAATAGCCGTGCGGGTTGTGGTCGCGTCCCTTGCCGCCGCCTTTGCCTTCGGAAAGTGGCGTGCGGCCGAATTCGCCGCCCCAGATCACCAGCGTTTCGTCCAGCATCCCGAGCCTTTTCAGGTCCTTCACCAGGGCCGCCGTCGGCTTGTCCGTCAGGCCCGACATGCGGCCGTGATTGCCTTCAAGGTCGCTGTGGGCGTCCCACTGGTTTTCGCTCGATCCGCCCGAGGCCAGCACCAGCACGAACCGCACGCCCCGCTCCACCAGCCGCCGCGCCATCAGGCACTGGCGGGCGAAGTGGTCCGTGCGTTCCTCGCCGACGCCGTACAGGGCCCGCGTCTCGGCCGATTCGCGATCCAGATCGACCGCCTCCGGCGCCGCCGCCTGCATGCGGAAGGCCAGTTCGTAACTCGCGATCCGGGCGGCGATTTCGGTGTCCTCGGGCGTCGATGCCGCCCGGTTCAGTTCCAGCACATTCTCCAGAATCGCACGCTGGCGGCGGTTCGAAATCCCGGCCGGGGGCTTCAGGTTGTCCAGCGGCCGCTCGCCGCCCCGGAACACGGTGCCGTCGTAAACCACAGGCAGATAACCGCTGGACCACAACGGCTTGCCCGCTTCGGTCGCACCGAATTTCGAAAGCAGAACGACATACGACGGCAAATTTCGGGTTTCGCATCCCAGCCCATAACCCAGCCAGGATCCGAGGCTCGGGTGGCCGCCGACGATCCGGCCCGACATCAGTTGATACTGGGCCGTTTCGTGGATGAAGCTGTCGCTGTGGCAGGACCGGATCACGGCGATCTCGTCCGCGATCGTGGCCGTATGGGGCAGAAAGTCGGAAATCTCGATGCCCGACTCGCCCCGCGGAGCGAACTTGCGGGCACTGGCCATGATCACGTCGCTGTCGCGCAGGAACTGCGTTTCGATCCCGCGGAACGAATCCGGCAGCCGCTGGCCGTGGTATTTCGTCAGCGCCGGTTTCGGGTCGAACAGGTCGATCTGGCTCGGGCCGCCGCACATGAACAGCATGATGCACGACTTTGCCCGGGCCGGGTGATGCGTCGGCTTGGGGGCCAGCGGGTCGATTCCCGAATCCGCGGCCCGCGATTCGTTCATCAGGCACGAAAGCGCCAGCGCGCCGAAGCCCGAGGCCGTGCGCTCGAGCATCCGGCGGCGATTGAGCGAGTGGGATAGAACATGGCCGTCGAAAGGTGCGTTCGGATTCACGGCACTCACTCCACGTAAAGCCACTGCACGGAATTGACGACCGCCAGGGCGATATCCGACCACAACTCGGCCGGGTCGGCCGGTCCGGATGTCGGCTCGAACGCGGCTGCCGCCCGGGCCCGGATTTCCGCGAGCTTGCCCGCGATCGCCGGTGCCGGATCCTGGCCCGTGAAATGCCGGTAAAGAGTCGCCAGACGTTCAGGGTCGCTCGATCCGGATGCCAGCGCCTTTTGACCGATCGCCCGGGCCCGCTCGATCACCCACGGGTGATTCAGCATCGCCAGCGACTGCAGGGCATGTGTCGACTGATTCCTGCGGGCACAGCTCGTCATTGTGTCGGGCTGGTCGAACTCTTCGAGGATCGGCAGCACCAGATTACGGTCCACGAGGAGATAAACCGAGCGGACCATCCACGAATTCTCGTCCGGCGTGGGCCGCCAGGCCGTTTTGAGCCGCTGCAGCACTTCCGGCGGCATGGCAGGGGCGATGCCCGGGCCGCCCCGATGTTCGCGTTTCAGCTCGCCGCTGAGAACAAGCAGCCCATCGCGCAGCTCCTCGGCCGTCAGCCGGCGGCGATTCTGGCGTGAGAACAGCTCATTGAGCGGGTCGGCCTTGACCGCGGCTTCGGCCGCCTTCGAGCTTTGCCGGAAGGCCCGGCTCGCAGCGATCTGCCGGTGCAGGCGTTTGACGCTCCAGCCGTTGCGGATAAAGTCATCGGCCAGCCAGTCCAGCAGTTCCGGGTGGGTCGGGTCCTCGCCCAGCTCGCCGAAGTTGTTCGGCGTACTCACGATGCCCCGACCGAAGTGCTGCTGCCACACGCGGTTGACGATCACACGCGCCACTTGCCCCTGGCTCGTCATCCAGCGTGCCAGCCGCAGCCTGCGGCCCGTCGTGTGACTTTCGGCCGCGGTTTCCCCGAACGAGTCTGCCTGGCCGCCGGCGAAAAAGGCCGAGGGCGGTCGCGGGTCGACGATGCCCGATTTGCGTTCCAGTTCGCCCCGATGCAGCAGATACGTCACCGGGGCGACCGGCCCCGCGTCTTTCAGGCCCCAGGCGGTCGACAGCGGCGCCGGGCGCTCGGCCCGCAGCGATTTCAGCCGGGCTTCCAGCTGCGCGATCTCGGCACGCACGTTCGCTTTCAATTCCGCCGTGATTTCCGTTTCCTTCGGCTCAAGTTCCAGCTCGACGACTTTGACCAGCGCCGCCTCGGCGTCCGATCGCTGGTCATACGGCCTGGCCAGGGCTGTTTTCGTGTTCTCGTCCAGTTTCTCTTTGCGCAGTTCCCGCAGCCGCCCGGCGGCGCCGTCGCGAATCTGCTGAATACGGGCTTCAAGCGGTTCCATGGCCTGCCGCACCTGCAGTGACTTCGCCTCATAAGCCTTAAGCCGTGTCGGCGGATCGAGCGGCAGGGCCGCCGGTTCCGCCGCTGCGAAGAAGGCCGCGAAGCGGTAATAATCCGCCTGCGGGATCGGGTCGATCTTGTGATCGTGGCAGCGGGCACAGCCGATCGTCAGCCCCAGGAAGCTAAGGCTCACGTTCGCGACCATCTCGGTGACCAGTTCCTGCCGGTTGCGTTCCAGGTTCTGGTTGCCGGAATTCGTGCGGAACGGGCCCAGCCTGGCCATGCCCAGAGCGGGCAGGGCATCGGCCGGCGCGTCGGGCATTTCGTCCGCCGCGAGCTGTTCGGTCAGGAACCGGTCGAACGGCTTGTCGGCGTTGAAGGCCGCGATCGTATAATCCCGATAACGCCAGGCGTCGGTCCGCAAGCCATCGGCCGCATAGCCGTCCGTGTCGGCGTAGCGCACGACATCCAGCCAGAGCCGGGCCTGATTTTCGCCGTATTCGCGCGAGTTCAGATATTTTTCCGTCAATTCCCGCAGGTACTTTTCCGAAGGATTCGCCCTGTATCCGCGAATGTCGGCATCCTCAGGCGGCAGACCGGTCAGATTCAGCGCCAGCCGCCGGATGAGGGCCTCCGGTTCGGCCATCGGTGCGAATCCCAGGCCCGCTTCATTCAGCGATCGCGCCAGCCAGGCGTCGATCGGCCCGAGCGGTTCGCCTTTCTCATCCTTGATGTCAGGAACAGGGCCGAATTTCAACGACCGATACACGAACCGGGCGGCCGCTTCGGTGTCGATGGGTCCGATTTCGATTTTCGGGACGCTCGCGTCCTGCCGGCCGGTGCCGGAACGCGCGGTTTCCGCCGCGTCGAAGATCGGCCAGATCTCGTTCGCCCGGAACTCGTTGCGGTCGCCGTGGTTGGAACGGAGCACCCACTGGAACCGGCTCGCCCCGATCGGTTTTTCGAACAGGTGCGACTGGGGCACGTCGTCGATCGACTGCCGTCCCTGATAGATTATCGTGTCGAAAACGCCGGACCCGGCATTCGACTCGATGCGGATTTCGAAATCGGCCAGCCGCCGAGAGGGTGCCGCCGAGGCCGCGAGAACGCGAATACCGGCCAGGTTCAGCGTGCGGCCGTCGATCGCCTCGAACACGAATTCGAACGGCGGGCCGAGGGTCGTTCGCGTCAGCCCCGTGGCCATCCACTCGGTCGCCGGGTCGCCGTCGCAGACTTTCGGCCCGAGATCCCGATCCGTCGTGCCCGGGCCCCGGTACATCGTCATCCGCAGCACGGGCAGGATTTTCGCCACGGCCGCCGCATCGGGCGAATCGGCCATCACGTTGCGGGCGCTTGGCGCAATGATCACGGCGCAGCCGATCGCCGCGCAAACGGAAGCCCGGATTCGAAACACACGGGAAAGGTGACGGAACCGGAAGGGCATGTCAGTGACCTCGCGGGCGATCGATGAGGTCCGGCGATCGATTCGGAAGAGGGGGGCAGGGCGAAGCTGGTCGTTCGCTTCATCTTATCGCATCGAAAGGCGAAAGGGCAGCCCGAAACCGGTTCGTTTTCCGGCTTTCAGGGCTTCTTCTCCCAGGCGATATTCGAAATCAGAGCCGCATATCGAAGGCCGTTCGCGAATTCCAGGGCATCTTTCTGCCGGTTCGAAGGCAGTTTGCTCATCGCCTTCAGGCACACGCGCTCCAGCGGCGCGGGAATCAGCGGATCGATCGAAGATGGCGTCGGCGGATCCTCCTCGATGATGGCCGTGATGATGGCCTTGGTTTCCGTCAATTCAAAGGGCAGGTGCCCCGTCAGCATTTCGTAGAGAATCACGCCCAGGGCGTAAATGTCGGTCGCCGGGCCGATCTCTTCGGTTTTGCCCAGTGCCTGCTCGGGCGCCATGTAGCTTGGCGTGCCGATAATCTGACCCGATTCCCGGTCGAGTTCGTCGAGGGTCGCCGCGATGCCGAAATCGCTGATCACGATCCGGCCCCCCTTGTCCAGCAGGATGTTGCCCGGTTTGATGTCCCGGTGCACGAACCCCTCCTGATGGGCAAGATGAAGAATCTCGGCGACTTCGACGCACAGGCGGACGGTTTCCGCGAATGTCGGCTTGACCGTCCGCAACCGCTTGGAAAGGTCTTCCCCCTCGATCAGTTCGCAGACGATGAAGGCCAGGTCGTCCTGAATCCCCACGTCGTAAATCGCCATGATCCCGGGGGCATTGAAACGCGCGATCTTGCGGGCTTCCTCGATCAGCCGGTATTGCTCGACATAGCGCTGGTGCGGCGGCAAGGCACGCATTCGTTCCGGCCGGGTGATCTTGATCGCCACCCGCCTGGCAAGTTCCAGGTCGTAGGCCCGCCAGACCTGACCGTGGCCGCCCTGGGCCAGATACTGCTCCAGGTAATACCGGCCGACGATCAATCGAGGGTTTTCCTTGTTCGTCGATTTCTCTTCGGCATCCGGAATCAGGCCCAGCCCCTGCGCGGCCAGAAGGTCGAGTTCGCTGAAGCTCGCGGCGTTGGCCGTCGTCGAAACGAACGTTTCGCCCAGGGGGACCCGTGTTTCCGCCGTCGGTTCCGACAGGTCGGTCATGATCCGGGTCATCGCGTGCAATGACTCGATCTGATCCCGCACCCGGTCGACGATGTCCATGTCGTTGGCGCACAACTCTTCAGCCGAAAGGAAGATGCCGTTCTCGGCTTGTTCTTCCCAATGGTCCATCAGCTTGCGAACCCGCGCGGTCGCCTCGACGGATGTGCGGACGGCCTTGGGCTCCTTCGGATCGACCGAGGCATCGATCGGCTTGTCGCTGGCCATTTCCGGATATCTCCCGATCGAACGTGATCATCGCCCCCAGACCAGCCGGGCCGGCCTGTTTCCGTGCATCCAGCCTGAAATCTCTCGCATGAACGGCGGCACATCGATTGCCATGTCGCACGCGTCCGCTCCATTATGTTCGATCGTCGTCGGAAAGAAAATCGCCGCGCCGGTTTCGCCCGATCGACGAACCGTCGAATCTGGAATCCTCGATCGATTTTTCCATTCCGACGATCCACCGTCGATGCCCAGGCCGACTCACGTCGGCCCGCAAAAGCATGGATCGACCTTACCCGCGTGTTTCCGAACCCGCCCCGTCTTCCGCCGGCCGCTCGTCACCGGTTACATTGTCGTCCGCGTGCCACGGATTCGTTCGATTCAGGCCATTCGTCATCATGATACACAAACCCGCGGTTTTCGTTACGGGAGGTTCCAGCGGCCTGGGGCTGAAAACCGGCGAAATCCTGGCCCGCCAGGGCTGGAACGTCGCCCTCTTCGCCCGCGACTCCGCCCGCCTCGCGGCCGCCGCCGAAACGATCCTGGCCGATTCGCCCGCAGCGACCGTCCGCACCTTCGCGGGCGACGTTCGCGATTTCGACTCGCTCCAGCAGGCCGTTGCCGCGTTCGCCTCGACCCATGGCCCGCTCGAAGCCGTCGTCCATGCCGCCGGCCGGATGCGGGCCATCGGTCCCGTGGCCCAGGTCGATCCGCTCACCTGGCGCGAAGATCTGGAAGTCACCCTCACCGGTGCGTTTCATCTCGCCAAAGCCGCTTCACCCTGGCTCGAAGCCTCCGAAACCGGGGCCGCCTTCGTTGCATTCGCCGGTCCCGGGCATCACCAGGGGCTCGGTTTCGCTTCCGGCTATGCCGCCGCGCAGGCCGGCCTCGTGCGATTCGTCGAAAACCTCGCCACCGAACGTGCCTGGCCCTCGCCGGCCGGCACTTCGCCCAAGGGGTTCGTCGGCTATTACGCCGTCTTCCCCGCCGTGACGCCCACCGGGCTGATGGACTACGTCCTCGGCTCGCCCGATGGCCGCAAATGGCTGCCCCGCTTCACCGAAATGTTCGGCGAAGGCAAAGAAGTCGAACCCCACGTTCCCGCCGGCATGGCCGCCTGGCTGTGTCAACGCAAACCGTTCGAACTCAGCGGCCGGGTCGTCTCGGGCATGCTTGACCCCGAACTGACCGAAATCCGCCTGGCCATTCTCGGCGATGGCGACAAAGGCCGGCTGCGACTGAAGTTCTGATATGGACAGGTCACCGGCCATGACCGAGGCGCCGGGCTCAGGAGCTGCGATCGAACACTCCGACCGTTTCGACGAGGACTTCCGAAAATGTCGACCATGGCAAATGTGGCGATTCTGGTTCTGGCATTCATCGGCACTGTGCTCGTCGCCGCCGCCATGCGGATCCGGGCGATTCTGGCGGCCTCGCTCCCCGATCTCGCCGGCGATCGTGTCGTCGATCGTCTCGCCGCAGGCGAATCGGTCACCATCGAAACCGACGCCTCGGGCGTGCCCCGCATCATGGCCGATTCGGTCGAACTCGCCACTTTCGGCCTCGGCTATGTCCATGCCCGCGACCGCTTCTTCCAGATGGACCTCGCCCGCCGTTTCGCCGCCGGCGAACTCGCCGATCTTCTCGGCGGAGCACCCCCGATCGTCGAAAACGATCGCTCCATACGCCGCCACCGCTTCCGTGCCCTTTGCGAATCGATCGCGGCCAACCTACCGCTGGATCAGAAAGCCATACTCGATCGATACGTCGACGGCGTGAATCAGGCCCTGGCGGACCTGCGCCGCAAGCCGTGGGAATACACGCTCCTCAAGTGCGAACCCCGGCCCTGGTCCGCGGCCGATTCGCTGCTCGTCAGCCAGTCCATCTATCTTGCCCTGGAAGGTGGCGACCTGGCCTGGCACCAGGCCAATGCCCTGATGGCCGAAGTCCTGCCGGCCGAACTGGTCCAACTCCTGCTTCCCCCTGGTTCCGAATGGGACAGCCCGATCGAGGGCGAACGCTTCGCGGCTCCGAAGGTGCCCGGCCCCGACGTTTTCGACTTGCGGAAGATCCCCGCGAGCGATGCCCTGGAAGCCCCCGACCACTGGGAAGACATGGAGCAGAAAGTCGTCGGCTCCAACGGCTGGGCCGTGGCCGGTCGACATGCGCATCAGGGCGGCCAAGGCCCCGCTCTCATCGCCAACGACATGCACCTGAGCCTCGGGCTACCGGCCGTCTGGTACAAGGCCACGATTCGTTCCGGCACATGGCACGACGGTTCGCCGCTTGAATGCCACGGCGTGACCCTGCCGGGCGGGCCCGCCGTGATCGCCGGATCGAACGGACACATCGCCTGGGGCCTCACCAGCGCTCAGGGCGACTGGGGCGATCTGCTCACCCTCGAAATCGACCCCGCCGATTCCCGCCGATACCGAACCCCCAACGGTTGGGAGCGACTGATCACTTACGAGGAAACCATCCAGGTTCGCGGCGGGGCGAGCGTCGTCGCCCGTTACGACTGGACGATCTGGGGCCCGGTCGTCGATACCGGTCTCGACGGTCAGCCGCGAGTTTGGCGCTGGGTGGCTCAGGACAATCAGGGCGTTGACCTGCGTGTCGGTCGATTGCCTCATTGTTCGGGGGTCGACGAAGCCCTGAACCTGGCGGCCTGCTGCGGCGTGCCCCACGTGAATTTCCTCGTCGGCGATCGCGATGGCCACATCGGCTGGTCGATCATGGGCCGGATTCCCCGCCGCATGGGGCTCGGCAACGTCGACGAACGCTTCCCCATGCCGGCCGCCGATCCGGCATCGCACTGGGACGGCTTTCTGACGCCGGAGGAATACCCCCGTGTCGTTGACCCTCCGGAAGGCCTGATCTGGTCGGCCAATCACCGGCTGGTCGATGGCGAAAAGCTCCGCAAAATCGGCCGCGGCCGTTATGACCGGGGCGTGCGTGCGCGGCGCATTCAGGAACTGCTGGAATCGCTCGATCGATACGACGAATCGACGATGGGCGAAGTCCAGATGGACAATCGCTCGCTGCTGCTTCTGCAATGGCGCGACCTGATCCTGGCCGAACTGCCGGACGAAGTCGCCCTGGCCGACCGCGACCGGGCCACGTTCCGCAATCGACTGATCGCGTTCGCTGGCCGCGCCGAAGCCGAATCGGTCGCCTTCGCCCTGCTGCATCAATGCCGGTTGCGGATCATCCTGAAAATCCTCGGCCCGATCACGGCCCCGCTGCAAAAAGTCAACCGCGATTCGGGCTTGGGGCGTTTTTCTCTGCGGTCGATCAGCCTGGAAGCCCCGGCCTGGGCCATTCTGCGGGAACGGCCGTTGCATTTGCTGGCTTCGAAATACGAATCCTGGCACGCCCTGATTCTGGAAGCCATCGACGAAACCATCGCCGATTCGGCCGCCAAAGGCTGGCCCGCCTGGGGCGACGTCAACACGCTGCGACTTGTGCACCCGTTCGGGAGGAAGCTGGCCTTTCTCACCCCCTGGCTGGCCGCCCGGCCGATCCGGTCCACAGGGGCACTCACCGACATGCCCAAAATTCAAACGCCCCAGTTCGGCGCCAGCCAGCGCATGGCCGTTTTCCCCGGCCGCGAAGCCACCGGCTTCATGCAATTGCCCGGCGGCCAGTCGGGCCACCCGGCCAGCCCGTTTTTTCTGGACTTGCTCGATGATTGGGTCGCCGGCCGGCCGACGCCGCTGGCTGCAGGCGAGTCGGTGGCGACGATGTTGCTGTTCGGGGACTGAGGCGATCGATCAGGAGTTCGAAATGCAAGACCGCAACCCGGATTACGATCTCTCGTTCCTGAAAATTCACGAACTGGTTTCGATCACCTTCGGCGCGTATCTTTTCACCCTGTACTCTCAAGGTCCACACGACTTCACGACGCATTCGAACCCGGACTGGGCCTCGATCACGATCGAGAGCGAATTTGTTCTCAACGGTGCGAAAGTCGATCGGGGGGCCTTGCTCGTTCTGATCGGTCAGAGTTTCGAAGACTCCTGGATCGACCTGAATTACGACTTCATTTGCGATTTGCGAGCGGTGACGAACTGGTGACGATCCGAAATGGAGGTGGCTTCGAATCGTATCAGGTCGAATGGTCGCTCGCCCCGCAAAAGTATGTCGCAATCGTTTGATCGAAATCCACCGGATTCGATCACTCGGCGTTCCCACTCGCAATCTCATGCAGCTTTCGCACCAAATCCGGATGCATCTCCATCTCGGAATCGAGATTGGCGAACATCGCAAATACGCGATTCGATTCTCGCATGCAGACGAAGCGGTATTCGTCGAACCCATCCGTGGCCGATTCGCCAATGTTTCGTCGCAACGCCATTTTGTTGGAGGACCGCTCGTGCATTCGAAAGGCTGGCAGTCGTTGAGAGAGATCGTCGAAAACCGCATCGCAATTCCGATCGGTCGGTACGCTGAAACTGAAAATCTGCACGCCCACATCGTGGCTCTGCCAATGCCCGCGAAAGTCGGAATATCCATTCGGCAAGATTGGCCCATGGATCGCTTCCCAATGGCGAACCTCGTACGACGATGGACGCGTCGAGGACATCGACGACATCGATTCCGTCAGGATGGCGAAGCAGGCGATGAACAAGCAATTGATTGCAACGCGTTTCGAAACGCTCGTCCCGAACCGGTTTGACGCGGACATGTCATTCTCTCATCTTCGAAATCATCCATGGAGAAAATCGAATCCCATGACGCCCGATCTCACCCCCGCACCCGCCCCAAACCGAACTGATCCCCATTGGCCACCGGCTTGCCGGCGGGGTCGAAGTGAATTTCCACCATCTTTTCGCTCATGAGAATGCCGCCCTTTTCGTCGGCCAGTTTCGTCACGAGCTTGCGGCTGGCGGTTTCGAAAACGTCGCCCGTGGAAGGATAGGCATAGTCGCCCTTGACGGTAAACGTCACCCAGCCAGGCTCGTCTCTCACGCTCAGCGATTCCACGTATTTCGGCGGGTCGACGGTGTTGTCGAACACGTGCACCTTCTGGTTGAAAGCGTCCACTACCCAGACCTGCTTCTCGTCGGGCGTCAGGCCGATGCCGTGGCTCGGGCAGCCGTGCCGCTTCACCGGGCCCTGCTTGTAATTCGGCACTTCCACCCGGTGCAATTTTTTGCCGGTGCGGATGTCGCCGATTTCGAAACCCAGCAGGCCGTTCACGTTGACGTAAGCCTTGTTCTGCCGGCCGTCAACCGTAAAGGGCCGAATCGCCGCCGCGAACGGGCCGACTTCGCCCACGATCTTGTGCGTGGCCGTGTCGCAAACCGTCAGCATCGGCGACTTCAGTCCTGCCAGATAAGCCCGCGTGCCGTCCAGCCCGACGACCGTGTTGTGGGCCCCCGATTTCGGCGAGATTTTCGCGATGATGTCGCCCGACAGTGGCTCGACGACGTGCCAGTCGTCCTTTTCGAAAGTCGGCAGATAGATGAACCGGCCGGCCGGGTCCATGCTCATCCGGTCGCAGCCGTTGGGGTAAGGCTTTTCCCAGTCGAGCTTTTCGCTGACGATGTCCACGCACTGAAGGGTTTTCGTCGTGCTTACGAAGATCTTGCCGATTTTGGCGCTACAGCAGATGCCCTTGACGTTGTCCGGCTTGCCCTCGGGGTTCAGGCCCGCCAGAGGAATCCGTTTGACGAACTTGTGGCCGGCGTCGATATCGAGAACGACGATCCCGTGCCCGCCATATTCCAGGTAATTGCGGATGCCGGGCGTGGCGACGTAAAGCATTCGCCGCGTTGCGGTTTCGGCCTGGGCGTGTACGGCCCGGCCCGCGAACAGGCTTGTGGCCAGGGCCGCGATGGCCGATCGGCGAGTGATTTCGGTTGCCTCGGCCTGGTGCGTTCGGTTCATGGTGTGCGTCCTGGTGGCTATCGCCTGGTGGGTGTTCGCTTTCGGTTCCGGCATTTCCCTGTTTCGCAGATTAGCCGAGCGGTGCCTTCATGAAAAGCTCTCGAAGTTCGGGTAAAATCTCCTGATGACCGTCCGGGTTCCGGATGCCTCTGTTCGCCCGCGCGTTCGCCCCGCCTCACTTTTCGGCTCGATCCGGTTCCCGGATCGCCGTCGCTTCAAGGTTGACCCAGTTCAGGGAGCAAGATCTCATGGATCGAAAGACTTCGCCGGCATTCATGAGACCTCGACTTCGTTCGACCGGACTTGCCCTGTCGTTCAGCCTTTTCTCAGCCGCTTCGGGCATCCTCGCAGCCGCCGAGATCCGGATCGATCACCGCACGTTCACGCTGCCGGACGGTTTCGTGATCGAAAAGGTCGCGACATCGCCGCTGACCGACCGGCCGATCGTCGGATCGTTCGACGACCAGGGCCGGCTGTATGTCGCCGACAGTTCCGGCTCGAACGACAAGGTCGAAATTCAGCTCGAGCAGAAGCCGCACCGGATCGTCCGGCTGGAGGACACTGACGGCGACGGCAAGTTCGACAAGTCGGTCGTCTTCGCCGATCGCATGATGTTCCCCGAAGGTACCCTGTGGCATCGCGGTTCGCTCTATGTTTCCGCCCCGCCATCGATCTGGAAGCTGACGGACACTGAAGGCGACGGTGTGGCCGACGTGCGTAACGAGTGGTTCCAGGGCAAGACGCTCACCGGTTGCGCCAACGACCTGCACGGCCCCTATCTGGGCCGCGACGGCCGCATTTATTGGGCCAAGGGTGCCTTCGCCGAACAGACGCACCAGATTCACGGCAAACCGTGGAAGTCGAGCGCCGCCCACTTCTTCCGCTCGAAAGAAGACGGCACCGAACTGGAACCGGTCATGACCGGCGGGATGGATAATCCGGTCGATATGGTGTTCACGCCCGGCGGTGAACGCATCTTCACAACGACGTTCCTGACTCAGCCTTCCGTCGGCCAGCGAGATGGCCTGATTCATGCCATCTACGGCGGCATTTACGGCAAGACCAACGGTAAAACCCAGGAGCCGCAGCATCTCTGGACCGGCCCTGACCTCATGCCCGTGCTTTCTCACATGGGCCCGGCGGCCCCCAGCGGGCTGACCGACTACGAGTCGGACGCTTTTGGCCCCGACTATCGGGGCAACGTCTTCAGCAGTTCGTTCAACCTGCGCAAAATCGTGCGGCACAAGCTCGAATCGACCGGCAAGTCTGGCCTGACGAGCAAGGACACAGACTTTCTCGTCTGCGACGATACCGATTTTCACCCGACGGACGTTTTCGCCGACGCCGACGGCAGCCTCATCGTGATCGACACTGGCGGCTGGTACAAACTCTGCTGCCCGACGTCCCACATCGCCAAGGCCGACGTGCTCGGCACGATTTACCGCATTCGGCGCGCCGAAGCCAGGCCCGTCGCAGACCCGCGCGGTCTGAAACTGCCGTGGGACAACCTCAGCATCGCCGACCTGGCCACCCGTCTGGGTGACATCCGCCCGGCCGTGCGTGACCGTGCCATCGACGCCCTCGCCCGCCTCGGTGAACCCGCCACGCCCGAACTCAAGAAACTGATTCAGGATAACGCGAATTCCCCCGCGATCCGCAACGCCGCGATCTGGGCAGCCTGCCGCATCGGCGGCAAAGCGGGGCTGGAAGCCTGCCGTGCCGGTCTGAACGATGCCGAAGCCGTCAACCGGCAGGCGGCCGTGCACGCCGTCGGCTTGAACCGCGATCGTGACGCCGTCTCGAAGCTGACGGCGATGCTGGCCGACTCCGCCGAACCCGATTCCGTGCGGCGTGCCGTGGCTGAAGCGCTCGGCCGGATCGGCGACACGGCCGTGGTGCCGGCGATTCTGGCAGTCGCCGCGACTGCTTTGGACGATCGGGTCATGCGTCATTCGCTGACCTATGCCCTGCTGGAGATCGACTCGGCCGACGCCATTTTCGAAGCCCTCAACTCGGTCCGTGAACCCGGTTCGCGGATCGTCGGCCTGATCGCGCTGGATCAGTTGGGCGTTCCGAACTTGCCCGTCAGCGAATTGATCGCGGCGATGGACGCCCCGCAGCCGACCCTGCGGGCGCTGGCTTCATGGATCGTTTCCCGCCATCCGGAATGGGCCGATCGGCTCGTCGCCGAGCTGAAGACCCGCCTGAGCCAGCCGCCGGACGACGCCGACCGCCGGAACGCCCTGGTGGATCGCCTGGCGAAGTTCTCGGCGACCAGCGAATCGGTCCGCGATCTTCTCGCGAATTCGCTTCAGCTCGGCTCGGCCCGGTCGCGGTCGCTCGCGCTCAAGGCGATGGCCGGTTCTCGTTCGAAAACCTGCCCCAAGCCGTGGGAAGCCGCGATCCAGAAATCGCTCATGGCGAACGACCTGGCCACCCTTGAAGACGTTCTCGCCGCCATGCGGGCGCTGCCGCCGGCCGACGAGCCCGCCGTCGACGTGCGCTTCCGCCTGCTTCTCAAGCGTGCCGACGAAAAAGACCTTTCGCCGGAACTGCGATGGAACGTCCTCAGTTCGATTCCCGCCGCGGCAGGGCCCGTGCCTGCGAAGCTGTTCGACGAAGTCGTCGCCCGCCTGCGACCTGACAATGCTGCGGTCAGCCGCCTTGCCGCCGCGGATTTGCTCTTGCGGCTCAAGCTCGAACCGGGCCAGAAGCGGCGCATCGCCGAAGCCGTCGGCGCGCTCGGGCCGATGGAGGCCCAGAAGCTCGTCGTGCTGTTCGAAAACGGGGCCGATGCCTCTGTCGCCGAAGCCCTCATGCAGGGGCTTGCGAAATCGTCGAACCTGGCCTCGCTGCGTGAGGATTCGCTGCGAAACATCGTGGCCCGGCTGCCCGACGCATCGAAAAAGGCCATGGACACGATCCTCGACCGCCGCAACCAGGATCTGATCCAGCAGCGGCAGAAGGTCGATTCGCTCCTGGCCTCGTTCCCGGTGGGCGATATCCGCCGCGGCCAGGCCGTGTTCAATGGTGCCAAAGCCGCTTGCCGCACGTGCCATTCGGTCGGATATGTCGGTGGCAAGGTCGGGCCTGACCTGACCAAAATCGGTGGAATTCGCACCGAGCGTGACCTGCTCGAAGCGATCGTGTTTCCGAGCCTGAGCTTCGTCCGCAGTTACGAACCCGTGACCGTCGCCCTTTCGGACGGCCAGGTTTTGAGCGGCATCGTTCAGGGCGAGGACGCCGATACGCTCACCCTGGTTTCGAACGCGACGCAGTCGACACGCGTTCCGAAGGCCGACATCGACGAAATCGCCCCCGCCGCCGTGTCGGTCATGCCCGCCGGTCTCGACCGCCAGCTCAGCGACCAGGAACTGGCCGACCTGGTGACGTATCTCAGGTCCAGCAAATGAACCGAACGACGAACCGGGAGAATCGAACGAAATGATCTGCGTCGCCGTGACTTACAAAATGCGTGAAGGCACCGGGGAACAGGCTGTCGAGCTGTTCCGCCAGCTGGCCGCCGAAACCCGCCTGGAGCCAGGCTGCCGGCTGTATGAAGTGCACCGGAGCACGACCGTCCCGCTCCAGTATTTCCTCTACGAACAATATGACGATCAGGCGGCTCTGGATGCCCACAGGGCCGCGCCCCACTTCGAAAAATACGCCAAAAACGGCCTCTTCGCCCTGATCGAAAGCCGCAGCCCCGAAATCTACGAGCGGCTCCCGGTCTGATCCGGGGAGCCGCTCAGTCTTGCCATCGCGCCGTGCCGGATCAATGCACGATGTCTTCGACCCAGCCCCGTTCCAGCAAAAACTGGTCCAGCCGTTCGGCGGCATCGGGGTCGACCAGGTTCGGATCCCGCTTGGCGAACAGGATCGAGTCAGGAATCCGCAACTGATCCGCCGAAGGCCCGAACAGGCCGCCCAGGTTCCCCTCCAGCGCGACGAACATCGTCACCGCCGAAAGGGTCATCATCGCGGGACGCCCGACGACGTTGCAGATTGCGTTCCGGATCGAGCGAATCAACGTTTCCTGTTCTTGTCGTTCGTCCGCCATGTCCGTTCCCCGGCCTTTCTCGAAATTCCGCCTGCCTGTGTACGTACCTTCGAAGCGGTCCGTTCGTTCGCAAGGCTTCGCCCGCGATTCACGAACCCGGCTTCGGTCGTTCGTTCCGGAACGCCTGGTCATCCGAACCCGGCGTTCCGCCCATCGCTCCCGGGACATAAACGTCACTGAGAGCCCCGGCTTGCGTTTCGGCTCGCCGGTTTCCGGCATCGTACCGGTCAAGAGTGGATACGACGCCTAGCGGGCATTGTTGAATCGTGACACGAAAATTCCGAGATTTTTTCGGCCAGGGCCAGGTGCAGCATCGGAATCAACAGTTCGTGATGCCCCGTCAGGCCGATCCCCTGGCTGCCGGGCCGCTGCAGAACGTTCACCAGGCCACGGTATTGCTGCTGAAAGTCGAGATTCGCGGTCGTCATGCCGTCCAGGCTATGGCCCAGGTTCCGCGCGATCGCCACCGCCTTGAGGAACACCTCGGGCAAGACGACGGCACTGCCAAGATTGAGCCACACGCCGTTTTCCAGCCCGGCGACCTGGCGGCACAGGAGCCGGAAGTCGTTCATCGTGGCGGCGCCCAGGTCGGCGCCGTCAAGTTCGGGCGACATGTGCGTAATGTCCGTACCAACCGCCACATGCACTGTCAGCGGCACACCGGTTTCATGGGCCGCCACCAGCACGCTGACGTCGCGACCCGTGCCGGCGTTTTCGGCCGCGATCCGGGCCAGGCTACTGCCCAGGCCCGTTTCCGTCTCACGTGCCATGCGGCAGGCTTGCGCGAACATGGCCGAAGTTTCCCGCGCGAAGCCGAACGTGCCGGCATGCAGGCGCGGGCCGACATCCTCGCTCGTGTGCCCGGCGACGGCCAGTTCGAGGTCATGAATCGAAGCCGCCCCGTTGAGTGCCAGGCCCTGAATCCAGCCCCGCCGCATCCAGTCGGCCAGATAGGGCCCGCAACCGGTCTTGATGACATGCCCGCCAGCCGCGGCCAGAATCCGCCGGCCTGATTCATGCGCCGTGGCGAAGGCATGGACGAGCGCACGGAAGTTCTTGCCGCCCAACTGGTTGGGAAGGCTGTCCAGAAACTCCGCGAAGCTGGCCCCCGGGCTGACGAGACGGCCCATCTGGCTCAGGTCGACTTTCGAAGGCCGCGTGGCAAGCGGTTCGTAACGCAGTGCGGACCATTCCAGGTCGGGAATGTCGTGATCCATCGGCGGATTCCTTTCCGGCGTTTGTCCAGGGAGTTCGTCAATCGTTCGGCCGGGGGCGGGCCGTGGCGTCCAGCATGGCCAGAAATTCCGGCTCGCCGCGCTCGAAAACCATCCCGATCCGCAGAGCCAGCAAGGGTCGGCCGCCAAGACTTTCGACCGGTAACTTGACGGAATCCTTTTGAGTGGTCAAGGCCAACTCGGCCCCCGAAGCGGCCACCCAGCGGGAAAGATCG